>JAEEGK010018277.1_pt1 | contig 15184 bp, 7 predicted proteins | sample 8958771 | NCBI WGS metagenome assembly JAEEGK01 (sample SAMN16246547, study PRJNA631951) | gut metagenome | biome: gut microbiome; feature: rumen; material: SC-attached | host: Bos | place: Iran: Karaj | collected 2018-10 | reverse complement strand
TTGTCCTTGGGTTGATAATTGTATTGGATTTTATAATAGAAAATTTTTTATGCAATTACTTTTTTATTTAAGTATTTTATTATATTATGTTGATTTTACTTCTGTTTATTTTGTTTATTTAACTGGAATTGATATTTATCATAATCAATTTAAGTATACTCATAAATTTCATGCTTTTATTGTTTTTTCTTCTTTTTTATTTGTTCTTATTTTTACTATTGTTATTACTTTTTTTTTTAAATTTCATATTCAATTAGTTTTAAATAATTCTACTACTATTGAAAATTTAGATAAAGATAATCAAAATGATACTATTAAATTTAGATTAAGTAATTATGAAAATTGGGTTCAAGTTTTTGGATTTAATAAATTTTATTGGTTTATTCCTATTTTTTGTGAAGCAGGAAGACCTGATGGTGATGGTTTAATGTGGAAAATAAATCAAAATGCAGTAATGGAACAAAATGCAAGAAATAATAATAATAATAATGATAGAAGTAATATAAATGAAAATGATAGATCTACTCAAAATTTTAGAGCAAATGAAATGGACAATTATGGGAGTAATAATCCTATGGTTGCAAATTAATTTATGTGTTTTATTATTTATAAAATATAATAAGTTAAGATATTATTTTTTATATCAAATATTATAAAAAAAAAGTTCATTTATTCATTTTATGATTAAATAAAATTTGAATGAGATAAAATAAAAATTGGAAAATATAAACTTAATTAATAAATTTATTATTTAATAAACAATAAATAATTAAATAAAAATGTTAATAAAATTTAATCATCTTCATCTTCACTAATAACATATTGAATTTCCTGAGTTTTAACATTTTCAACTTTTTGTTTTAATTCCCCAGGAGCAGCAACATCAAAAGGAATTTCAATTTGAGGAACATTTTGGACATAATAAACAGCAATAATATTTAAAATAATTGTAAAAATTCCAAAAACTATATAAAAATATTTAGAGTACAAAAGTTTATAATATATCCATGCTCCAAAAATATTATAACTGTCTTCATAGTTAATTTTATCACAAAGTTCAATTATCTCTTTTTTTATATCTTCTGTTGTTAATAAATAACCAAAAAATTCTTCAAATAATAACCTTATTATTTTTGTTATTGCTGGAGCAATTCCTATAAATCCAGTCATTTCCATCATTTTAGTTGGAGAAAATATTTTAAGTGTTTTTACTAAAATTACAGAATAAAAACCACATATTAAAAAATATTTTGGTAAGAAAATACATTGAGTTATTAGAAATGATGATGTTTTTTCTTTAATTTTTAATGAACAAACCAAAAGTAATAAACCTAATATTCCTCCTGTTATATTTATAAAACGAACCATTTTTTCAAAATTAAATTCTTTATCTAATAAAAATGCAAAAACAATACATCCAATCCAAAAAATATTTCTGTATGTGGAAATATCTATATAATTCTTTTTTAACATAGGACAATGATTTGATGTTTTAGAAAAATAATCAGAATAATTATAATTAATTTGTACTAAAATATATGATAATATTGTTATTAAAAATTCTATTAACATTGTTTTTGCTAATCCTTCATATTTATAAAGTTCTTTTAATTCTTCCCAATATTCTTTAAAAGTTAATTTATCTTGTTGTGTATTATCTAATGAATCTTTTTCAAAATCAACAAAAAATATAATAAAAAGTGAAATCCACATAGGAATAAAATATAAAAAAATAGAAATGATTAATTCATCATAAGTACGATTTGCATTAGTTGGAAATTTATCTTGAAAAATCCATCCTAATATAGTAATAACAATATCACCAAAAATTAATAATGAAATTGCAACAGTTCCTTGATATCTCCTAAAATGTAATGCTGAATTTCTTAATGAAATCTGACTTACTGCACCAATTCCAAAAAAGAAAACAAACCAAGCTATTGAATAAAATATTATATTTGCTTTTTCTTTTAAATAAATTAATAAAACTAAAACTATGCCCTGACAAATAAAAGTTATTATTTGAATTCTAATTTTTTTATTTTAAATAATTTATATATATTACTTTTTCATTCCAAAATATCTTATAAATAATCCTCCGATAATACTTGTTGGAATATATAAATTTGATATTGATGAAAATGCTTTTTTTCCAAAAAAATCCATTGCTGTAAATTTTTCTACTGAAACATTAATATCTTTTGAATGTAGTTCAATTAAAAATAATGAAATAATTGAAGTTAAAATATTACTTGAAAATGTCATTGCAATTTGTGAAAATAACCCATTTACAATACTTAATATATTCATTGTTTTCTTGGAAAAGGGCATTTTATTTTTATAAATAAAAAATTTATAAATAACAAAAAATTAAAATTTAAAATAATAATAAAATTAATTATTTATTAACAGGGAAATTTTTAAAATATCCATTACTTCTTCCACTAAAAGGATCAGGTGGAATTTCTTTTTTAGCATCATTATTTTCTTTTGAATAAGCAGTAATAGGTTTATTTTTAATTTGTTCATCTAAACTTTGTTTATATCTTCTCATTTTTTCTTCTTTAATTTGCATTTGATAAAATTTTTCTTTATCACTATTAGAAATTGGTCTTAATGGAATTGATTTTAAAGAAACATCATTTGTCATTTGATGAGTTAAATTAGAATAAGTTGCATTATTTTTCATTTTATTTTCTAAATATTCATGTCTTTCTTCTAATCTTCTATCAAAAGGTAATTCTCCAGGTTTTAAATTTGGATTATTATTATTTAAAGGATCAATTAAAGGTTTTAAATATTTACCATATTGATATAATGGTAATTGCATTTGATCAATTTCATTTTGTTTTTTTATTTTCTCATTTTTCATTTCTGTTGTATATTTATCAATTATTTCTGAATTTGGAATATATGTTTCTGGAAAAACTTTTGGTGCTGGAAAATTTCCTATTGCTTGTAAATTTGAATAATTTATATTTGGATTATTTTGAATATTTTCATTATTATTATTTTGAGTATTTTGAAGGTATTCATAATATTTTTGCTCAGCATTATTATTTTCATATGGTATTTCCATTTGATTTTCTTTATTTTTATTTTGAATTTGTTCATATTGTTCCATGTATTCAGAAGGAATTATTTGATTTTCATATGTGAGATTTTGATAATTAGGAATTTGAGGATTTTGGTATTGCATATATTCATATTGGTTTTGATTTTGATTTTGATTTTGAATTTGATTTTGAAGATGATAATTTACTTTAGGATATTGTTCTTGATAATTTGGAATTTTTTGATTTTGAATTTGGTAATTTTGGTTATTTTGTTGATTATATGGTTTTATATTTATGTCATTATTTAAATTGTGAATGTATTGATTTTTATAATTTGTATATTGATTTTCTTTTGTTAGATTTGTTATTAGTTTATCATTTGCATTATCTAAAGTTTTTCTTTGAAATTTATAATCTTTATCTTCAGTTATTTTTATTGGTGTATTCATACCACTTTTATCATAATACATATTTTGAATATATTGTTGTTTTTTCCTCATATAATTTTCATAATCTTCTCTTTGTTGTTGTGCAAAAAGTTGTTGTTTTTGCCATCTTATATATTCCTCTCTATCAATTTGATCTGAAAACTGATCTTGTGAATAATATGGTTCTCTATTCATAAAAAAATTTTTTAAAAAATTTAAAAAAAAAAATAAAATTATTATTGAATAAATAAAAAATAATAAATTTAAAACTAAAAGAAAATAAAAAATAAAACATAATAAAAGAAAAAAAAAACAATAAAAAATCTTTAATATATTTTTTCTTAGTATTTTCTTCCTATTTGTTTTTCAACGGTTGTCAAAGGAACATAATTAACAGACATAACTCTTTTTTTAGTAATATTCCCTTCACTATCTTTATCAATAACATAAATATACTGAGACTCATATTGTCCTCCAACAGGAATAAACATTCTTCCATTTTTATCTAACTGGTCATATAAATCAATAGGAATTTCTGCTGCAGCAGCACCAACATGAATAGCTTGATATGGAGCCATTTCTTTAAATCCTTTTTTCCCATCACAATTTTTAAGAATAACTTTATCTTCTTTTAATAAATTTGAATGATGTTTACTTATATTTTCTATACTTTTATTATATAATTCCTTAATGTGTTCTACTCCAACTACTACTCCTTTGTCATCCATCATTTTTGATAAAGCAACTGTTCTATTTTTTAAAAATTAAAATTTTTTATATATTTTTTTATTCTTACAAGTATCCACTTCCTGAACCTACATCTAAAACATGATATCCTGGTTTTAAAAAATCTGATAAATATTCTAAGGCATATGCATGCATGTGAGGAGCTGAGATTGTGGCGTTGTAGTTTATGGATTGAGGATGATCTGCATATGGATATGCACCTGTGAAATCTGCTCTATCTACTTGAAGCATTGAATTGTATACTTTTTCTTTTGTTATTACTCTACCCTTTCTTAAATTATCCAAAAGTGTTTTCATTGATTCATTCCATGAATGCATTTTTTTTTTATAAATTTTTTTTTTTATTTTTTTAGCTTTTTTATTATTATTATTGTTATTATTATTATTTTTATATATTTAGGAATAAAAATATTATTAGATTAATTTTTTTTATTAATTTTTTATTTATTTAATTATTTTTTAGGCTTAATAATATTTGAGTAATTTGTTATTATTTCTTTACATTGTTTGTTAATATATTTTTCAATGAAAATAGAATAATCTTCTAATAATTAAGGAAAATTTTATTTTTTTTATTCCTTCTTTATTATAAAAACTTTTTATTTATTATTTTTATCTTTAGTAAAAGTTTTATAAGAAAAGGAAGATATATTGTTTTTCCTGAATAATAAATTTTTTTTTATTATAATTCATTAATTTGTTTTTTTTAACTATTTTTTCTTCTAATTATTATCTAATTCTTTAATGAATTAAAAAAATAAAAATTAAATTGTTTTTTTAAAAATAAATATATAAAATTTATATAAAAATTAAAGACTTAAAAAATAAATAATCTTTTCATATAATAAGATATTACTTCAAATTTGAAAATTTCTAAAATTGAAATAATAATTATACAACAAGGAGCAAAAACAACATAAATTAATAATAAACTCCAAATAGATGAATATAACCAATCATATTGTGCATTAACATACATTGAACAAAAGATAGAACAATAATACCAAAAGAAAATCCAGAAAAATGTCATAATAATATAACCAGTAAATCTTAATTTTCCTTTTTTAGTTATCATTTCATCATTTCTATCTTCCTTTACTCTTTCTTTTAAAATATCTCTTTCTTTTTTTGTAGTTAAATTTAATAATTTTAATATAAAAGTAGATATAATTGTTGTTAAAATTGAACAAAATATTTTTTCAAATTCATTTTTCATAGGATAAATAAAATTATCTCTCTTATTATCATATATTCTTTTTTCAATTTTCTTTTCATTAAAAAATACTGCGTTATAACCTAAAATATTAATAATTTCATTAAAAAAAATTGTTAAAGAATAATATAAAGGACATAAAACTGAAGGACTACAAATAGTAAATAAAGGATGAAGAATACCAAAATTTTTCAAAAAATAATTTGTAAATTTCTTCCTATTGAAATCAATATAAATTTCTTCCATCTTTGTATCTGATGTTCCTCTTTCTGTAGTTGAAATTTTTTTTCCTATATCTTCAAGTATTGCTATATCATCATTATTTAATGCTTTAGAAAGATATTCTTTTTGATCAGTAGTACATAAGAATATTGTTCCAATTATAAAAACAAAAGATAAACTAAAAAATAACCAAATTGCAATATTTTCTTTTATACCTTTAAATTTTTTTCCACATTTAATAGGAAGAGTTTGAACTTTTTGTTTCTGTATAGGATCATCTATTAATTCATATCCAACAGAATAATCTTGATTTAAATCAGTACAAGTTAAAACTAATCTTTTTTCTCTTAAATTATATGAATTATATTGACAAGCATTTGATATTGATTTAAGTGATATTCCAGTATAAACTTTTTCTCTTCTATATTCTTGAGTTAAATCATATTCAAAATTAGTTGATCTATAACAAACTTCAGTAAATGCTAAATCATATTTATTATATGGATCTATTCCTCTTCTATTATAAAATTCAATAGCACTTTCATTTAATTTAGAATAAAGATTTGTATTTAATGGAAATGATACTTTAGAATTTGGTATTTTATTTTCAATTAATGAAGAATTATACATAGTGAAAAAAGCATTCATTGAAGCAGAATCTTTATCAAGACAATAAAGAACATCTTTTGAAAATGCAGTTTCTACATAAAAATTTATTGGTTCATCTGAATCAATATCTTCTTCAAGTATTGGGATATCTAAAGAAAGAGATGTTATTTTATAATTTGATGTACTTGTTGAATCTGAAGACCATATTGCAAAAAATGTCATATTATCTTCTGATACTTCGAAAAATGTTGATGAGTTAGTTATTATATCTTCATATGTTAAAAATAATTTATTATTTATTTTATGTATATCTTTTAAAAGTTTAGTTAATTCATTTTGTAATTCTGTTGTATCTAAATTTCGTAAAGTTGATGTATTATTTGATAATAATTCTGGTTTTATCATTCTTGTTAAATAAAATATTGATGCACTTGATAAAATAATTACTGATTTTATATCAGTATCAGTTTTAATATTTAATGTATTATTCAATACTTTTTTAATCATTTGATTAGTATATTGTTCAATTGATTTCAAATATTCTTCATTTTCATTAAACATTTCAATTCCTAATTCTTTTTCATTTTCATCTTCTGATGTTGATAATTTTTTTAAAATCCTCATAGTTTGACCAAATTCATATATAGTTTGATTATAAATAAAAGCATCATTATAACTATTATCAATTAATGAAGCTGTATCTTCAATAACTGAATATAAATCATTTACATTTGATGAATCAACTGAATATTCACAAAGTTCTCCATAATAAAGTGAAGGACAATCACAAGTTAAAGTTTTATTTATAACATAACATTGACCATTATTTTCACAATAATTATCAGGATTATTAGGACAAATTGGAGTTTTTTTAACACATAATTTTTGTTTTTCATAATTTTCTTTATCTTCAAGTACACTACAATTTAAAACACATTTATCTTCTTCTTCAAATAAATAAGTTCCTTCCTCTTTACAATTAACACAATAATAATCATAAATTGCACTTTTATAATATGTTTTATTATCACATGATTCAACGCAATGATAATATTGAAAATATGGAGTTTCTAATTCTTTTTCTTTACATGTTGAACAAATAAAATTATCATATTCATTTCTAACATTTAAATCAGAACAAACTTTATAAACTTGAATATTAATTAATGAATCAATAAGCGATTTATAAATTCTATTTTTTGAATAATATATTTCAAATGTAGTGTCACTCATTACTTCACTTAAATTAAATAAACATGAAATAGAAATGTCTGAAGTATTAGTACAATTATTTCCTTCAATTTGTAAACTATCTTTTACTAAAAAAAAATTATCAACTCTATGACTAGAATTTAAAATTTCATTAAATGTAAAATTGAATTCAACTAAATTAATAGCTTGACTAAATGTTGGAGAGACACTTCTTAATGGATTAGAATCAACTGTATTTAAACATTCATTTCCAACAATTTTTGAATTACAAGTACAAATTTTATTTTCAGTATCAATATCATAACCTGTTGGACAAGAATTTAAACATTGTTTATGATTTGATAAATTTATTTCTTCAAATAATATATAATTGTCACATTCTGATATACATTTTTGATCTTCGTCATAATAACTTGTTGTGCATTCTTTAACACATGTATTATTTTCATCAAATTTATTTGTTCTACATTTACAATAATTATTTGTTTTTTCTGAATTAAAATATCTTTGTAATGAATTACAAATTTCTATTGCAATTGAATTTTTAATTGTTACTTTTTCATTTGTTTTTATAACCATATTATTATTTAAAGTAAATGAAACATCAAGTGTAATACTATCATCTTTTATTTCAGAAAAATTAAATATACATTTTAATATTTTATTAATTGAACTTTCACATGATTTTGAAGTAAAATTCCCAATTGTAATAATAGAAAAATAATTAAAATCAATTACATCATTTAAATTAAAAGTTAAGTTTAATTCTTGATTATCTAAATTAGCAACTTCTGTTGTTATACTTTCTAATTCAAATAAAAAACAACTTCCATTATTTATTTGAATATAATTGTTAATATCTCCTGTTACAAAATTTTCAGCATTTAAACATTCATCAAAACAAATATTATTATATGAAACTTGATTTCTTGGGCATTCACTTATACATCTTTTTGAATCTATTTCATCTCTTGAATTATAATCAAAATATGGATATAATTCATTTCTATCAATACAATATTTACATTCACCTTTTCCATTATTTACTAATGCCTTTTCTCTGTCACATTCCTGCTTTACAATAATATTAGTTTCATATAAATTTTCATTTTCATCTTTTGTTATATTATAATGCAAAAAATATAATCCTTCAATATTAGTTCTGGCATCCATAGCAGATAAATCAAAAAAAAATGTAATATTATAATCATTTTTTATAAAATTATAACTCATAATATTAGAATTAATAGTACCAGTTATTAATTCTATTAAAACGTTTTTTATTGTAACATTTGTTAAATTCATATCCGAGATAAAAATCAAACTTGAATCAGAATTTGCAATCATATTACTATCATCAATTGTAAATTCTGGATATAATGTTGTAAAAAAATTATCCGTCATATTATAATAATAATTACATTGTGCTAAATTTTTATAATATAAAGTATAATTTCCTTCTCCTAATTTCTTTAAATCAAAATCACATTTTATTGTATATTCATTTCCATCAAGAGATTCACAACTTGTATTATTTACTTCAATTAATTCATCACTTGTTAAGGTAAATATCATATTATCATTATCTAATTCAAATGAATCATCAAAAAATTTTAAATAAATGAAATATTTGTAATTATCTTTATCAGATCCATATGTACTATCTTTAATAATTAATTTATTATATAATATAATTGTATCTTCTAGAGAAATATCATTAATAATAATTTTAATTGGTGAATCTTCTATATTAAAATTTTCAAAAACAAATTCTTTATTAGAATCTATTTCTGATGGAAGTGTTTCTCCACTATAACTTAAGAAATATTTTTCATTTGTTTCTCCAAATAATATTATACTTAATGGTTCATCATTAGGCATATAAACACATAATTGACTAATTGAATATGAATTAAATTTTACTTCAAATTCTTTTTCTAAAAATGTAATGTTTATTGTTATTGGAATTGTTTCTGATTTTAAATAACAATATAAATCATTATCTTTTATATTACATGATTTAAAACCATTTGGTAGATAATCTGTTGATGAATATAACTCCTTCCAAGAATCTAATATTGTTTGTAATAAAGTCTGATTTTTACATGATATAATTTTAATTGAATCATTTAAATTTTTTAAAAAAAATTGTTTATGAATAATTGAACATGAAATAACATTTAGAGTTAAAGAATCATCATCAGTAAAATTTCTGGTATTATTATTTCTATCTTCAATTGAAAAAATTTTATATTTATAATTCTCATTTGGAGAATCAATTGTAAAATATGCATAATCACGGCCAATAAAACTAATATTATTTTGAGAATTTCTAGCTTTAAAAATAATATATTCTATTTCTTCTTCTGAATTTTCATCTATTGGTTCTTTAGAAATTGTTATTGTTTTAATATAATTAATATAAAATTCAATTGATTTAATTTCAATTTCATTTGGAATTCCTTGAATTAATTCCAATGAATCTGGATTTATTATTGAAAACTTTATATTTGGATCACTAACAACTGTTATATAAAATAAAATAGGAGTTCCAATTGCTTTATGATTTTGGAGATAAAAATAATATTTATCATAATCTAAATAATTACAAGTAATTGTTTCTTGATATTTATTATTTACTAAAGTACTATTTATACTACAAGATTTTTTTGTAGCATTTTTATCATAAATAGAAAAATTTAATGGACATAATAAATTTTTGATTTTACATGTACTATTTCCTGTTAAATAATTTATTGAACCAAATGAATCAAACACAGCATTTGTAATTACTAAATTTGAAATATTACATATATAATTGTCATATAAATCCTGAATTATCAAATTATAATTTCCTTCGATTAATTCTTCTGTTGCTTCAACAATATTTTTTGAATTGAAAGTAAAAGGAATTTTAACATTATCTTTTGAAAGTAAATAAATTTTAAGTGATTCAACATACTCAAAATATATATCACTATTAATATTTGAAGCTGGTGATGCTGAAAATGTTATTTGTGGTTTAACTATATCATATGAGTAATAACATTGATTTTGAATTATGTCCCCAGTAAAGTTAAGAAATTGATTGTAATTATCATAAATATTAAAATCAATTGATGAAATAATTAATTCTTCATCTCCAAATTTTGTATAATAATAACAAGTATTATTTTTAAATAAAGATGTATAAAGGAAACCTTTCTCATCAAATTCTTCAATTGAAGAATTTTGTTTACATTTGACACCAATAATTTCAGAATAAGTCCCAATTAATTTAATATAAACTTTTAATTCAGTAATATCATTTAAAAATACTAAAAAATATGGTAATAAATCAAATTCAGGTGGAGATTGATTAGAAATAATTATCACATCTGTTGTAACAAAAGTTTCATTTGTTTCAATATTTTTTAATAATATTTTAAATATTCCAATTGGATTATTGTAAAGTAACATTACACATTGTTTTTCTTTTACTAAAATTTCATTTCTATCAGGAAAAGTTTCTTCTTTTTCTGATATTAAAGATAAATTATAATTGTTTTTTAATGTAAAACCTTCTTTGAAAAATAAATAATTTAATGTTGTTCCAGTTTCACTATATTTTATCCAATTTATATCTAAAAAAGCTAAAGTAATTTCAAGTGGAATTGAAATTATTTTAGGATTCACCAATGAAATTTCATTATTAGTAATTGATGGTATTATTGGAGTTTTTATAAAGATAGTAATTTGATAAACTCCACTTTTTAATGATAAATCAAATGATTTTGAATTATTTGTTTCATTATATATAAATTTTGTTATTGAATTATTATTTATTATAATATAGTCTAATTGATTTATATCAAATAAATCTCCTGCTAACTTATATTTATTTGTTTTATTTTCTTTTAATATATATTTGTTAAAAATTAATTGTGGATCAGCTGTTGTTAAATCTCCTGATATTAAATATTCACCTAAAATTGTTTTATTATATACTATTTTATACTTTCCATATTTTTTAAAATTATTTGGGATAGAACAATTTAAATAATTATTTATAATTTCTGTTGGACATTCAATTTCTAATATTTCTTCAGTTAGTTCAGATTCTTCAGATCCTTCAGTTAATTCAGATCCTTCAGTTACTTCAGAATCTTCAGAATCTTCAGATTTTTCAGTTATTTCAGATTCTTCATTTTCTTTAGATTCATTCAAATATATTGCAAATAAGTTATCTAATTTACATGATATATTATAAAAAATAATTGATGATTGGTATAATGGAGTTATTATAGTATAATTTGTAAAAATTGGACTAGTGATAATTTCTTCAAAAAAAATATCATTATTATTTTCATAAATCTTTATTGTATAATTAACATTACTTTCAAATGGAATTGAAAATATTGAATTTTCAGGAAATATTTTTTTTACTATTGTTTCATTATCTCCAACTTTTTGGTATGAATAATATAAATCTGAAATATTTATATATCGTTTAACCATACTATTAGTTTTTATTTGAAATTCAGTTTCATTTGGTTTATCATAACCTGTTATGCATTTTGTATATTTAAGACTAAAATAATTTTGAGGGATTGCATAAATGTCATCAAAATTATAAATTGAACCATTTTTTAATAAAAGAGAAATTTTATTTAATCCTACTTCTGTTATTTGGATTGAAATGCTAGAATTATTAATATTAATGCTTTGATTAATAGATTTACTATTTAATAAAATATCATCAATATCAGTAGGATAAGTTATTGAAATATAACTATATAAGAAAATATATTTTTTCTCAAGTTTTATTGTTTCATATATTGTTAAATTATATTCTAAACTATCATAACTTAATTTTTTATTGTTAATAAGAATTTTATAATTTCCAGGTTCAATAAAAGTATTATTTATAGAAAGTGTTTTATCTTCATCATTTAAAGAATAATCTGTTTCTATTTCAGTCGTACCATCCTTAATTATAGTTATATTAATATTATCTCTATTAATTTTATTTTTTAATTGTAAAATTACATTATGAGGTGATAAAAATCTTTCATTCTTATTTTGATCTAATTCAAGTCTATATATTATACTTACCACAGCAGATGTTTTTATTTGATAATCAATATATTCTATATAAATATCATAATTACCATATTCATCACAAGAAATAGAAAGTAAATTACTGGTTTCAGTATAAACTATTGATTTATGAATTATATTTATATCATCTTTTTTTACTAAAACAAATTTCAAAAATTCAGAACTTATAATTTGCTTTAATTCAGTAATAAAATTCACATATGTATTTTTTGGCTGATTTCCAATCAGAAACATGTCTTCACTTATTGAAATATCATATGGATAAAGAATTATCTCTAATAATTGTATATTAGTAAAAATTGAGTTAAATGTAAGATTAAAATATTGAATTTTATTTGAAGGAGGAATTGTGACATTTAATTCAGTTTCAAAATAATAATTATGTAATATTATTTCATTATCCTCTTCTTCATAATCATATTCAGTAACTAATAGATTAAATTGATTTGTCCAATTACTAATTACAAAAGAGTCATCATAAAAACTATCATTATTATAAGTGCTCATCATTAGTTTAAAAGTAGTATTTATTTCTTGAAGTCTTGAAATTATATTTGGAAAATAATGGGAAGGACTTATTAAAGGGAAATATATTGCTCCTGATTCTGGAATTTTGTTGATTGTCACAAGTTCAGTTTCAATAATTGAAAAAGTTAAATAACCCGTTAAATATGTATATTTTTTATTTATTGTAATAATATCATCTATATTTTCTTCACTTTCTTCATCTATTATTGCTAATAATTTTATATCTTTTAAATTTGAATAATTTTGAATTGTTATATTTAAAATATTATTCTCATTATTTAAAGTAAAAATAATTATTTTGAATTCAAAATCATTAAAATTATATATTGAACTTCCAATAGAAGTATTATAAGAAAATGAACAAGTATCTTCATTATCATTGGAGTCACAATTTTCTTCTTTATTAATCTCCCAATTATCAGTGCTGTCTTTATATATTTTTAATTTACATGAATGCCCTAAAAGACAAAAAACAGGAGAATTTGTAGAAAATTTTGCAAAAACTCCTTTTATGATTAAAATGATAAGGTAAAATAATATAAAATTAAATTCCATTTTTAAGTTTATAAAAATAAATAATAATATAAAAAAGTGGAATGAAAAGTTAAAATTATTTGTTTATTTATATATTTTTAATTTCATATTTTTCATATTTAATAAACCAAATTAAAATAGCAGAAATAATAGTAGCACAACAATTTATTATAAAATAGATAAAATAATCTTCTGTATTCTTAACAATGATTTTAATTAAAATAGGTCCCAAAATGCTTGTAAATGCAATTAAGAATCCACATATTCCTAATAAAATAACTGAATTATCAACACCAAATTTTTTATTAATTAAATTTGGAAATAGAATAAAATGTCCTGCAAAACTAAGTACACCAAAACAACAAACTAAATAATAAGTGATTAATGATGATGACGCATGATAAAAAAATCCACTACAAATAATTTGATTTATACATACAATAAAATAAGGAATTGTAAAACCATATTTATCTAATATCCATCCCCATATTATTCTTGCAATTGTATTTAATAATGTAAAACATTTTGATAAAATTTGTAAATAATATTCTTCTTTAAATTTAATACTTCCAAATGTTCTATATAAATTTGGTAAAGCATTACCAAATAATGTTGTACAAGGAACAATTATTAAACATAATAAAAATTCTTTAGAAAATATACATTGTATTAATGATGGGTAATTAGTATCTGATTTTTGATTAATATCATGCTCTACTATTTTTACAGATTTTTCATTATTTTTATTTTCCACCGTTTCAATTTTATCAAAATTTAGAATTGGCATATTTAAACCTAAATCATTTGTTTCTATTTCATTTTTTTTTTCTTCTTTATTTTCATCTTTAAAAGTAAATACCATGATTGATGCTAAAATTCCTAATATACAAATTGAATATAAATAAAATTGGATATAATCTAGACATTTATTTGCAATTTCTTCACTATATACTTTTTGATTATTTTTAGGTTTAGATTCAGGATTTATAATATAATCACCTATTGCTGTGAAAATAAAAGCAGATAAACCAAAAGATGAAAGTACTAAACCTGTAACTAAACCTTTTTTTTCTGGGAAATATTTCCAACAATTTTTTAAATTTGGTAAATATGTTAAACTATTACAAATTCCAAATAAAATATATGCTAATACTAATATTTTATAATTTGTAATATATGTATGTACTAACAATTGTGAAATGACAAGTAACATCATACCAACAATTAATAAGAATTTTGTTCCATAAAAATTATCTAAAAATCCTGTTATTATTGGTAATATATTAGCTATTGATATTGCTATTGGAGAAATAAAGAATAAATCTTCTTCTGTAATATTTGAATTTTGATAATATAAATATGATTTTAAATATGGAATTATATTACTAAATCCTAAAATATTACCTATAATTAAATGTGTTAATACAGTCCCTGCTAAGGTCAATATTCCTTTAGATTTTTGACTTAACATATTTAAAATACTATTAATAATATTATTATTTTAAAAATTGAATTAAAAAAAATAATAGTTGAAT
>JAEEGK010018273.1_pt1 | contig 15186 bp, 16 predicted proteins | sample 8958771 | NCBI WGS metagenome assembly JAEEGK01 (sample SAMN16246547, study PRJNA631951) | gut metagenome | biome: gut microbiome; feature: rumen; material: SC-attached | host: Bos | place: Iran: Karaj | collected 2018-10 | reverse complement strand
AATAATTTTTTTCTGCTTTTCATGATATTATTTGTTTTAATTTTGCACTCGGTTTTAAGAACCGTGTCACTCCTGAATACGAGTGCAAAGGTACGGCAAACTGATGAGGAAAACGAAGGAATAAAAACTTTTTATCCTCGCAGTTAAGACCAGCCACAATAATATAAGTAAGGTGTAACAAGTAAACAAGAAGAGTATGCTATTCAACGAAAGAGAACTGAGCAAAAAGGATTTTGAGCGTATCGACATCGACGTTAGATCGATGCCCAAGGAAATCAAGGAAAAGCTGCTGAACGGCGAATTAACTCCACTGCTGGAGATCCGCGACCAATTGGATAACGGCATTATTGCCACCATGCCTGTGAAACTCCGCTTGCAGCGTAGTGAGGACGGTAAGGCTGTGCTGAAAGCCTATCCTGTGAGCAAGGATATTGTCAGTGACCTGAAGCTGACCGATAAGGAGCAGAAACAGCTGCAGGCCGGTGAAGTCATCACGAAGGATGTCCGCGAGGGTAACAATACTCGCACGATGTACCTGCAACTCGACCAAGAAACCAAGTCGCTCCTGAAACGAGACGTGAAGCAGGCAGAGATCGACAAGCGCATGGACGAACTGGAGCATGTTAAGAACATTACTTTGGGCCAGAACCAGCGTCAGGCCATCCGTGAAGGTAAGCCTGTAGAACTGGAGGTTGGTGATACCAAGGTGACTGTCGGCGTTGACCTTCGCCAGAACTCCGGCTTCAAGGCCATCGACGGTGACATGGGCGAATGGAAGCGTCAGCAGGAAATCAAGTGGGACATGGCCAATCCCGGTGCGATGGGCTACTGGCAGACCGACGAGAACCGCTGGGAGTACAAGCAGGTACAAGAGAAGTACAAGGCTTCCGAGGCTAAGAAGGAGGAGAAAAAGACGGTCAAGGAGGAAGCCCGACAGACTATCCATTTTGGAATGTAGGAGATAAATAGGTAAAAGAGTAAAAAGATTAAAAGGATAACACTTCAATGATTTCTTGCCATAAGAAGCTATGAAAAACACGAGACCTTAATATCTGGTACTATGAGAACACACTTTTAAACTGTAAAACAATGGAGAATAAAAACAATACTTATGAAGAGCTTGTTCAGCTCAAAGAATCGGGAGAGATCGGTTGGCGCGAGTTTATCCGTCGCCAGCCGGAAATGGAGGATGACTATTATCACTGGTGCGTGGAGAACGACCTCGACATGAACGAGGAAACTGCAGAGGCGTTTATGACCCTCACCGAGGAACACGTACTGGCATAGGAGCAACCCCCAAGTTAAAGACAACAAAGTAAAGACTACACTATGGAAGACAATAAGGATAACAGTGTAAAAGAGACTGAGCAAAAACCCCAGGAAAAGGCTGAGGGTAAGACTGGCGGGAAAACGATGGCCGAGAAAGCCATCGACCGCTTCGCTCAGATGATGGTCACTCGTCTGGAGGAGATGAAAGGCCAGCAATGGGAAAAGGGCTGGATTGACGGAGGCGGCAGGACACAAGGCCTGCCCCAGAACCTCACCGGTCGCCGCTACTCAGGACATAATGACTTCTTCCTCCAGTTGCATACCGCTATCAACGGCTATGATGCCCCCGTCTATGCCACCTATAAGCAGATTCGGGATGCAGGAGCCACCGTCAATAAGGGCGAGAAAGCTATGCCTGTCATTTATTGGAATATCAGTCATAAGGATGAGATCGGCCAAAAGGTCTCTGATGAAGCCTATGATGCCATGACCAAGGCCGAGCAGGCGAAAGTCAAGACCATCCCCATTATGATGGGCTACTATGTCTGGAATTTGCAGCAGACCAACTTTGCCGAGGTGAAGCCGGAGCAGTATTCCAAGTTGACGGGACAGTTCAAGGCACCGCATGTTGCAGACACCAAAGGCATGTATGAGTCCAAGGAGTTCGATGCGATGATTGACAAGCAGGCATGGGTCTGCAAGATCAAGGCCGTTGAAGGTGCCGGAGCATCCTATAGTCCTTCGAAGGATGAGATTACCGTTCCGATGAAGGCCCAGTTCAAGATTCACGACACCCCAGAGGAAATCTATAAGGATGGCATGGAGTACTATAGCTCCATTGCTCACGAGATGGCCCATTCGACAGGCGTAGAGAAACGTCTTGGGAGAGACATGGAAGGTCATTTCGGAGATCCAAAGTATGCCAAGGAAGAACTCGTTGCAGAGTTGACCGCTGCCATGGTCGGTAACACCATGGGCTTTGACAAGCGCATCCTCGATAATAATGCCAAGTATGTGGACGGCTGGATGGACACCCTGAAAAAGGAACCACGATTCATCCTCAGTGTGATGGCCGATGTCAATAAGGCATCCAAGATGATTCTCGACCATGTTGATGCCCAGCGTCTGGAGATGGGTATGAAGACCTTGCAGCCCAAGGAGGAAGCTGACCAGAACGTAAAGGCCAAGGAGGCTAAGGACTCCAAGGTGACACCAGAAACCAAGGTAGACATGGCCGCAGAACCCATTGCCAAGCCCATGACTAAGGCCGAAGAAAAGGCTGAGATTTCCAAGGAAGCGGCTGCAGTCTTTAAGGACTTGAAGGAAAAGCATCCTGATGCACTTCTGCTATTGCGCAAGGGTGATTTCTATGAAGCCATTGGTGACGATGCTAAGAAGGTTGCCAAGTCAACAGGCTTGAAGGAGCAGCATGTCATCAAGGAAGGTTTTGAGCAGAAGGATGACAAGGAGAAGGGAATCTCCTATGTCAACTTCAAGAATACCAGCCTTGATAAGTACCTGCCCAAGCTCGTCCGTGACGGTCATCGTGTGGCTATCTGTGACAGTCTGGAAGATATGGCCAAGCAGCGTATTGATGAGCGAAAGGAAAAGCAGGCTAAAGCCGAGGTACAGCAAACCAAGACCAACGACCAGAAACAGTCAGCTCAGACTGCTAAGACAATTCCCTTGGATCAGTTCAATAAGCTCGAAACCGAGGATGGTAAGAAGATAGACCACTTTGCCGTGTTCAAGATGAAGAGTGGTAACTATGGTGTCAGGGCAATGGTTGACGGTCAGCAGATGAGTGTCAAGGCTCTGGATAAGGAAGACCGAAACGCTTTCTTCGAGCATACCACCACCAAGGCTGCTTTAGTTCAGAAGTACTATGGCAAAGAACTCTCCCAGCCAAAGCAGGAAGAACGCAGTAGAGCAAGAGCCGTATAATAAACAGTGAACGATATGTTTGAAGAATACAAAGCGTTTAAGGAAAAGGTCGGCGTGGATGATGTCGCTGCCTATCTCGGCTATAAGCTCGACAGAAAAGCTGGTATCGGTAAATATGTCGAGTACAATATTCGGGACGGACGGGGCCATAAGATAGACTCTATTGTCATCAGTCACCCGAAAGACAAGTCCAGCCAGACCTACTTTCATAGGAACGGAGCCAGTGGCGGCGATGCCATCAGTCTGATTAAGGAAAACATCAACAGTTTCGGTGTGACGGGTAGCAGTGAGCAAGAATTGCTGCGAGCCGTCATGTCGAAGCTCACCAGTGATGATAGTTTTATTTCTAAGAGCGAGGATAGATACAAGGAGCTGAACCCCCAGACCTTTGATATTAAGCGCTTCCAAATGGAGAATGCCGCAGAGCACTTCGAGGCTGTGATGTCGTTCTTCAGGGGGCGCTGCATCGATGAAGAGACTGTCAGAACCTTTCTGCCATTCATTATGAGCGTGACCGATACTGAGGCCCAGTATAAGTACAAAGACTTGGCTTTCCCCTATACCCAACCTGGTTCAGAGAAGATAGAAGGTTTTGAGCTAAGAGGCTATAACAACTTCCGTCAGAAGGCACCAGGCACGAACAGTTGCAGTGCCGCATGGATAGCCGACTTTACAAAGGAGCAGCCCGACAATGCGAGAAACATCTATTTCTTCGAGAGTGGCTATGATGCCATGGCGTTCTATCAGGTGAACAGATCCAGGCTTAATTTGGAAACCTCTGTGTTTGTCTCTACAGGTGGCACCTTTTCTGGTCAGCAGATTAAGGGTATTACCGATTATTACCCACAGGCGAGATACTGGGACTGTTTCGACAATGACACCCCCGGCATCCTGTATGGTATCAGGATGGAGTCACAGCTCTGCGGTCATTTCATCAATATCGTCACCACCGATGATGTGATCATCTTCCAAAGAGGAGCGGACGAACTGCGTTTGAAGAAAGATGAAGTCACCCTTCCAAAGGTACGTGAAAAGTTGGGACTCGACAGACATGTCTATGTATGGAAAGCCCCGAAAGCCTTTAAGGACTGGAACGATGTGACAATGAACAAGCCCATGAAGGACTTGCCTGTAAAGAGCAAATACCAGCGTAATGAGAACTTGAAAGAAAAGAGAAGAAAGGGAACACTATGAGAACAATGGAAACGGGAATGCGAATAAGAGATACGGGCAGATGTTTATTGATGGCCATGCTGCTGATAACGATAGATGGCCATGCCCAGCAGACAGACCCTGCTTTGACGGCTGCGGTGACTGCCCAGACCTTTACCTTGAAGTCGCTCTTTGATGCACGAAAGAGTACACAGGAAAAGATTCTGGCTGCAACAGGTATCGAGGAAGTGCAGCTTCAGCAGTTGCATGCCATCGAACAGAAGGTGCTTGACTATATGGCCAATGTGTCAGGACTAATGCAGAACCTCTATCAGGTGAAGCGAACCACAGAACTGGTCACGGTGGAGATACCAAGGAATATCAGTGCCGTGACGAGTGCCTGCAAGGGACATCTGAAAGGAACGGCCATAGCATTGGCTGTGTCAGATGAGATCAAAAGCGTCTATACCGAGATGGCCAGTCTCTCAGCTCTGTGTACCTCTCTGGTCAAGACTAAGACCGTTGACGGCAATAAGGTGAATCTGCTGAATGCCGCAGAAAGATACTGGCTGTGTGAAAAGATAGTAAGTAGCTTGGAAGATATAAACAGCGCCCTCTACATCCTCTCCTGGCAGATACAGTATCTGTCTTGGGAAGACCTTTGGCGAGGCCTTGACCCTGAAACTTGGTGTAACTATATGCAGGGGAAATGGATGGCAGAGTCCTGTATCAGAGACTGGGATGACCTGCTGAAGTAATAACTATCAAGAAATCAAGAATACAAGAATTAGGATAACACTTTAAAAAGGAAAAGAGAATGGAAAACACTAAATCAATTGGCATCTGTCCGATATGCGGACGTGGCCACATCACAGAGCACCCCTTCGGATGGGCCTGTGACAATTCGAGTAAGAACCCTGATGGAACATGGTACAACTGTAAATTCGTGGTGTTCCGACAGTATCACGGCGCACTGATTACCGAGGATGACGTGAAGACGTTGCTTGAAACCGGTGAGACTGGTGAGCTTCAGATGTGCAACAAGGATGGCAAGCCCTTCACGGGTAAGCTCGTCATCAAAGACGGAAAGGTACAGTTAGCCTTTCCTCCCCGTTACCTGCAAGGCCGCTGCCCTGTCTGTGGTGGACGCATCAAGGTGACTGGCAAAGGTTATGCCTGCGAGAACTTCTTCAAGAAGGATGACGGACATTGTAATTTCTTCATCGGCAGTACCATCTGTAACAGGGTTATCACGGAAGAGGAAGCCGAGAACTTCCTGACAGGAAAGAAGCAGATACTTGACGGATTCTGTTCCAAGGCAGGAAAGCACTTTTCTTCATTGTTGTCTACTACGGTAGAAGGAAAGGTGATGCTGAACTCCACCATCTGCCAGTGTCCTCAGTGTGGCGGTGAGATACGAGTCGGGGCACGAGCCTATAACTGTAGTAACTACAGCAAGGAGGATGTAAAGTGTCAGTTCTCAGTCTGGCGAACCATCGACGGCCATGAGGTGACACCCGATGAAGTGAAACAGCTCTGTGATAAGGGCGAGACTGACGAGGTCATTCATTTCTACCGCAAGGATGGCAGCCAGTTTGATAAGAAACTGAAGCTGGAGGATGGGAAGACCATACTTGCGTAAGTCATCCCTATATTAAACACATAATACAACAAATAAGAATCAACAGAACAAACAAATAAGAAACAAAGATGAAACACATGAAGTTTATTCCATTAGCCATGCTGACAGTACTGATGCTGGTATCCTGCCAGAGCCGTGAGATCAAGATTAAAAAGCTGGTGACGAACCATCTGGAGCAGTCGTTGGAGAATCCCCAGAATCTGAAGATAAAGGAGATTGCTGAGCCAGACTCTGCCTTTGGTCTGAACTACTTTACCAAGCAGGAGCAGGCCTACATGATGAATACCATTACTGATGTCACCAGTGTTCTGATGGAGCGTACGGCGTATATGACCAAGCCCGACTTGGACGATGCCTACACGATGACATTGGCCGATTTGGAGATGCGTATGTCTGCAGGACTTTTTTCTGGTATGCTTGGAGAGGCAAAGAAAGGCGAGTGGTCCGGTTGGAAGGTACGAGTGACCTATACGACCAAGAGCAAGTACGGCTGCAAGTATAAGGCACAGCGATGGTACTTCCTTGATAAGGACTGCCAGACCGTAATCAGACACTTCGACCTGCCCATTGTCAGCACGGATAAAGCAGAAAAGACGGCCAAGGGTAAGCGTACAAAGCTGGATGCCAAGACGAAACAGGCCAATCCTGCCAGTAAGATCGTATTATCAACAGTGAAGTAACAACCCCATAAACACGAGAAGAAGAATGAAAAACACAATCAACAAGTATTTTGAGGTGAAGGTCAAACTCCAGAAAACCATGGAGGATGGCCAGCAAAAGAAGGTCAGTGAGCAGTACGTTGTCGAAGCAGCTACCTTCGGTGAGGCAGAGCGTCGTATTGCAGAATGTCTGAAGCCCTATATCGAGGGCGAGTTTGAAGTCACAGACATCAAGATAGCCGGTTACGTCCAGATTATCAACACCAATCAGGATGCAGACAAATTCTTCAAGGCGAAGGTGTCGTTTGTTACTCTAGATGAGACTACAGGTAAGGAAAAGAAGACCTCTGAGTTGTATCTGGTACAGTCAGAAACGCTGGAATCGGCAGAGAGTGATGTGAAGTCGTTCTTGAATGATGGTAATAGCACTATCAGCAGTATCTCTGAGACTGCCATCCTTGATGTATTTCCACTTGATTGAAGAACATGAAGGTAGTATTAGCAGAGAAACCCAGCGTTGCCCAGAGCATAGCCCGAATCGTAGGAGCCACCCAGAAGAAGGATGGCTTCTACGAGGGTAACGGTTGGCAGGTGACATACGCCTTTGGTCACCTGATACAGTTGGCATTGCCTGAGAACTACGGCTATAACAGTTGGTCGAAGGGCAACCTTCCAATGCTGCCTAAGGAGTTCCTGATGATTCCCAGACAGAAGAAGGAGGGTAAAACCTATAAGAATGATCCAGGCGTGATGAAGCAGCTCAGAATCATTAAGAAACTCTTCGAGGATGCAGACACTATCATTGGGGCAACCGATAGTGCCAGGGAAGGAGAGGCTATTCTCCGTTATATCGTGGACTATCTCGATATTAAGAAGTCCATCATGCGACTTTGGATTAACAGTCTGACCGATGCTGCTATCAAAGAAGGCTTGAATAACCTTCAGCCCGATAGCAACTATGACAATCTCTTTCTGGCAGCCAAGGCACGTAGTGAAGCCGACTGGCTGGTGGGCATGAATGCCACGCAGGCCTGCAGCATCATGGGTAAGTCGCTTTATTCCATCGGCAGGGTACAGACACCAACGTTTGTGATGATTGTAGAGCGATACCTGCAGAACAAGGATTTCAAGTCTGTTCCTTTCTGGCAGGTGACGCTGAACACTACTGACGGTGTGAAGCTGACCAGTGCAGGTAGATGGGATGAGAAAAGCAAGGCCGAGAGTGCCTATAACACGGTAAGCAAAGCAAGAAACGGAAAGGTCATCAAAGCTGAGAAAAGGCAGAAGACGGATCTGCCTCCTTTGCTGTTCAGTCTGACCGACCTGCAGAAGGCCGCAAACTCCAAGTATGGCTATTCCGCAGACAAGACTTTGAACATTGCTCAGAGCCTCTATGAGAAGCAGCTTATTTCTTATCCAAGAACTGGCTCTTCCTATATCCCCGATGATGTCTATGACACCATCCCAGGACTATTGAAGAACAAGGTCTTTGATAAGTTCAGAGAATGCGTAAATGCTATTGAAAAGCCATCTAAACGTAGTGTCGATGCCTCGAAGATAGAAGACCACCATGCCTTGATTGTGACTGGTGTTGACTTCAAGACCAAGGACATCAAGCCCGATGAACAGGTAATCTATGACATGATACTTGGTAGAATGGTGGAAGCCTTCTCGAAGCCCTGCGAAAAGGAGGTAGATACCTATACTGTTGATGCCGGAGGCTATCTCTTTATGGTGACGAGCACTGTCATCCTTCAGAAAGGCTGGAGGGCAGTCTATGGCACCGATGATAAGGAACGTCCGGCTGTTCCAACATGGTATCAAGGCGAGACCGTTTGTTTTACAGGTGCAGAGCTGCAGCAAGGTCAGACCAAACCCAAACCACTGCATACCGAAGGTACATTGCTTGCTGCTATGGAAACATGTGGTAAGGACATCGAGGACGAAGCACAGCGTGAAGCCATCAAGGATTGTGGTATCGGTACGCCAGCTACCAGAGCGGGTATCATCGAAACCCTTGTTGCCCGAAACTATGTTGTCAGGGAAAAGAAGTCGTTGGTTCCTACGCCCAAAGGTATGGAAATCTACAAGATCGTCAAGGACATGGATATAGCCAATCCCAGTCTGACAGGACAGTGGGAGGCAAAGCTGGCTGCTATCGAACGAGGTCAGATGAATGTGAACCAGTTCAATAGCGACATTGTGGAGTACACCAAGCATGTGACTGAGGAGTTTCTGCACTCGGACCTGCAGCCAGTAATGACAGGCAAGCAGACGGTCATCGAGTGTCCGCTATGCCATCAGGGACATATTCGCATCTTTGATAAGGTAGCCAACTGTTCGAATGAGAAATGTGATTTCCATATCTTCCGTACCATTGCAGGAAAGAAGCTGAACAACAGTGAGGTGACTGACCTGATACTCAAAGGCCAGACTAGGGAACTGTCTGGGTTCAAGGGAAAGGACGGAAAGCCTTTCAAAGCAAAGCTAAAGCGAGACGACAAAGGAAGCGTATGCTTCGTGTTTAACCAGAAAAAATAGTAATTAGCGATGACAGAAACAATGTCTAACATTAAGGTAAATCAGCGCGGTCTCTCTGTGGAGCATGATGAGCAGCGCATTTATGAGCTTGGCTTTGGTAATCCTGACAAGAATTTCAGGAATTATAAGTTCTTTACCATTGACATGCATTTTGGTCTTGCTCCGTCTCTTCTGGAGGAAGCAGCTTTCCAGTTGCTCGGCTATGAGCGTTTTGCTATTGCCGGTATGGGTGACAAGAATGTTATGCCTAATCCGTGGGATGACCTTTTTAATACGCTGAAGTGGGCTATTGACAATAAGGGGCTTAATCCAGACTATCTTAAACGTGTGAGCAAGTATGATTTCTCTCTTCCGGAGAATGAGAATGGCGAACGTCCACAGCATACCTCTGATAAGGAGTGGGAGAATTATGTCAATCAGGTGAATAGAAACGAGCGGCGTATTTTCTCATCAGAGGAACTTCGCGAGATTGCCGCTGTTCTGCCCGATGCTTTCAAGCTCGACTTACTGAACGACCTTGTCAATATCAGTCGTATAGCCGAAGTTCGCGCAGTTGTCAACCACATTCTTGTGCAAAATGATGGTGACGATGCTGTGCGTTTCGTGAATGCCGTTAAGGAACGTCGCCAGTTGCTTCGTGATCAGGGACTTCCTGTTAATTCCGATATAGACCGAAAGATTATTCGGGAACTTCTCACGGATAGCCCGTTGCTTGCTATGCCAATGACAAGGGATGCAGAACGGAAGCGTGTGCCTGAATCATCAAAACTCTTGGATAAACAGAAGTCAGACAATAAGGTAGCGAAGAAGGTAAAGATGAACGACAGGCAGGAGGAAACCCCTCGCAGATCGTTTCATCGTTAAAGTGAAAAGTGTATCAAACCAAAGTAATAAAGAATAATATGAAACAGACAAAATCAACAAAGACAGTAGCAAACAAAATGGTGGTTAAAAAAGTAGTACTCAAACAGCTCAATAATGAGAAGTTCGGTACGGTAAAAGTCGTCAAAACCGAGGATGATGAAGGATTTGCCTGCCTTGATGACCTGTGTGATATATTGAATCTGTCTAAGAAAGAAGTGATAGAAAAACTTGATGGCCACCTGCATACGGTCTCACCCAAAAAGACTGAGGTGACAAAGTATGATACGGACTATGTGGATGAAGTCGGAATCTATCTGCTGTATTTCCTAAGTAAGGAGAAGTATACCATTCAAGTACAGAATTGGTTGGACAAGGAGTTCTTCCAGTCGCTGCGTGAGCAACATCGTTTTGATGCAGGTACAGATCAAGACAGTTTTATCTCAGATGTGGACTTAAAGCGTCATGCGTTACGCGACTTAGCCACTGCAAACAATGTGATAAAGTCCGGCCACTTCATGAAAGGAAAGGATATTCCAGAATTGACACTGTCACATCTAATAGGGTGGTGGCATAATCTCAATGACCAGACGATTTTCATGCTTCAGTTCAACTGTCAGTCGGACTGTGATGTCTATAAGAACATCAGAATGAACGTTTATCTGAGAAAGATGGTTGATGGTAGGGTTGATATGTGCACCATGCATATCAGTTTCCTTGATCTCGATGATGACAATCGTGAGTTCTTCGTAATCGAAACGGTTATTCCCAGTAGTGACGTGTTGGACGGGTCGATTCTCGATTATATTATGGAAGACCAGTTCCTCGATGAGGATATAATGGAACCAGGGAATCTTGAAATTGTATTAATACTGAATGCTACGATGTCGTTCCATCGTTCTCGTCGTATCGAGAAGAAGGAACAGCAAGGTCTCATAGAGTTTTTGTAGTTAGCCGGTAAACCAGGACAGAAAAAAGGCAGGGAGTCGTAAGTGATTCTCTGCCTTTTAACATTATTCGTTGGTACTATTTATTGTCGTTGATAAAACCTCAATTAGACGATGACGATAGTCAATCATAGTCGAATCGTCTAAATCGTAGGCCTCTCCTGTGGAGGTGACTATGCACCTTAATTGCAAGCCATCGTATTTAAGCAAGCACAATGGCTGTTGCTCCCCATTAACATTGGTGGTAACATGCATTGTGCCGTTGGCATCCAGTGTGGGCTTCAATGAGACCGGTATTCGCATAAACTCTGAGATTGCGACTCGGAGATTATTTACACTCTGGAGCATTCTAAATAAACGTACCACCTCATGAACTTTGGTGTAGTTGTGTACCTCTCCCTCAATGGGCTCATATTTACAGGCTTTGATAGAGTTGGCAATGGCACGGTTACGATTATCCTGACTCAACATGATTTCCTTGGCGAAAGCCCTGTTAGAACGATAATACCGTTCCGTCTTTTCATATCCTGCAAGCACCTTCCTGAGTGGAGTGAGAACGTCCTCGTACACCTGATAACTGGTATGACCGAACTTTTCCATCAGGTGGTACAGAAACCATATCTCTATACATGGATGGCTCTCAATAAAGGTTACCCCCATCTTCTCATACTTAGCCTTGGTCTGTAGGTATTGAGCATATTGCTTATTGTCCTTTGTGATGGTGTCCATGTCTATGACCAGGAATATAGCATCGGCTCTTTCCTGTGGATTCTTCTTTAACTCACGGTCAATCAGTTTGAGGTTCTGCTTGTAAGAGCTCTTTCCGTTCTGAGGTATCGCTGGCTCCATTGTGAAGTTGAATCGCTTAATGGCGCGCAGCGTGTCGAAGTAATGCCATTCAGTGATGCCCTCACTGAAGATCTTTACAGTATATCGTAGTTCAAGCCTTCCCATCTTACTCTGGAATATTAGTGAAGATACTGCCGAGATTGGGCTTTGCTCCAAGTTTTCCTCCGCGATAAGCATTGAGGATAGAGACATCCTTGTGCAATCCGAAGTCTTTGGCTCGGTAAATCTCCGTGGCTCCAGCCTCGTTCTTGTTCGTGAAATAAACCATGTCGCGGCGAATGAAATCTTCGTCGAGCAGCATCAGGTTGTGAGTGGAGAATATCAGCTGCCCCCGTTCTGAGTTCACCAGGAACGTCTTGATGATATGGGTGAACAGGTCATAATGAAGAGAGTTGTCCATCTCGTCACTGAGAAGAATCTGATTCTGCTTGATAAGCAGGAACAGAATTGCAGCCATGCCATACATTCTCAATGTTCCTTCTGATTCCTCAGAATCTTTCATGTCACCTTTATAGAATGGCGTCTGGTGTGTGAAAAACAAGTTGTCCAATGGGCCTGCCTCGAGAACCATGTCATCACTATCCACCTTATTAGTCATTATGAAAGTTCGCTCACTTTCCTCTTTTTCCTTTAGGTACAAGTCTGTGATGTTGAAATCTGCCTGAACAAGCATTTCACGGATAAAAGGCTTACTTGCCTCTATATCCTTGACAATCTCATTTGCGAAGGAAACAATATCGGTATTGGAATCAAGGGATGCCAAAATCTGCATCTTCATATATTGAAGAATAGTGTCTAGCATATCGTTCCTGTCCACATTGGAGTTCTGATAGGTAGAGAGCACGGTTGCATTGGCCACACAGTTTGACTCAATGAAGAGTTTCTGAGTTGCCGTAAGCTTCAGCAGAGGGCCAAAGGTAACTGCCGATGACTTCTTTTCGGGATTCCATGTACGTTCATATACCAAAGCCTTTCGTGAGTTTGGATAGTAGTACATCTCCTCATGATACACCCTTTCAGCATCCAGTTCTATGGAATATTCATAGCGCGAATCTTCAATATAGAAGATTATCGACATGAAGGAATGTTCGTTTCTACTGTCCTTATCCATCTTGAAGGGAACCAGACCAGTGCCGATGGACTGTTTGCGCGGTTCTTCGTTAGTCATAAACTGGAACAGCCAGAAAAGAGCCTTTAGTATGTTACTCTTTCCTGATGCGTTTGGACCATAGATGACACCTAACTTGGAAATCCTTACATTCTTGATTTTTACAACAGCATAATCCTCGTATGTGTTGTCGGAAGATGCCGTGAAATCCAGTATCTGCTCATCCCTTATTGAAAGGATATTTTTAGCTTTGAACTGTAGAATCATAACTTGAAAACTTTATTTTCGCAAATTTTCTGCAAAAATAGGCATTTCAAATTAAAAACCCAAAATTTACGGAGCTTTTTTACACTTTTATAACAGAAATCAGGCTTGTTGGAGCAAAAAATGCAGACTTTCGGGCTAAATGTGGTCTTTTTTATTAGATTTAGCCCCAAAGTTTGTAATTAATGAGCCTGTTACATGTCAAATTATCGATTCTATTTACTATTTTTGCGTAAATACGCATTTTTCGTTAATGGAAAAGAAAAAAATGACCCACCAGCAGTTCTTGTGGTATGCTTGGCGGGGACTCTTATATATATTGACCCACACATTTGAGCATCATTGAGAGGCTTGGCAGGTTCTCGTTCTTGTGGGTGCAAAGGTACAAATAATCCTTGGAATCGCCAAATAAATCTTTGAAATCTATTTGGGGTGCGTTGTTGTTTTCGTCTTTCTGTATATATAGTGACATTATAAACCCCCATTTTAATAGAAAGAACTTCTCTTTCCGAGAACCACACCCGCTTCCGCGATGTGATACAAATTGTACGCAACACTGATGGGCAGAGCTATGATGCCGATGACCATAGAGACTGCCAGTTTGATGGCCATGAAGATTAGCATCGTCAGGCAACCGCCGATGCAAATCATGTTGTTCATGAAGCCAGATAGCACTGAAAAGCCACAGAAAAGAGCTGCCATAGCATAACCGTCAAAGATACGTCCGTTTGGTACATTGTCGAATACCAGGTTGAGTCTGTACCCGATGATGAAGAGCACAGCGTAAGTCACCAGACGCATGAAGGAAGAGCGGAAAACCCTTGCCTCGTAATAGTCGCTGAATATCAGAGAAAACATATTCCCAATTCTCTTGAATACTGTCGTGTTTGTTGTTGTCATCATAGTCGTACATTTTAAATTGATAAACTTAAACTGAGCCATATCCCTTTTGTGGAGTCTCTATCTCCATCAGGGTGCAGGCCTTGACACATTAGCGTGCCTCACATGGACTGGGCATGTAATGTGTCTGCCTACATCCGATGGAAGGAAGAACATATCAAAGAATACCGCCCTTGTCTTTCTGCATGAGTCGGATCTTCTCCTTGTTGCGCTCGATGAAAGTCCGGCATACCGCATTGAGGATATTGCCGAAGTTGAACTGTCTGCAGTTGATGCGGATGATATCGAGAGCCCGCTTGATGTCTGGGTTCAGAACTACAGTAATCCTGTTTTCATCGGGATTGTCGTTGTAGAACTCAGCGTATCGGAGCATAGTGTCCCATTCACCAGAACCTGCCTCGATGACGGGTTGAACATTTGTCTGTTTGCCTCTTCGCGCTCTTGTTACTTTCGGCCTTTGTGGTGTCGTATCAACCTGTATAACCTCAGAACTTTCGTCCTGAACGTCTACATCAGAAGCTGTATCCTCTATTGTCGTAACCTCCTTCTCTTCTTCTGTAGGAATCGGATCGTTCTGTGCATCCATAAATGCACCTAGAGAATCCAGGTTAAGGATGTCGGGCTGTTGTATCAACTTGTTTGCTGCCATATTATTCCAGTTTTAGAAGTTCGTTATAAATCATATCGAAGGCTGGAGCTACACACTCTGCCTGAATCTTCGTGTTCCCAAAGGTGTTGTAACGGGCGATGTCAGCCCTGTCTGCAACCATCGGTGTGACGATGCCACCTGCCTGTGCCAGTGCCTCGTCCGTCTTCTTCCAAGTCTGAAGCTCTGCTGCCGTGCCTCGGGTACGGATAACGAGGTTCGGTACGAATATCAGTTTCGGCTTCTGCCGTCCTTTGAGGTAGGTTATCCAGATCTTTCCCACCAGATTGAGGAACTTCTGCGTTGCACTCAGACAGTTGAACTCATACTGATACGGACAGACAATCACATCGCTGAAGCCCAGCAGAGGCACCATACCCTCCAGATAGATATTGCCGGGAGAG
>JAEEGK010018269.1_pt1 | contig 15187 bp, 12 predicted proteins | sample 8958771 | NCBI WGS metagenome assembly JAEEGK01 (sample SAMN16246547, study PRJNA631951) | gut metagenome | biome: gut microbiome; feature: rumen; material: SC-attached | host: Bos | place: Iran: Karaj | collected 2018-10 | reverse complement strand
TCAGGCCCGGTTCGCGGGCCTTGTCCTTCTCGCCCAGGAAATAATAGTCCTCCACCAGCTGGACGACCATGTAGTCGTTGCTGCTGAAGCCCACCGAGATGGTCTCCAGCGGGAAATTCTCCTCCGGGAAGTTCTGCTGGCACAGGTCCAGGATCTCCAGGGCCTTCGCGTCCTCGCGGGCGTCGATGAGGGCGTTTGCGACGTTCAGGTACAGCTGGCGCTGGGACAGGACGCCCAGGAAGGTGTACATGTTCTGGTAATCCACGAAATAATCCTTGCGGCGGAGAGCGTCCCATTTGAAGGTGCCGTCCGTCATCTTACGATACAGGTCGTCAGCGTCGACAATTCCCGGATCCGTCGAGGATATCTTGTTCTTGAACGGGACGAAGCGGTAGGAGAAGCCGTCGTACATCAGGTAGTCCTTGATGCCGATGTTCAGGTCGCCGCCCATGTTCAGCAGGTTCAGCGGACGGTCCCACTGGTAGTTCGACAGCAAGTCGAGCAGGAAGAGCTCCGGCTTGGTGATGTAGTTCTTGTCCTCGGACATCGTGAGGGTGATGGTCTCGGGGATTTCGTCGGCGAGGAACTCGGGGACGATGCCGTATTTCAGGCAGTTCTCCTTGTTCACGGGGATGACGATCTTCCGGGCGCAAATGAAGTCCACCTTCCGGCGGGAGGTCAGTTCCACCTTCATCTTCGGGTCCTTGAACACGTCCATGACGTCCTTGATCAGCATGGGCGAACCATCGTCGTAGGTGATGAAGACGTACTCGTTCGTGCCGTACAGGTACTGCGACTGCGGGACGGTCAAGGGCAGGGGCTTGGACTCGTTGCAGGCCCATTTCATCTGGTCGATGTACCAGTCGGTGCCCAGCAGGGAGGTGTTCACCACGCGGACGTCCGTCCGGACGCCCTCGATCTCCTGCGCGTACCACAGCGGGAAGGTGTCGTTGTCGCCGTGGGTGACCAGCATGCCGTTCGGGCCCACGGAATTGAGGTAGTTGGAGGCCATCTCCGTGGAGGTGTAGCGGTTCGAGCGGTCGTGGTCGTCCCAGTTCTCCTCCGCCATCAGGGCGGGAACGCCGAGGCACAGGACGGACGCGCCGACGGCCACGGCCTTGGAGGCCTTGCCCTTGCTGGCGTCGTTGATCCACTCGTACAGGGCCGCGACGCCGAGGCCGATCCAGATGGCGAACATGTAGAAGGAGCCCGCGTACGCATAGTCCCGCTCGCGCACCTGGTAAGGCGGCTGGTTGAGGTACAGCACGATGGCGATGCCCGTCATGAAGAACATCAGGAACACGATCCAGGAGCCGCGCTTGTCGCGGTCGAACTGGAACACCAGGCCCAGGAGGCCCAGCAGGAGCGGCAGGAAGAAGTAATGGTTCTTGCCCTTGTTCTCCGCGAGGGTGGCCGGCGCGTCGCGCTGGTCGCCGAGGCGGAACCGGTCGAGCGGGCCGATGCCGCTTTCCCAGTTGCCGTAGAACAGTTCGCCCGGAGTCGGGCTGTGGATCTCGTTCTGGCGGCCCACGAAGTTCCACATGAAGTACCGCCAGTACATCCAGTTCAGCTGGTAGTCGAAGAAGAAACGGAGGTTCGCCCCGAACGTGGGCTTCTTATGCGTCGCACCCTTCACGCGGATGCCCTTGCCGTCCATGTAGGACTCGTAGAACTCGATGTGGGAAGGGCTGCCGTTGGACCACATGCGCGGGAAGAGCATCTTGCCTTCCGGGAGGTAGTCCGCATCGGCCGGGGCCTCCGCATGGACATATTCCCCGTTCAGCGGCGCCCAGTATTTCCCGGTCTTGAGGTCATACGGCGCGTCGAAGTACTGGCCGTACAGGAGCGGCGTTGAGCCGTACTGCTCGCGGGAAAGGTACCGCACGAGGGTATAGGCGTTGTCCGGCTGGTACTCGTTCGTCGGGGTCTTGACGGAGGAACGGATGATGACGATGGAGAACAGCGAGAAGCCGATCACCAGGGTCGTGACGCACAGCATCACCGTGTTCCAGAAGACCTTGTCCTTCTTCAGGGTGACGAACAGCGCCCAGAAGCACAGGGCCAGCAGCGCGACCATGAAGAACAGGGCGCCGCTGTTGTACGGCAGGCCGAAGCCGTTCACGAAGATGCGGTCGAAGAAGGCCGCCAGCTTCGGGAGGTACGGGATGAACAGGAACACCAGCAGGGCCTCGATCACGACGCCGATGAGGAAGATGCCGACGAGGTTCTTGAACGGCAGCTGCTTGTCCTCATTCTTCCGGTAGTAGTACATGAACACGAAGGCCGGAATGGTGAGGAGGTTCAGCAGGTGGATGCCGATGGAAAGGCCCATCAGGAAGGCGATCAGCACGATCCAGCGGTTCGCATGGGGCTCGTCGGCCCCCTCGTACCACTTGCACATGGCCCAGAAGACGAGGGCCGTCACCAGGGACGACATCGCGTACACCTCGCCCTCCACGGCGGAGAACCAGAAGGTGTCGGAGAACGTGTAGGCCAGGGCGCCCACGGCGCCGGCGCCGAAGACGGCGATGGCCTGCGCCACGCTGTAACCGTCCTTCCCCGGCTTCACGAGCCGCTTCGCGAAGAACACCGTCGTCAGGTACAGGAAGAAGATCGTCAGGGCCGACAGGATGCCGTTCATCGCGTTCACCGCCACGGCCGCCTTCTCCGGCGGGAACGGGATGGTGAAGATGCGCGCAAACAGCTGGAACACCGGGTTTCCCGGCGGGTGGCCCACCTCCAGCTTGTAGGATGAGGCGATGAACTCACCGCAGTCCCAGAAGGAGGCGGTGGGCTCTATGGTGGACAGGTAAGTCACGCTGGCGATGACGAAAACGGCCAGGGCGACGATCCGGTTCCACAGGTTGAATGTCTTCTTGTCCATGTACTTCTTTCGCTATATTTTGCAAAGATACGAATAATTCTCGTTATATTTGCCTTGCTGAAACCAATGTACCAGACCTATGAAACCTGTCGAAATCGTCCCCGTCCGGGGGCGGCGCATGCTCAAGCAATTCATCCGTTTTCCCTTCGACCTGTTCAAGGACTGCCCCCAGTGGGTGCCCGCCTTCGAGGATGACGAACTGAAGTCCCTCGGCGACGAGAATCCTTCCTTGTCCTTCTGTGAACGCGAGTTATACCTCGCCAGGCGGGACGGGAAGACCGTCGGCCGCGTGGCCGCCATCCGCAACCGCAAGGCGAATGGGAAGTGGAAGGAAGAGACCGTCCGCTTCGGCTGGATCGACTTCATCGAGGACTTCGACGTGGCCAAGGCGCTTGTCGACGCGGTCGTCGCCTGGGGCCGCGCCTGGGGCGCGACGAAGGTCAAGGGCCCCCTCGGCTTCACCGACATGGACCGGGAAGGCCTCCTGGTGGAAGGGTTCGAGCACGACTCCCCCTTCACGGTCATCTACAACTTCCCCTACTACGGCGAGTTCCTGGAGCGGATGGGCTTCACCAAGGATGTGGACTGGACCCAGCGCTACATCGACCTCCCCGACACCCTGCCGCCGATGTTCCAGTACGCGGACCTCGTGGAGAAGCGCTACGGCCTGCACATCTGGCGCGGGAAGAACATCCGGGAAATGGCCAAGCGCGGCCGGGAGATGTTCCACGTCCTGAACGACGCCTTCGCCCCGCTGTACGAATACTCCAAGCTCACGGAAGAGCAGATCGACGGCTACGTGAAGCAGTACGTCCCCATCATGAACAAGGACCTCGTCGCCTTCGTCGTGAACGAGGAGGACAAGCTCGTGGGCTTCACCGTCACGATGCCGTCCATCTCCCGCGCCGTCCGCAAGGCGAAAGGCCGCCTCTTCCCCTTCGGTTTCATCCCCATCCTCCGTTCCCTCCGCCACAACGACACCATCGAGGCGCTCCTCATCGGCGTCCTGCCCGAGTACCAGGGCAAGGGAGCGAACGTCTTAATGTTCAAGTACATACATGAAAATTGCATCCGCTTGGGGATCAAACGGATGCTTCTGAATCCGCAGCTCGAGGAAAACTACAAGGTCCAGTCCCTGTTCGGGGAATACGACCCGAAGCCGTTCCAGCGGCGCCGCAGCTATGTAAAGGAGCTGGAGGCTTAGGCGAGCTGCTTCAGCACATTCTCGCACACGTCCCCGACCGTGACGGGCATCGGCTCGCCATCGGGGAAGCGCATCTTGAACTTCTCCTCCACCGCGAGGGAGAGGAGCATCATCGTGAGGGAGTCGATGCCGAGCCCGCGGACGAGCTCGGTATCGAAATTCACGTCGGTCAGGTCCGTATGCGGACGCAGGACGGTAAGGACTTCCTTCAGACCGTCGAACACTTCCTGCTTGGTCATACGCGGGCGACTTTCATGCTGCCGGTACGCTTGAAATCCTCCGTGCGCACGGTCACCTTCAGGATCCGGTGCGTGGAAGGCAGCGTATCGTTGATCTTCTTGACGAGGTTGTCCATGTACGCGGTCACCTCTTCCCAGGGCTTGCCCTCGAAGGCCGGCATGAACGGGAGGATCTCCACGGCGATGACCGGGGCGCCGTTCAGCTCGTCCTCCTTCACCATGGCGTCACGGACGCACGGATCGGCATAGAAGGGCTCTTCCAGGCTCTCCGGGCTCACGTTCTCGCCGTTGGCGAGGATGATGAGGTTCTTGATGCGGCCGGTGATGTACAGGAAGCCGTCCTCGTCGATGCGCATGAGGTCGCCGGTGCGGAACCAGCCGTCCTCGGTGAAGGCCTCGGCCGTCTTCTCGGGATCCTTGTAGTAGCCGGAGAACACGTTGTCGCCCTTCACCTGGAGCTCGCCGTCCACGATCCGCACTTCCTGGCCGGGATAGACCTTGCCGATGGAGGTGGGATGGGTGATGGCGTCGGCGTTCGCGGAGGTGAGGTTCGCCGTCTCGGTGAGGCCGTAGCCGAAGCAGAACTCGACGCCCAGCTTGGTGAAGATGTCCACCAGGCGCGGGGGCACGTTCGCGGCGCCGGAGATGATCATCCGGAGGTTGCCGCCGAGGAACTGCGGGCCGTACATCTTGCACAGGCCGGCGAGGATGTCGCAGATGCCCGGGACGATGACGAGGAGGGTGGGCTTGATCATCGGGAGCTTGCCGATGGTGGCCTTCATGTCCTCGCAGGTATGCATCAGGTTGCCGGTGTAGAAGCAGCCCATGAGGCCGGCGATGGCGCCGAACACGTGGCTCAGGGGCAGGAGGGCGATGTAGCGGTGCACGCCGATCACCTTGCCCGGCTTGAAGATGGCGTTGTAGCTGCCGCGCATGAAGGCGCGGTGCGTGAGGACGGCGCCCTTCGGGGTGCCGGTCGTGCCGCCGGTGAAGAAGATGGCGGCCGGCTGGTCCGGGTCCACGACCGTGGCGGGAACGCCTTCCTCGGCGATGGAGGAGGCCGGGAGGACCTTCACGCCCTGGAGCTTCGCCGTCAGGGGCTTGAACTCATCGCGGACGAACAGGGCCGCGATGTCGAATTTCATGCAGGAGCCGATGAGGGCCATTTCCGGCAGGGAGGCCGGCAGGTTCATCGCCACGTAACCGGCGCTGGTGACGGCGAGGAACAGCTCAATGGCGTCCTGGCTGTTGCGGTCGAAGATGGCGATGTGCGCGCCCTTCGGAAGGCCGAGGCCTTCGATGACGGCGCGGCGGCGCGCGATGCGCTCGCCGAATTCCTTGTACGTAATCGTGTGCGCGAGGTCGGAGAGGGCCGGCATGTCGGCATAGGTCTTCTCCATCCATGCGACGAATTCCCCCATGGTCGGGAGATAGGGCAGACGCTCCAGCTCCTCGCGGGGGACCATGTCATAGAAATAATTGGACATTATTGAAAAACAGGTTTAAGTTTCCGGACCGCAAAGGTAGCAATAAAAACCCGGACGGGCAAACTACCGCTCCCCGACGAACATCCGGCAAAGGCCGGACGAGAACGTCCGGCAGCGGACATTCCGGAAGCCCGCGTCCTCCATCATCCGGCAGAAATCATTGGGGGAAGGGAAGTTATGGACCGAGGCCGGCAGGTACTTGTAAGCCGCCCGGTTGCCGGAGACGGCGCCCCCGATCCCGGGCAGGATGTGCAGGAAATACAGGTCGTAGGCCCACCGGACCAGCCGGTTCTGCGGCACGGACAACTCCAGGATGACCGCCTTTCCGCCCTCGGCCAGGACCCGGCGGAACTCCGCCAGCCCCTTTTCCTTGTGCTCGAAATTCCGGATGCCGAACGCGCAGGTGACGCGGTCGAAAGCCCCCTCCCCATAGGGAAGGGCTTCGCCGTCGGCGACCTGCAGGGTGATGCGCTCCCCTACGCCGGCCTTCTCCGCCTTCCCTTTCACGAGCGCCATCATCCCCTCGGAGATATCGGCCCCGATCACCGTCGACCCTTCCGCGGCCGCCTTCGCGATGGAGATGGTGGAATCCCCCGTCCCGCACGCGACGTCCAGGATCCGTTGCGGCGTCCCGTCCACGATCTCTTTCAGCGCGTGGCGCCGCCACAGCTTGTCGACATTCAGCGACAAAATGTGGTTCAACTTGTCATAACTCGGTGCGATGTGGTCGAACATCTCCCGGACTTTCTCTTTCTTCGGCATTACGGTACGGGATCGTAGCCGGAACCGCCCCAGGGGTGGCACCGGAGGATGCGGCGGACGGAGAGGTAAAGGCCCTTGAAGGGGCCGTATTTGCGGAACGCCTCGAGGGCGTACTGGGAACAGGTGGGGGTGAACCGGCAGGCCGGCGGGGTGAACGGGCTCACGCATACCTGATAGAACTTGATCAGGAACACGAACGGGAAGATGAGCACGTTTTTCAGCCAGCCGGGCATGCCTATTCGGTTTTGGCGGCCACGGCCGCGAGGACGGCGGTCATGGCGGCGTAGATCTCGTCGTAAGGAAGGACTTCGCGGGCCTGGTACAGGAAAGCGATGTCCACGGGCGCCGGAAGGAGGTCCTTCTGGAGCCGGTAGGACTCGCGGATGCGGCGTTTCAGGAGATTCCGCTTGACCGCGCGCTTGAAATAGCGCTTGGGGACGGAAACGAGGATGCGGGAGACATCGGCCTCGCCGGCCTTCAGGAACTTGTAGCGCAGGCAGCCCGTCACGCCGCCCTTCCCATGCTCCATCAGCCCTGCGATGGCTTTCTTGCCGCAGAGACGCTCGGATTTGGAGAGGGTGGCCGCCATGGGCGCGGCTACTGCTGCTGCTCGAGATAGCGTTCGATGGCGCGGGCCACGGACGGAACCTCGGGAGAGGGGGCCTTCACTTCGATGGAAAGACCGGCTTCCTCCATCGCCTTGACGATGGAACGGCCGTAGGAGACGAACTTGATATCCCCCTGCTGGAAGGCGGGGAAATTCTCGTACAGGGACTTGACGTCGGCCGGGTTGTACAGGACGATCATGTCGTAGGCGTGCAGGTCCACGTCCTTGAGGTCCTGGGGCACGGACTTGACGAACACGGCGGGGGTGTAGTCCAGCTTCGCGGCGTCGAACAGGCGGTACAGGGTATCGTTGTTGGAATTGTCCGACGTGGCGATGAGGAACTTCTCGCCCTTGTGCTTGGGGCCGATGAGCGCGACCACGCTGTCCGGGGTGCCGGTGCCGAAGAAAATCTTGCGCTTGCGGTACACGATGTGCTTCTGGAGGTACATCGCGACGACCTCGGTCGTGCAGAAATATTTCATCGTCTCGGGAATCTTGCACCGGAGTTCCTCCGCCAGGGTGAAGAACGCGTCGATGGCGTGGCGGGAGGAGAAGACGATGGCGGTGTAATCGAGGATGTTGATCCGCTGGGCCCGGAATTCCCGGGAGGTGAGCGGCTCGATCAGGAAGAACGGATGGAACTCGAACTCCACCCCGTACTTTTCCGTCACGGCCTGGTAAGGCGTAAGAACACGCGGGGTGTTCTGGGAAATCAGGATGTTCTTGACTGTCATACTACTAAACTGCACTAACCTTAAAGAATCACCGCCGGGACGACCAGCAAGGCGGTCGGCAGCAATTCGAGCCCGCAAAGGTACAAAAAAGTTGTCAATGAATTGCAAGACATCGACAAAATTTGTCCGCGGCGGAACAGATACAGCAGATACATCACGCCGCTTTCCACCAGCAGGATGGTCTTGACAGTCAGGTCGGAAAGGTGCAGGACATAGCAGACGCCCACCGTCAGGAGGGCGAGGATCATCAGCAGGATGAAGAAGGTGTAGCCCGCCCGGTAGGCCATCTGGTAATCGTCATAGCGGCGGCGGGGCCGGAACCACCGGTACAGAATGAACCGGAGGAACAGATACACGAGGAAGACGCCGGCGACGGCGGCGAGCCGCATGTCCGGCGTGAGCGTGTCGAACCAGGCGATGTCGAAGAGCCGGTAGCGGAAGATGAGCAGGATGGCGGGAATGAGGAGGACGGCGGCCACCAGGTTGCGGTCGCGGCTCACCCGGACGCTGTTCTCCAGCGCGGCGCTGCCGCGGGCCCGGAGGATGTTGTCCGACAGGTACGGCAGCACGTTCAGGAAACTGCGGAGCGCAAGCAGGAACAGCAGCACGGAGACCGCCACGAGAATGGAGGCGGCCAGGGAAAGGCCCTCCCCCGCGGCCGTCAGGGCCTCAGGCGGGGTGTCCGGCAGCAGGAGCTGCCCCGATTTGAAGGGATCGTCCAGCATCAGTTACCTCGTTTGGCGTTGTAGCCCATTTCTTTCAGCAGGGCGACGACCTTGTCGCGGAGGTCGCCCTGGATGGTGATTTCTCCGTCCTTGGCCGTGCCGCCCACGCCGCACTTCGTCTTCAGGGTCTTGCCGAGTTCCTTCAGGTCGTCGGCCTTGCCCACGAAGCCGGTCACGAGCGTGACCTGCTTGCCGCCCCGGTTGCGCCGGTCGATCCCGACGATGAGCCGCTGCTTCGCAGGCGGCAGCGTCTCCGCCTCCGCCTCCGAAGCCGTCTCATACTGAAAGTCCGGATTCGTGGAATAGACCACGCCCAGGCGCGATTTCCAATCGTTGTCCTTCATGGTTAAACGTTACGTCCGGAAGCGTCCACCATTCCCTTCACGTGCTGGTTGAAGGCGGTGGCGCCGATCAGGGATTCGAGGGTGCAGTGCATCCGGTAGCGCCAGTAGTAGCGCGGGATGGCGGGGACGTTGATGCGCTCGTCGGCCGGGTTGCCGGCGTAGCGGACCGTCCCGTCGGTGGCCATCCAGTCCTGCAGGGGCAGGATGGCGAGCATCGCCGGCGACTTGAGGTGCGCGCCGAGGATGAGGTCCGCGACCCACGGTTCGCAGAAGGCCGGGGCTTCGCCCGCGCAGTGAAGCACCTCGTTGAAATACCGCTGCGTGAGGGGGCGGTCCTCCTCCCACCAGGCCCGCAGCGGGCTGGTGTCGTGGGTGCCGGTCGCGCACACGCAGGAATACGGATAACGGGCGGGATCCGCGAAGGTGTCCTTCGGGTCCTTCGGCATCCGCTGGATCTCGAGGCTCAGGATGTCCAGGTCCGCCATCGTCTCGGGGACGCTGGCCGGGATCATGCCCAGGTCCTCGCCGCAGCACAGCATGCCCGTGGTGCGGAGCAGGGCCGGAAGCTTCCGGTAGGCCGACTTCTTCCAGAACTGGTTGTGCCGATGGTAGAAGAAGTCGTTGTACAGCTCGTTATAGCGGTCCTTGAGCCAGTCGGGAAGCTGCGCGTAGGCCGTGGTGTTCTGCGAAGAGATGCGCGGGTGCCAGTAGTCCTTGCGGCGCGGGTCCTCCACGAACAGGACGTCGGTGTCGCCCGTGTTCACGGGGTTGAATCCCTTGTTCCGCAGTTCCTCGCCGCTGTACGGCAGGGCCGGGTTGAAGTGGCCCATCAGGCCGCTCTTGTACGGCACCGGGATCTCCCAGATGCGGAAGAAGCCGAGGATATGGTCGATGCGGAAGGCGTCGAAGTACTCCGCCATCTTGCGCATGCGGGCCTTCCACCAGCCGAAGCCGTCCTCCGCCATCTTCTCCCAGTTGTAGGTCGGGAAGCCCCAGTTCTGGCCGTCCACCGCGAAGGCGTCCGGCGGGGCGCCGGCCTGGCTGTCCAGGTGGAACAGGTCGGGATGCTGCCAGGCGTCCACGCTCTGACGGCTCACGCCGATGGGCAGGTCACCCTTGATGGCGACACCCTTCAAGTGCGCATAGGCAACCGCCTCATGCAACTGAGCGTCAAGCAGATACTGCTCCCAGCAGTAGAAGTTCACCTCGTCGACATGGGCGGCGGCGAACGCATCGGCCTTCCGGGCGCTGTAGGTGGCGTACTCGCCCCAGGCGGAGAAGTCGCAGGTGCCGTTCAGGTCGCGGAGGACCGAGAAAACGGCATACGGCATCAGCCACTCAGCATTGGCGGCGAAGAAGTCGTGATAGGCCGGGGTCTGCATCACCGCCTGTCCGGACTTGGCATAGACCTTCCGGAGCAGTTCGGTCTTGGCGGCGGTCATCTTCTCGTAGTCGATCTGCGGCAAGGCCTCCAGTTCGGCCTTCAAAGCCTTGTATTTCGCATCCTTGCGCACGCCGGCGGCGGGCAGGTGGATGAACTGCGGATGGAGGGCGAACGAACTGACGGCGTTGTACGGATAGGAATCCTGCCAGGTGTGCGTCATCGTCGTGTCGTTGATCGGCAGGAGCTGGATGATGCTCTGCCCGGCCTCGACGGCCCAGTCCACCAGTTTCTTGATGTCGTTGAACTCGCCCACGCCGAAACTGTCCTCGGTGCGCAGGGAGAACACGGGAACGGCCACGCCGGCTCCCCGCCAGGGACGGGTCCGGAAACGGGGCGCCGCGTCGGCGATCTCCAGGTGGCAGCCGGCGGCGGGCACTTCGGCGAAGAAGTGGTTCGCCCCCTCCTCCCACACGACGGGCTGACGGGTTTCCGTGTCCACGATGACGAACTTGTATTCGAAGGACTCCTTCACGTCCAGGGCGATGCGCCAGTACGGGAAGCAGCCGTCATCCAGCAGATGGAACTCCTTCCAGTCGCCGAGCGGGCCGCTGCCCGCGATGGCGACGGACTCGCCGGTCCGTACCTGCGGCACGGCGACGCGGAAGGCGACATTTCCCTTCCACGGGGCCGTAGGACGCGGATTACGGAAGGAAGCCCCGTCCGGACGGCGGAAGATGACGTCGCTGAACGCGGCGGCATAGAACGTGGAATCGGAGGGCCGTTCGTTCCACCGGTCGCGGATGACGAGCGACTCGGCCCGCTGCGGAGCATCGTAGCGGTGCGCCCGCCACTCCCGGCGGACCACCTTCCCCTTCTGTTCCACCTCGAAAGTATACATGTCTCCGTCCTTGAGATTCCTCCCCGTCAGTTCCTTCTGCCACATACTCGCGTACGCCGGATCCATCGGATACCTTCTCTTCCCGATTCGGAGCACCAGGCTCTCCCCCCAATGGGTATGATACTGAAGTGTGATTCGAATATTCATGTCGGTCATCTTTTTAGTGTCGGTCCGGACTGCCGTCCGGCGTAAGCAAAATTAGGGAATGGGGACGGAATTCCAAAACAAACCCTTATCTTTGCGGTACGAACTGTTCAAAAAGAGCGACGAATGACACAAGGGGAAGCGACCGTCGTCAAAAATGCCGGCAGCCACTATGAACTTTCCGCCCTCCCGGAGTGGCGGATCTTCCCCGCCGTGCTCCGCGGACGCATCCGCCTGAAGGCCAGCCAGATCACCAACCCCGTCGCCGTAGGCGACCATGTGCGGTACGAATGGGCCGACGGCGAGGAGACCGCCGTCATCACGGAAGTGCTCCCGCGGGAGAACTACGTCATCCGCCGGTCCACGAACCTCTCCCGGCAGGCGCACATCATCGCCGCCAACGTGGACAGGGCCTACATCATCGTCTCCCTGTATTTCCCCGAGATCAAGCTCCCCTTCCTGGACCGCATCCTGGTCACCTGCGGCGTGTACGGCATTCCCGCCACCATCGTCCTGTCCAAGGTAGACATGTACCGGGATCTGGCGCAGGAGCAGATCGACGCCTTCCGCGCCATCTACGAAGGCGCCGGCTATCCGGTCGTGGAAACGTCCGTGGTGACCGGTGAAGGCATCGACGCCCTCCGGGCCGCCTGCGACGGGAAGGTCAATCTGTTCTCGGGCGAATCCGGCGTGGGCAAATCCTCCCTCATCAAGGCGCTGGACCCGGCGCTGGACCCCAAGATCGGCAAGATTTCCGCGGCCCACCTGCAGGGAAAGCACACCACCTCGCTCTATGAAATGTACCCCCTCGCATCCGGAGGCTATGTAATTGATTCTCCGGGACTTCGAGGGTTCGGTCTCGTCGACCTCGAGAAGGAGGAGATTGGGAAATACTTCCCCGAAATGCTCCAGGCCTCCCGGGAGTGCCGCTTCACTCCCTGCACCCACACGCACGAACCCGGCTGCGCCGTGAAAGCGGCCGTCGATGCCGGGGAAATCTCCGCGGAACGCTACTCGTCCTACCTCGGGATGCTTGAGGAAGACAAGAAGTTCCGATGAACCTCCATCGGGACATCCTCCGCCTCGCCGTTCCGAGCATCCTCGCGAACATCACCGTCCCGCTCGTGGGCATGGTGGACATCGCCGTGGCCGGGCACCTGGGCGCCACGGGCGGCCTGTCCGCCGCGGCCTTCATCGGCGGCATCTCCATCGGTGCAATGCTCTTCGACATGCTGTACTGGAACTTCGGGTTCCTGCGGGCCGGTACCGGCGGCATCGCCGCACAGGCCTACGGACGGTTCCATACCGGCGCGGAAGAGGCGGCCGGAGACATTGCTGTCACGCTGAAAAGGGCCCTGGGGATCGCGGTGGTTTCGGGCCTTGCGCTGATCGCCCTGCAATGGGTCGTCGTGCAGGTGGCGTTTCTTCTGGTGGACTGTACGCCGGAGGTGCAAAACCTTGCTACCCAATACTTTTACATCCGCATCTGGGCGGCGCCCGCTACCCTGTCGCTGTTCGCCTTCAAGGGCTGGTTCATCGGCATGCAGGACACCGTCCGGCCGATGGTCTGCGACCTGCTGGTCAATGCGGTGAACATCCTCCTTTCCATCGGCCTGGCCTTCGGTTACGCCGGCCTCCCGGAACTCGGCTTCCGGGGTGTCGCCTGGGGCACTTTCATCGCCCAATGGACCGGTTTCACCTACGCCGTCTTCGCCGTCTGGCGCCGCTATGGTTCCTTCTTCAGGAGACGAGATTCCTTCGCTACGCTCGGGAACAGCAGCTGGCGGGCGTTCTTCGTGCTGAACCGCGACCTGTTCCTGCGGTCCGTGTGCATGATCGCCGTTTACATCGGCTTCACGATGATTTCCGCCCGCTATGGCGACATGATGCTGGCGGTGGGGGCCATCCTGATGAAACTGCTGATGATTTTCAGCTACTTCACGGACGGATTCGCTTACGCCGGAGAAGCGCTCACGGGCCGTTTCATCGGCGAAGAATCCCGGGACGGAGTGATGTCCACGATCAAGGAGACTTTCCAGTGGAGCCTGGGCGTGACGGTCCTGTTCTTCCTCGTGTACGGGGTGGGCGGCGTGCCGCTGCTCCGCCTGATGACGTCCGACCCGGGCGTCGTGGAAGCGGGGCGGGAGTTCATCGCGTGGCTGCTCCTGATGCCCGTCATCGGCTGTCCCGCCTTCACCTGGGACGGCATCTTCACCGGGGCCACGGCCTCGAAGGACCTGAGGGACTCCTGCGTGTGGTGCGTCGTCGGCTTTTTCGCCGTCTGGTTCGCCGGTCTCGGCCTTCTCCATGCCTTCCACGGTTCCGTTCCGGAGACCTGGGCCATCCACCTGCTGATGGCCGCCTACTTCACCCACCTCCTCGTCCGGGCCCTCTACCTCACCCTCCGCTGGCGGAAAGCAGTGCCATATACTTGAAAATCTGCTTGAAAAGCAGTATATTTGCAGGCTATTTCAGAATTGATGATAAATTTACGATAATGACTGCAAAAGAAATCCGCCAGAAGTACCTGGACTTCTTCGCTTCGAAGGGCCACACCGTCGTTCCGTCCGCGCCGATGGTGATCAAGAACGACCCCACCCTGATGTTCACGAATGCGGGAATGAACCAGTTCAAGGATATTTTCCTCGGGAACACCCAGCCCAAGTTCAACCGTGCCACCGACAGCCAGAAGTGCCTCCGCGTGAGCGGCAAGCACAATGACCTCGAGGCAGTGGGCCACGACGGCCGCCACCACACCATGTTCGAGATGCTGGGCAACTGGAGTTTCGGGGACTATTTCAAGTCCGAGGCCATCGACTGGGCCTGGGAGCTCCTCACCGAGGTTTACAAGATCGACAAGACCAAGCTTTACGCCACCGTGTTCGAAGGCGCGGCCGAGGACGGCACCACCCTGGACACCGAGGCGCAGGAGGCCTGGCTGCGGCACATGCCCGCGGACCACGTCCTCCTCGGCAACAAGCATGACAATTTCTGGGAGATGGGCGACACGGGTCCCTGCGGCCCCTGCTCGGAGATCCACATCGACCTCCGCTCCGACGAGGAAATCGCCAAGAAGCCGGGCCGCGAGCTCGTGAACATGGACAATGACGAGGTCATCGAGATCTGGAACCTCGTGTTCATGCAGTACAACCGCAAGGCCGACGGTCACCTTGAGTCGCTTCCGGCCAAGAACATCGATACGGGCATGGGCTTCGAGCGCCTGTGCATGGTCCTGCAGGGCAAGACCTCGAACTACGAGACGGACGTGTTCAGCGGCCTGATCGGCAAGCTCGAGGAGCTTTCCGGACACAAGTACCACGAGAACGAGAAGGTGGAAGTGGCCATGCGCGTGTGCGCCGACCACATCCGCGCCATCGCTTTCTCCATCGCCGACGGCCAGCTTCCTTCCAACGTGAAGGCCGGCTACGTCATCCGCCGCATCCTGCGCCGCGCCGTCCGCTACGGTTACACGTTCCTGGGCTTCACGGAGCCGTTCCTCACCCGCCTGGTTCCCCAGCTGGTCGAGGACATGGGCGAGGCCTATCCGGAACTGAAGGCCCAGCAGAAGCTCGTCGAGAGCGTCATCCGCGAGGAGGAAAACGCCTTCCTGCGCACGCTGGACCGCGGTATCCGCCTCCTGGAGGACACCATCGAGCGCAGCGCCGCCACCAAGGTGATCTCCGGTGTCGATGCGTTCGTCCTGTATGACACCTACGGTTTCCCGATCGACCTGACGGAACTCATCGCCACCGAGAAGGGCTATACCGTGGACCTC
>JAEEGK010018263.1_pt1 | contig 15189 bp, 8 predicted proteins | sample 8958771 | NCBI WGS metagenome assembly JAEEGK01 (sample SAMN16246547, study PRJNA631951) | gut metagenome | biome: gut microbiome; feature: rumen; material: SC-attached | host: Bos | place: Iran: Karaj | collected 2018-10 | reverse complement strand
GATGTCACTTTGTTCTGTCTCAACTTAAACCGTGTTTGGGGGCCTTAGCTGTTGGTCTGGGCTCTTACCCTTTCGCCGACGGATATTAGCACCCGACTACTCACTCCCGCACTATAGTCTTACGCGCATTCAGAGTTTGTCAGGATTTGGCAGGCGATGAAGCCCCCGCATCCTATCAGTAGCTTTACCTCACGTAATCATGTCCGAGGCTGTCCCTAAAGACATTTCGGGGAGTACGAGCTATCTCCCAGTTTGATTGGCCTTTCACTCCTACCCACAACTCATCCAAGCCCTTTTCAACGGAAACTGGTTCGGTCCTCCAGTGCCTGTTACGGCACCTTCAACCTGGTCATGGGTAGATCACTAGGTTTCGCGTCTGCTCCGTCCGACTGAACGCCCTGTTCAGACTCGCTCTCGCTACGGCTTACGCACCTGAAGTGCTTAACCTCGCCGGACAGAAGCAACTCGTAGGCTCATTATGCAAAAGGCACGCCGTCGCTCCTCGCAGAGCTCCGACCGCTTGTAAACGAACGGTTTCAGGTTCTATTTCACTCCCCTGCTCGGGGTGCTTCCCACCTTTCCCTCACGGTACTGGTTCACTATCGGTCTTCCGGGAGTGTTTAGCCTTGCGGGATGGTCCCCGCAGATTCGGACAGGATTCCACGTGCCCCGCCCTACTCAGGTGCCACCTTCAACCATTCCTCGTTGCCCGTACGGGACTGTCACCCTCTACGGTCGCTGTTTCCACAGCGTTCTGGTTCCTTGACTGGTCTTTGTCGGTGGTCCTACAACCCCGACACGTCCGTAAACGCATCGGTTTAGGCTCTGCCCCTTTCGCTCGCCACTACTCAGGGTATCGACTTTTCTTTCTTTTCCTCCGGGTACTAAGATGTTTCAGTTCCCCGGGTTCGCCCCAACTCGCGTTGGTAGTAGGTCTTCAACCTACTGGGTTGCCCCATTCAGAGATGCTCGGATCAATTCCTGTTTGCAGATCCCCGAGCCTTTTCGCAGCTTACCACGTCTTTCATCGCCTCCGGATAGCCTAGGCATCCTCCGTTCGCTCTTCCTTTCTTTCGCTTTGTCGTGCAGTCGCCGCTCGCGCAGCTCCCGCACTTCTGTGAATCATAAGTATACACTTATTTGCTCTTGCCTATTGAAATTGTAGTCCGAAAATTCCGTATTTCATAAATTTACAGACTAAATTCTATCTTTTGCTTTACCTCTAATCTTTTTCTCTCAAACTTGTCAATGAACGAACCCCGTTTCAAACGGGACTGCAAAGGTACACTTTTTTTTTTACGCTCCAAATTTTTTCTTCTTTTTTTTGATTTTTTTTCTGCGAATATGCACACTAATAAATAAAAATGTATATCTTTGCACTCGACCTAAATAAATATACGCCCCTATGCAGAACATTCAACAGCGCCAGCGAGCCTTGCTTGAAATCATCGGCCAGTACAACATATACAGTCAGGAAGAACTGCAGGACAAACTGCAGGCGCAGGGCATCCGGACCACCCAGGCCACCTTGTCCAGAGACCTGAAAGCCCTCCATATCGTCAAGGTGCCGGGAGAGGGATACAAACTGCCCCAGACCCGGCCGATGATCGGCTCCTCCCCGCAGGGCATCCTGAGCATCGAATTCTCGGGATCCGTCGCGGTAATCAAGACCCACCCCGGCTTCGCTTCGGCCGTAGCCTCTTTCATCGATCACCATCCCTGCCGGCCCGTGATGGGCACGCTCGCCGGTGACGACACCGTCCTGCTGGTCCTGCGCGCCGGCTATAGCGTACAGGACACCCTGGACGCCCTGAAAAAATGTTTACCCGAAATCGCCAGCCATCTTGTGAATCAGTAAAATTTGTGTAAATTTGTCCTTCCAAGACATTAACCAAATTTTATGAAGGCTTCACACCTCTACCGTACGGTCCTAGTTTCTGCCTTGGCCGTACTTTTTGTATCCTGCGGTAAGCAGGAAAAAGAGAATCCCGACAACAACAACCAGCAGCAGCCAGAGCAGCCGAAAACGGAAATGCCTGTGATTAAGGCCGATGCCGCCGCCAGCATCCGCGCGGCCGCCGGCACTTACGAACTGGCCGTGACGGTGGACCACCCCAAGGACGGCGCCTCCCTCAGCGTGAAGGCGGCCGACGGGGCGGACTGGCTCACCGAAGCGGTAGCCGGAGGACAGGGCGTGAAGCTCACGGTGAGCGACAACCTGTCGGCCGCCCGCCAGACCCGGCTCACCCTCTCCTACCCCGATGCGAAGGATGTGACGGTGGAACTCACCCAGGCGCAGTGGAATTACTCCGAGTTCGGCATCCAGATCAGCAATATCGGCCCGTTCGGCGCCACTTTTGACATCACCCGGAAAACCGGTTACGGCGGCGGCTACTTCTTCGAAGTGCTGGACATGAGCGACTTCGTCAAATATGTGGAAGGCGAGAAGAACCAGGTGGGCGACTTCGCCTACGGGCAGAAACTCTACGAGAGCGACCTGGCCTATCTGAACCGCCTGTCCCAGGCTCACGGCCATCCGCTTTCCGACCTCTTCGGCATGCTGGGCAGCATGTACAGCACGGAGCCCGGCGTCAAGATGCCCTACTCCACCCTGGCACCGGATACGGAATACATGTTCATCGTCTATGGCATGAACAACGCCGGCGAAAGGAAAACGCCCTTGTGCCTCTACGCGTTCAAGACCGGCTTCTCCACCGACTCGGCCCTGGCCTTCTCCGGCTTTGCCGAAGACGTCACGGAAACCTACGCCAACTTGGTGGTGACCCCGTCCAACCAGACCGAATACTGGTACCTGAACTGGGTGTCGGAAATCGACCTGAAAAAGACCACCCTGGCCAACGTGATGCAAAACAGCATCAACAACGCCAAGTCCCTCCTGGGCAGATACACGGCCGACCAGATCCTCTGTCACGGCAAAGAGACCGTCCAGGCCACGGAACTATGGCCCGGCACGGAGTACAGCGTGGTAGCCTGGGGCATGAACCTGGAGATGGCCGCCACGACCGAACCCAAGGTGGTGTTCACCTTCAAGACCAAGGAATACGCCATCGTGGACGACTGCTCCTTCCAGATCGAGGTGCTGGACATCCAGGACATGGACGTGAAGGTGCGCGTAACCCCTTCGAACCCGAACACCCGCTACTACGTGGCCTTTGTGGAAGAAAGCAAGATGGAGGGCTACTCCGACGAGCAGGCCGCCCAGCGCATCATCAACATGGAGGCCCAGCGCATTGACAACAACTACTACGATGTGCCCAACCTGAGCTGGATGACCCTGCCCGGCCTGGATACCGGCGTGCGGGAAATCTGGGGCCGGCGCGACGAAGGCTGGAATTTCATGCCCAGCCACAACTACCATATCTACGTGTTCGGCATTGACAACTTCGGCATCCGTTCCACCCGCGTAGCCCGGACCGATGTGACTACCGCCGAGCCCATGGCCTCCAGCAATACCTTCCAGATGGAGGTGGTGAGCAACACCTGGCTGGGCCTGGACTACACCATCACCCCCGAAATCGCCGACGAGTACTGGATGACCTTCCTGGCCGAAACCTCCGACATCGACAATTACTTCCGCAGCGGCGACGGCTCTCTGAAGGAGAAAGAACTGTATGCCTGGATCGAGGAATACTATGAGGACGAGCTCCTGGCCCACTCTTTCAGCGGTACCCGCACCCTCCACGAACACGTGACCCCGAATACGAATTACAGCCTCATCGTCTTCGGCTTCTCCGGCTCCTACACCACCCGGATGTACGAATACAAGCTGTACGTCCCGGAGCCGCCCCTGGGCAAGAGCACGGCCGATTTCAGCTATACCTACGAACTGTTCCGCGGCGAGGACCTGTCGGCCCTGGATCCCAAGGTCTGGCCCCTGGCCGATGTGGAAGGCGACTGCATCATGGTGATGCGCATCACGCCCACGGAGAATGCCAAGCACTGGTACCTGGGCGTATGGGGCCCTGTGGAGAACTATCAGGAACAGGGCGGCAAGTACTACCTGATGATGCTGGACATGAACCCCGACGTGCCCGGCAGTTGCATGCAGGACAAGAAGTTCTGGCGCTGCCGTCCCTGGTGGTACGGTCTGCAGAAAGATTACATCTGGCAGGACGAAGCCGGTGACATCGTGAAGCACTGGCCCTGGAGCATCTCCGGCTGGGCCGAGGACGCCGACGGCAACTACGGCCCCTGGCACTACGAACTCCTCATCCCCGTCCCGCTCCCCAAGGATCAGGTGAGCGGAAAATACGAGGTGGGCTATACCCAGGCCTACAACTTCTGGTCGGCCCCGGCCTCCACGGCCGACATGCAGGTGTTTTCCATGAGCAAAATGAATAACAACACTAAATAAACCAACTTTTATGAAAAAACTCCTCCTCATCCTTACGGGAGCTGCGCTGCTGGCGGTATCCTGTAACACGCAAGACATCATTGACCGGCTGGATCAGCACGACCGGGAAATCGCTGCCCTCCAGGGTGACGTAGCCCAGCTGAAAGCCGCCGTGGAGCAGGCGAATTCCAATATTACCGCCCTGCGTACCATCGTGAATGCCATCAATAATTCCGACTTCGTGACCGCCATCACCCCCATCCTCAACGACAAGGGGGTCATCATCGGCTACAACCTTGAATTATCCAAGAGCGGCAAGATTGCCATCTATCATGGCGAGAAGGGCGAGAAAGGTGACAAAGGAGACAAGGGCGACAAAGGCGACAAAGGTGACCAGGGCGAAACCGGCCTGAGCGGCAAGGACGGCGAAAACGGTGAGGACGGCCAAACGCCTGTCCTGGGTGTCGTCGATATCGAAGGGGTGTACTACTGGACCCTCAACGGCACCCTCATGCGCGATGCCGACGGCAACCTGGTTCCCGCCACCGGCCCCAAGGGCGACAAGGGCGACCAGGGTGACAAAGGTGACAAGGGTGACCAGGGCGACAAAGGTGACAAGGGCGACCAGGGCGTTCCCGGCCCCACCACCGGCGTTCCCGGCGAGCCCGGACAGCCCGGCGAACCCGGCCAGGACGGTATCACCCCGATGCTGGACATCGTGGACGGCTACTGGATGGTCTCCTATGACAACGGCGAGACCTGGACCCAGGTCGCTCCTGCCGGCAGCGGCTGCGAATGCCCCGATCCCGTGTTCAGCGGTGTGAAGGAAACCAAGAGCGCCATTGTCTTCTACCTGGCCGACGGCACCAAGCTTTCCATTGACAAGCTGGTGGACTTCACCCTCGTGGTGGACGACAGCCAGCGCATCGACGTGGTGGAAGGTGCCACCACCGAAATCCCCTACACCCTCGTGGGTGCCAGCGGCGAGACCCGCGTGGACGCCATCGCCAGCGGTGACTGGTGGGCCGAAGCAGCCGCCACCGACTTCGAATCCGGCGTGGTGAAAGTGACCGCCGGTGCCGCCGCCAAGGCCAAGGTGATGGTCTATGCGGCCGATGGCAAGGGCAAGAGCGACATCCGTACCCTGGTCTTCGAGAGCGGCGTGCTCACCGCCACCGTTCCCACCGAGGACGCTCCCGCCGCCGGCGGCGAGATCGAAGTGGCCGTGGCCACCAACATCAACTACCGCGTAGTTGTGGAGGAGGACGCCCTGAGCTGGATCTCCTATGTGATCACCAAGGGCGGCGCCGTGCGCAACGAAAAACTCATCATCACCGTCGAGAAGAACAACACCCCCGACACCCGCAGCGGCAAGGTGGACATCCTGGATGCCAACGGCGCCATGGTCCAGAGCTTTGTGGTGAAGCAGGAGAGCGGCACCTACGAGACTCCCGTCTTCGAGGACAGCTCGTTCAAGAACTGGGTGCTGTACAACTCCCCCGCCGCCGACTACAACGAGAACATGAAGGTGGACGCCTCCGAGGCAGCCAAACTCACCGAACTCACCATCGATGCCGACAAGGCCTACACTTCCCTCAAGGGTATCGAGTGCTTCTTCAACCTGAAGAAGATCACCATCAAGAACACCACCAAACTGGCCTCCATCGACCTCTCCCAGAACAAGAAGCTGGAAGAAGTGACCCTTGAAAAGAGCTACAACGCCAGCACGGTCCTCACCGAGCTGAACCTGAGCGACCTCCACGCCCTCAAGATGGTGCAGGTGGGTGGCATGACCGCCCTGGAGACCCTCACGCTGGGCAGCGCACCCGCCCTCACCGGCCTGTACGCCTACAACACCGCCCTCAAGGAACTGGATGTGACGGGCGCTCCCGCCCTGGTGAACCTGGCCGTTTACGGCACCAAGCTGGAAGCCCTGGACGTGACCAAGAATGCCGCCCTGGAAAGCCTGAGCGCCGGCATTCCCACCCTGCAGACCCTGGATGTGACCAAGAACCCGGCCCTGAAGAGCCTGAGCCTGGACAATGCCGCCATTACCGCCATGGACCTGAGCGGCCTCACGGAACTCACCAGCTTCTCGGCCTCCGCCACCCAGATGGAGACCATCGACCTCTCGGGCAGCGCCAAGATCGCATCCTTCTCCGTGGGCAGCTATGGCAGCGGCACCTCCAACAAACTGAAGGTGGTGGATCTGCGCAAGGCCGTGGTGCTCACCTCCATGAACCTCTATTCCAATGCCCTGGAGAAGGTGATCGTTCCCAAGGGAACCAAGACCACTTCCTGGAACTGGAGCAGCTACCACATGGATCCCGACACGGGCGTGTACACCTACGTGGAAGTGGAAGAAGTGGAAGTGGAAGGCGGTGACGAGCCCCAGGTGGACGACCTGGCCGCCGGCATCAAGGACGCCTTCGTCAAGAAGATCATCCTGGGCAAGTTCGACAAGAACGGCGACGAAACCATCGACGCGGCCGAAGCCGAAGCCATCACCGAGCTGGACTTCTCCGAGTGCGGCCTGGTGGACGGCGACCTGGGCGGTCTGGAAGTGTTCCCCATCCAGAAACTGAACCTGGACAACAACAAGTTCACCACCATCGACATCCTCAAGTTCCCCAAGCTCAGCTGGATCAGCATCAACCGCAACAAGCTCACGGAACTGTCCATCGGCAAGACCTACACCGACCTCAAGCAGAACCTGCACCTGGAGGCCGCCGGCAACCAGATTGCCAGCTTCTCCGGTCCTTCCTATTATGCCAAAGTGGCCTATCTGGACCTGAGCGGCAACAAACTCGCCAGCTTCTCCCTGCCTTATCCGCAGGTGCTCGAGTACTGCGACTTGTCCAATAACCAGCTCGCCAGCGTGTCCATGAGCGGCGCTTCCGCCCTGAAGGAACTCAACGTGAGCAACAACAAGCTCTCCAGCGCCGCCTTCAGCGGATTCGGCAAACTGGTGAAGGTGGACGTTTCCCACAATGCCCTCACCTCCTACAGCTTCGGCGCCAGCCAGTATGCCCTGGAGGAAGTGAACCTGGGTTACAACAAGATCACCTCCGTGGATATCACCAGCATCGCCAAGAACGCGGCCAACTACGCCCTCAAGCTCATTGACGTCACCGGCAACGAAGGCTTCAACCTGGTGGTGGTGGGTGCCGGCAACCAGATGCCCGAAGGCCTGGAGATCCGGGGCGCCGCCAATTACGTGGTGCTCAACGCCGCCAATCCTACCGGCTACAAGAGCAACGAGTACAACAACATCAACGAGTTCTTCGCCGGCGAAAAGGCCACCTGGGGCGACATCACCCTGAACTACAGCCTGGCCACCAAGGGCTTCAAGATCGAGGACGGCGGCGAGGCCTGGTTCACCGCCAAGGCCGGCAAGAAGGTGTTCAACTTCTTCGCCGTGGCCACCAGCGGCGAGCCGCAGATCGAACTGGTGCGCGAGTCCGGCCGGACCATCCTCACCAAGGATACCGACTCCTCGCCTTACGGTGCCTCCTACAAGGCCACCGGTACCAACCCGCTGAGCCCGGCCATGAACGAGAGCGCCGCCAAGGACTGGACCTCCTTCGTACAGGACGGCAACGGTGCCAAGGTGCTCTATCACTTCAGCCTCTGCGGCAAGAGCGACGGCAACACCCTCGAAGGGGAGAAGATCTACTTCAAGGTGACCGGCGGTACCGCCGTGATCTTCGGCATCAACCTGAGCGGTTATCGTGTGGATGAACAGTAAACCGTTTTACTGCCTCTGTTTAGAGCGGTCCCCCCTGGCGGGGCCGCTCTTTTTATCCGCATTATTTGCAAATATGCAAAAATATGTATAACTTTGGCGTGGTTAGTTAATAAATATACAGATCATGGATATTAAGAAAGTGGTGGTGGCCTTCTCCGGAGGGCTGGACACATCCTTCACGGTGATGTATCTGGCCAAGGAGATGGGCTACGAAGTCTATGCCGCCTGTGCCGATACCGGCGGATTCTCTCCCGAACAACTGGCAGCCAACGAGGCCAACGCCTATAAACTGGGCGCCAAGTCCTATGTCACGCTGGACGTGAAGCAAGAGTACTATGAGAAGAGCATCCGGTACATGGTGTTCGGCAATGTGCTCCGCTGCGGAACCTATCCCATCAGCGTCTCGTCCGAGCGCATTTTCCAGGCTACGGCCATCGCCCGCTACGCCAAAGAGATCGGGGCCGATGCCATTGCCCATGGCTCCACCGGCGCCGGCAACGACCAGGTCCGCTTTGACATGACCTTCGCCGTCATGTGCCCGGGCGTGGAAATCATCACCCTCACCCGCGACAAGGCCCTCTCCCGCAAGGAAGAGGTGGATTACCTGAACGGACACGGCTTCCCGGCCGATTTCGCCAAGCTCAAGTATTCCTACAACATTGGCCTGTGGGGCACGTCCATCTGCGGCGGGGAAATCCTGGACAGCACCCAGGGCCTGCCGGAAGAGGCCTACCTGAAGCCCGTCACCAAGAGTGGTTCCGAGAAAGTGGACCTGCTCTTTGACAAGGGCGAACTGGTGGCCGTGAACGGCGTGCGCATGGGTGCCGTAGAGGCCATCCAGACGCTGGAAAAGCAGCTGGAAGGCTACGGCCTGGGCCGCGACAACCACGTGGGCGACACCATCATCGGCATCAAGGGCCGCGTGGGCTTCGAAGCCGCCGCCCCCATGCTCATCCTGGCCGCACACAAATACCTGGAGAAGTTCACGCTGAGCAAATGGCAGCAGTACTGGAAAGACCAGATTGGCAACTGGTACGGCATGTTCCTGCACGAGAGCCAGTATCTGGAGCCCGTGATGCGCGACATCGAGGCCATGCTGGAGAGCTCGCAGCGCAACGTGAGCGGCACCGTGATCATGACGGTGGGTCCCAAATGGTTTGAATGCACCGGCGTGGATACGCCCAACGACCTGGTGAAGAGCCCCTTCGGCGAATACGGCGAGATGCAGAAAGGCTGGACCTCGGAAGATGCCAAGGGCTTCATCCGCGTGCTGGAAACCCCGCTCCGCGTGTACTACAACCGTCATCCCGACGAGATATGATTGAGCTGTTGCGCGCCCTTATCGGCATTCCCTCGTTCAGCCGGGAAGAAGGCTCCGTAGCCGATTTCCTGGAAGGCTGGCTGCGGGAGCAGGGAGTGGAGCCCCGGCGCCAGGGGAACAACCTCTGGTGCGTGAAGGGCAGCGGCCCCGCCCTACTGCTGGACGCGCACATCGATACGGTAAAACCCGCCGCCAGCTGGCAGCGGGATCCTTTTTCGCCTTCCCTGGAGGACGGCCGGCTCTACGGCCTGGGCGCCAATGACGACGGCGGCTCGGTGGTCACGCTCATCGAGACCTTCCGGCGGGCCGCCCCGCGCCGGCACACGCTGGTGCTGTCCTTGTCGGCCGAGGAAGAAGTGGGCGGACGCGGCGGCCTGGAATCGGCCCTGCCGCTCATCGAAGCCGAGGTGGGCCCCATCCGCTGCGGCATCATGGGGGAACCCACGCAGATGCGCATGGCCGTGTGCGAGAAAGGCCTCATGGTGCTGGACTGCACCGCCCGCGGGGTGGCCGGACACGCCGCCCGGGGCGAGGGCGTGAACGCCATCTATCAGGCCCTGGACGACATCATCTGGCTGCGCGACCACGGCATGCAGGTGACCCAGATCCAGGCCGGCACCCAGCACAACATGATTCCGGACGCCTGCCAGTTTGTGGTGGATGTGCGCACCACCACCAGCAACCAGGCCGTCCTGGATTCGGTGCAGGAGGCCCTGCACTGCGAGGTATCGGCCCGGTCCACCCGCCTGAACGGGTCGGCCATCCCGCTGTCGCACCCGCTGGTGGAGGCCGCCCGCAAGCTGGGCATCCCCACGTTCTCCTCCCCCACCCTGTCCAACCAGGCCGTGTGCCCCTTCCCTACCGTGAAGATCGGCCCCGGCGACTCGGCCCGTTCCCATACGGCCGACGAATACATCGGACTCCGGGAAATCGAGGAGGCCGTACCCCTTTACCTGCAACTGCTTGAACAATATGAAAATCTGGAATAAAGGCTTTGACGGCGATGCACGCATCGACGCATTCACCGTAGGCAAGGACCGGGAGCTGGACCTGCTCCTGGCCCCTTTTGACATAGAAGGTACCATGGCCCATGTGAAGATGCTCTCTAAGGTGGGACTGCTGCCGGCCCAGGATTTGGCCGTGCTGCTGCCCGAGCTGGAAAAACTGCATCAGGAGGCCGTGGAAGGGCGTTTCACCATTTCCGGGGAGGACGTCCACTCCGAGGTGGAAGCCCGGCTTACGGAAGCGCTGGGTCCCGTGGGCAAGAAGGTGCACACCGGCCGCTCCCGCAATGACCAGGTGGCCGTGGACATCAAACTCTTCACCCGTGCCCGGATCCGGCAGACCGTAGAGAAGGTATCGGCCCTGTTCGACCTCTTCCAGGAGCGTTCCGAGCAGTTGAAAGACGTGCTCATGCCCGGCTATACGCACATGCAGGTGGCCATGCCCTCTTCCTTCGGCCTCTGGTTCGGCGCCTGGGCCGAGAGCCTCTGCGACGACCTGGTGATGCTCAAGGCGGCCTGGGAGGTCAACGACCGCAATCCGCTGGGATCGGCCGCCGGATACGGCTCCTCCGCCCCGCTGGACCGGGCCATGACCACCGAGCTGCTGGGCTTTTCCAGCCTGGCCTGCAACGCCATCTACGCCCAGATGGGCCGGGGCCGGGTGGAACGGATGGTGGCCTTTGCCTATGCCTGCCTGGCCGAGACACTGGGCCGCTTCGCCACCGACTGCTGCCTGTTCACCAGCCAGAACTTCGGCTTTGTGAAACTGCCCGACGCCTTCACCACCGGCTCCAGCATCATGCCCCAGAAAAAGAATCCGGATGTCTTTGAGCTCGTAAGGGCCCATTGCAACCGCCTGCAGGGCGTTCCGGGCGATATCCGGCTCATCACCGGCAACCTGCCCTCCGGCTATGCCCGCGACATGCAGCTCCTCAAGGAACTCTATCTGCCGCTCTTTGACGAGATGGACGCCTGCCTGGATATCCTGCTCTATGCCGTACCCGACATGAGCGTGGCCAAAGACCTGATGGACAAGCCCCTGTACGAGCAGGCCTTCTGCGTGGAGGAAGTGAACCGCCTGGTAGCGGCCGGCGTGCCTTTCCGCGATGCCTACCGGCAGGTGGGCGCCGCCGTCCAGGATGGCAGCTTCCACTTCAGCGGCGAGCTGCACCACACGCACCTGGGCTCGATCGGCGCCCTCTGCACCGATACCATCCGCGCCCGCTTCGAGGCGCTTCTCGGGGCCTTCGGCCTGTCTTAACCTAACTGCAAACGATTGATATGGAAGAGCAAAAGAATCTGTCGCTCCCGGAAAATGCCCATCGGGAGCTGAACCCCGGCGAGACCTACCACCCGCTGCTGGATCCTGCCAGGAAATATGCCGAAGTGACGCCTTATTCGGTGGCTGTCGGGGTGCTGATGGTTATCCTGTTCAGCGCCGCCGCGGCCTATCTGGGCCTCAAGGTGGGCCAGGTGTTCGAGGCCGCCATCCCCATTGCCATCATTGCCGTGGGGCTCACCAGCACCCTGAAAAAGAACGACTCGCTGTCGCAGAACGTCATTATCCAGAGTATCGGCGGCTGTTCGGGCGCCGTGGTGGCGGGGGCCATCTTCACCCTGCCGGCCATCTACATCCTGGGCGTGGAGGTGAATTACTGGCAAATGGTGCTGAGTTCCCTGCTGGGCGGCGTGCTGGGCATCCTTTTCCTCATTCCGTTCCGCAAATACTTTGTGAAAGAAATGCACGGGAAGTATCCCTTCCCGGAAGCCACGGCTACTACGCAGGTGCTGGTGAGCGGGGAGAGCGGCGGCGACAGCGCCCGGACGCTCATTGCCGCCGGCGCCATCGGCGGTCTCTACGACTTTGCCGTGGCCACCTTCGGCACCTGGGCCGAGACCATCTCCACCACCGTCATGGGCTGGGGCGCCGCCCTGGCCGACAAAGCGAAGGTAGTGCTCAAGATGAACACCGGTGCGGCCGTACTGGGCCTGGGGTATATCATCGGCCTCAAATATGCCTTTATCATCGCCTGCGGCTCGCTGCTGGTGTGGCTGGTGATTATTCCGCTCATGAACCTCATCTGGGGCGGCAGCGTGATTGACCTCATGCACACCGGCATCGCCCAGACCGTCGGCGAAATGTCGCCGGAAGAGATTTTCAAGACCTATGCGCGCCATATCGGCATCGGCGGCATTGCCACGGCCGGGGTCATCGGCATCGTGAAGAGTTTCGGCGTCATCAAGAGCGCCGCGTCGCTGGCGGTGAACGAATTCCGCCGGGGCGGCAAGAAAGAGGCCGATGCCACCCTGCGCACGGAGGAAGACCTGCCCATGAAGACGCTGGTGTTCGGGGTCGTAATCGCCCTGCTGTGCATCTTCGCCTTCTTCGCCTTCGGCGGTGTCGTGAATACGGTCTGGCAGGCCCTGGTGGGCCTTGTCATCGTGGCGGTCATCGCTTTCCTCTTCACCACGGTGGCGGCCAATGCCATTGCCATCGTGGGCTCCAACCCGGTGAGCGGCATGACGCTCATGACCCTTATCATCGCCTCGCTCATCCTGGTGGCCGTGGGCCTCAAGGGAAATGCGGGCATGGCGGCGGCGCTCATCATCGGCGGCGTGGTGTGCACGGCGCTCAGCGTGGCCGGCAGCTTCATCACAGACCTCAAGATTGGCTACTGGATTGGCTCTACGCCCAAAAAGCAGGAAGGATGGAAATTCCTGGGCGTGGCGGTATCGGCCGTCACGGTGTGTGGCGTGATGCTGGTGCTCAACAAAACCTACGGCTTCACGGGCGACAACGCCCTGGTGGCTCCGCAGGCCAACGCCATGGCAGCGGTGATCCAGCCCATGTTCTCCGGCGGCGGCGCTCCCTGGCTGCTGTACGGTATCGGCGCGGTGATTGCCCTGGTGCTCAATTTCTGCAAAGTGCCGGCCCTCCCCTTCGCCCTGGGCATGTTCATTCCCCTGGACCTGAACCTCCCGCTGGTGGTGGGTGGCGCCATCTCCTGGTATGTGAGCACGCGCTCCAAAGACGCGGCCGTGAACCAGGCCCGGCAGGAGAAAGGCACGCTCATCGCTTCCGGCTTCATCGCCGGCGGCGCGCTGATGGGGGTGGTAAGCGCTATCCTCAAGTTCGCCAATGTGGATCTCTTCCTCACCGGGTGGAACGCCCGCTGGGGCGAGGCCGTAGCCATCGTGCCCTTCCTGGCACTGATTGCCTATACCATCTACGCGTCCCTGAAGACAGACAGTTCTACGCAGCAAACAGGCCGATAAGGTTCAGGATCACCTGGGTGGCTTTTTCCATGCTTTCCAGGGGCACGAACTCCATCTTGCCATGGAAGTTGAGGCCGCCGGCGAAGATGTTGGGGCAAGGGAGGCCTTTGAAGGAAAGGTTGGCTCCGTCGGTGCCGCCGCGGATGGGCTGGATTTTGGCCTTTACACCGGCCATCTCCATGGCTTTCACCGCCTTGTCAATGATGTGGTAGTGCGGTTCCACCTGCTCGCGCATGTTGTAGTACTGGTCTTTGATTACCGCCGTGACGGTTCCCTCGCCGTATTTCTCGTTGATATAACCGGCCGCTTTCTGCATCATCTCCTTGCGGGCCTCGAACTTGGCGCGGTCATGGTCGCGGATGATGTAGGCGAAATCGGCCTCCTCGACGCTTCCCTTGAAGGAGATGAGATGGAAGAAGCCTTCGTAGCCTTCCGTGTGCTCGGGGCGGGCCAGGGCCGGCAGCAGGGCGTTGAGTTCCTGGCCAATCAGGATGGCGTTTTTCATCTTGCCCTTGGCATAGCCGGGGTGCACGTTGCGGCCCTGGATATGGAGTTTGGCCGATGCGGCGTTGAAGTTCTCGAACTCCAGCTCCCCTATCTCGCCGCCGTCCATAGTATAGGCGAAATCGGCCCCGAAACGGGGAACGTCGAACTTGACGACGCCGCGGCCGATTTCCTCGTCGGGCGTAAAGCCGATGCAGATCTTTCCGTGCTTGACCTCCGGATGCTCCACCAGGTACTGCACGGCCTGCATGATCTCGGCTACGCCGGCCTTGTCGTCGGCCCCGAGGAGGGTGGTGCCGTCGGTGGTGATGAGCGTCTGGCCCACATAATGAAGCATTTCGGGAAATTCTTCCGGACGGAGCTGCAGACCCGGCACGCCTTTGAGGTCGATGGCGCCACCGTCATAGTTGGGCACAATCTGCGGCTTCACATCCTTTCCGCTGGCATCCGGCGCCGTATCCACATGGGCGATGAAACCCACGGCCGGGACCTCCTTATCCAGGTTGGAGGGAAGCACGGCCATCACATAGCCGTAATCGTCCAGGGTCACCTCCACGTCCAGGGCCTGGAGCTCATCCCGCAGCATCTTGAGCAGGTTCCACTCCTTGGCCGCCGACGGCTGGGTCTCGGACTCTTCATTACTTTGCGTATCCACGCTCACATAGCGCAGGAATCTATCCAGAATCTTTTCCATAAAGCATACATTTGTACGAAGATACTACTTTTTCCGCATTTCGCCAACCGGCTGGCGCCCGCGCCCGCTTTTCAATTGTTGCAGTTACAAGGTTTTTAAAGTACATTTGTACGGGGAACTCTTTGAGGCACACCAAGGTAACACTAAGTTTATCATCATTTTTTTCACCCTTTTAAATAACTAAATCATGGTAAGGATTATCAATAATGAAGGATGCCCTGTTATTGTTCTTGATAAAAAGCGCGTTGTAGGTGGTTTTATCAACTGTCAAGTATCAGCAACGTTTCA
>JAEEGK010018260.1_pt1 | contig 15191 bp, 16 predicted proteins | sample 8958771 | NCBI WGS metagenome assembly JAEEGK01 (sample SAMN16246547, study PRJNA631951) | gut metagenome | biome: gut microbiome; feature: rumen; material: SC-attached | host: Bos | place: Iran: Karaj | collected 2018-10 | reverse complement strand
CAGTACGTGATTCTGGGTCACTCAGAGCGTCGCGAGTACTACAAGGAGACTCCTGAGAGCCTGAAGGAGAAGGTGCTGCTGGCTCAGAAGAACGATCTGAAGGTGATCTTCTGCATCGGTGAGAGCCTGGCAGAGCGTGAGGCTGGCAAGCAGAACGAGGTGGTAAAGGCCGAGCTCGAGGGTTCAGTATTCAACCTCTCTGAGGAGGACTTCCGTAAGATCGTTATCGCCTATGAGCCAATCTGGGCTATCGGTACTGGTAAGACCGCTACCGCAGAGCAGGCTGAGGAGATCCACGCTTACATCCGTTCAATCATCGCTGAGAAGTATGGTCAGGCTGTTGCCGACGACACCACTATCCTCTATGGTGGTTCATGCAAGGCCAGCAACGCTCCTGAGCTGTTTGCTAAACCTGACATCGACGGCGGTCTGATTGGTGGTGCTTCACTGAAGTGCGCTGACTTCAAGGGTATTATCGACGCTTGGAAGAAGTAAGAGCAGTGAGACAATTAATCATTACCATCACATTGTGTATCGGTTGCATCACAGCAGCCGATGCACAATCTACTTTCACTGAGCGTCTGCAGAATAGCAAGGCAGGTGAAGGCACAGTCAGTGTGACTCAGGACAAGAGCATCGACATGCTCGTGAATGGGACTACTGCAACAAAACAACCAGAAAAAATCAAGCCTGAACAGAAATCAACTCTTACACCTGCAGCGAAAGACAAAGCTGAGATGAAGGAAAAAACAGAGCCAAAAGCAGCTCCTAAGGGTAATGAAGCACAGGCTGCTATCACCCCTGACACCATCGATGTACAAAAGAAAGTGATGAAGGGCATGAAGATCAACGGCTATCGTGTTCAGGTGTTTGCAGGAGGCAACTCACGCAACGACAGACTAAAGGCCGAGCGCACAGGAGAGAATATGAAAAGCCTCTTCCCTGGCGAACCAATCTACGTGCACTTCTATTCCCCCAGGTGGATCTGCCGCATGGGCAACTACCGCACCTATGAGGAGGCCCACGAGGTGTTGAAGAGGGTAAAACAGTTTGGCTACAATTCGGCTATTATTGTGAAAGGAAAAATCACCGTACAGTATCAATGAGTTACGAAACAGAGTATCACTCAGGCTATGAGCCCCAGTATCGCGAAGGACTGGAAGAGCTGGCCGACCATTACAAAGAGATTCTCACCCTGTTGGGAGAGGACACTGAGCGCGAAGGACTGATGAAGACCCCCATGCGCGTGGCAAAGGCGATGCAGGTGCTCACACGTGGTTATCAGATGGATGCCCATAAGGTGCTCACTGATGCCCTCTTCAAGGAAGACTACTCGCAGATGGTCATTGTAAAGGACATCGACTTTTTCTCACTCTGCGAGCACCACATGCTGCCATTCTATGGCAAAGCGCATGTGGCATATATCCCTAACGGCTACATCACTGGTCTTTCGAAGATAGCCCGCGTGGTGGATATCTATGCACATCGCCTGCAGGTGCAGGAGCGCATGACACAACAGATCAAGGACTGTATCCAGGATACCCTGAAGCCACTTGGCGTGATGGTCGTAATAGAGGCTAAGCATATGTGCATGCAGATGCGAGGCATCGAGAAGCAGAACGCCATTACCACCACCAGCGATTTCAGCGGTGCCTTTAATCAGGCCAAGACGCGACAGGAATTCATGAACCTTATTCATAACAATCAAATGTGATCAGCTATGCGCAGACAAAGAATCAACTACTCAGACTCTGAGAAGACTTTCGTTCAGAAGCTGCTCAGCAGCAGGGGCGGACGCATCGTATTCATAGGTGGCATCATCCTCGCCGTCTTGGGTTTCGTTCTTATCTCAGCACCTTCCAAAAAGGAGATGGCCAAGGTGATGACAGACAACGTGATGCAGTGCCTCGAAGACAACAACAGACATAAAGGTGATGCTATCGACAACTTCGTTCACAACCTCACCTACTCGTTTACAGAAGCCGATACCACCAACATTGCACCAGAGGTACTGGAGGCCTATCACAAGTACAACAGACTGGAACCCCATCGCCACCTCTTCTACTCCACAGCCTATATCCATAACAACATGCACCCGGAAGGTTTACGCATTGGCGTAGGTTTCCTCGGCTTTGTATTCTCTACACTGCAGTACTCTGACCTGATACTCGATGTAGAACCTGTACATAAGGGCTATGAGCAGAAGTTGCTCGACCCTGTGAATATTGAGGAGACCGACTTAGGCAGTAATCCTAACGTTCGCGAGTATCACTATGGAGGTGATCCTGACCGATAACTGCATGAACATCATCGTTTCGCAAGAGATAGAAAACGTATGCCCTAACTTCGTAGGAGCAGCTGTCGAGGCACAGGTTGTGAACTCGATGTATAACGCTGCACTGTGGGATGAGATACACGCCCTCGAAGAGCGTTTCCGTCAGGAGCTCACCACGGAGAGTCTCAAAGAACTATCAGGAATAGCTGCCACACGCCGGGTTTATAAGGCCTGTGGAAAGGATCCATCACGCTACCGTCCCGCCAGCGAACAACTCATCCGTCGTATGTTGCAGGGCAAGGAGCTTTATCAGATAGACACACTAGTGGATCTGGTCAACCTCGCCAGCATCGCCTACGGTTACAGCATCGGTGGCTTCGATGCCGATAAGTTTGTGGGCAACACACTCACCCTTGGCGTAGGACGTGAAGGAGAGCCCTACGAAGGTATTGGACGAGGTATGCTCAACATTGCAGGACTGCCAGTATATCGTGATGCCCAAGGCGGTGTGGGTACACCCACCAGCGACAATGAGCGCACGAAGATGACGCTGCAGACCACCCATCTGGTGGTACTCATCAACGGCTACGACGGACAGGAAGAGCGAGTGCTCGAGAATGCCCACTTCATTCAGGAACTGCTACGCAGATATTGTCAGAGTGACGGAGGGTCTGTCACCCTTTACAAATAAATCAAAAACCAACTTAATATGACTAACGACTTGAAACTGCGCATCGGTATCATCGGTGCCGGATGGATTGCCGAAAAGGCAGCCATCACCCTCAACGGCCTCACAGACTGTGAGTGCTATGCCATCGCTTCACGTACTCAGGAGAAGGCCGACGCCTTTGCAGCCCAATGGCATGTGAAGAAAGCCTACGGCTCTTACGCCCAGCTCATCGCTGATCCAGATGTGGATCTCGTCTATGTGGCTACCCCCCACTCACATCATTACGACGTGACACTTGATGCCATCAAGGCTGGCAAGCCCTGTCTGGTGGAGAAAGCTTTCATGGCCAACTGGAAACAGGCAAAAGCAGTGGTTGACCTTGCCCGTGAGCGAAAGGTGTTTATTGCTGAAGCCATCTGCACACGCTACCAGCCAGCAGTCACCATCGTGCGCGACCTGATAAGCAGCGGACGCATCGGCACACCCCGCCTGCTCACTGCCACCCTGGGCTACTCGATGGGCGACAAGCCTCGTATCATGCGTGCTGACCTCTGTGGTGGAGCCCTACTCGACCTCGGCGTCTATGCCCTCAACTTTGTGCGAATGTTCTTCCCTGCCGATATCGTGAATATAGAGAGTACCTGTGTGAAGAGCAAGACAGGCATGGACCTCACCAATGCCATGACCCTGACACTGAGCGACGGCATGCTCTGCAACCTCCAGTCGAGTGCTGCCTGCGTAGGCGATAATATCGGTGTTATTGCAGGTACTGATGGCAATCTCATCATCGACAATATCAATAATCCACAGAAGATAACTGTCAACACCCACGATCGTGAGTTTGTAGAAGACATACACGTACCCCAGCAGATTACAGGTTACGAGTATCAGTTCATCGCCTGCAGACAAGCCCTGATCGACGGACTACTGGAACCCAAGGAGATGCCGTTGGAAGAGACGCTCTACATCATGCAGCTCATGGACGACTTCCGCCAGAAGTGGGGTGTTCGCTATCCAATGGATTAATAGGCGTAAACCAATCCGTATTTCTCATGCAGCAGGCGCAGCGTGCCGTCCGCCTTCATCCGCTGAATGGTTTTGTTCACCTGCTGCAATAAATCTTCTTGTCCTTGCCGCATTAGCACCCCTATCTCCCCTTTCGTAAAAGGTTCGTTCAACAGCGGAGCAGCCAGTCGGCTGTCGGTCTGCACATAATAAGGTGCCTCTGTGATCTCCGTGATCATCACGTCAGCCTCTCCCTCGGCTATCAGTGAAGGTATCTCCTCATTCTTCTGATGAACGATGATGGTGGCATGTGTCAGCTTCTCGTTAGCAAACTTCTCATTCAGTCCACCGGGATTCACCATCACTCGCACATCCTCCTTGTCAAGGTCTGCTAAGGTATGGAAACGATCGGCATCCGTCGCTCTACAGAGGATGGTCTTGCCGTTAGCCAGATAGCCCTCGCTCATCAGCATCGTCTCCTTTCTGGTGTCAGTGATGGTGATTCCTCCCATAGCCAGGTCGAAGGTCTGAGGCTCTGCCAACACATCAGCCGTCAGCGTAGGCCACGAGGTCTTAACGAACTTCGTCTCGACACCCAGACCTTTGGCAATCTCCCTTGCTACCTCGATGCCGAAGCCCCAGTAGGTGCCATCGGCTTCACAGAACGACAGCGGCCTGTAGTCACCAGTGGTTCCAACAAGCAAGGTGTCTCGCGCCACAATCTCAGCTACCTTTCCACCGACAGGTGCATTAGGGGAGTCGATGTTCGAGCAGGCAACTAGAAACGTTGTGCTGCAAAGGGTCAGTATAACGGTAAATAATATCTTCTTCATATCGTTAAGTATTTTCCTATTTCTCAAAACCTATTCCTTAATCGTAATTTCTGCGGTTATACTATGAAAAACTATCCCGTGCACTAAGAAAAATTTTCTCTATAGTTATGCCGCAAATTTTGTTGCCTGATGCCTGTTTTTAAGGAACGATGCAAAGGTAATGATTTTTGGTGAATTATACATATTTTCAAGCGATTATTTTGGCTCACCGGTAAATAAATTCATAAAGGCATACGATTTTGGCTTATTTTTTGTACCTTTGCAGTCAGAATGAAAGATGTAAAAGACAGATACAGGCGATTTAAGGAATGGGAGCAGCAGCCTCACCAGGTGGCTCCGCTCTCAGAAGAGCAACACGAGTGTGCTACCTGTGGCACACACTATACAGGCAACTACTGTCCCCGATGCGGCCAGTCGGCTAAGATAGGCCGCTACTCCTTCAAGAATGCGTTTCTGTTGCTTCTTGATGTGTGGGGCTTGGGCAATCGGGGCATGTTCCGTAGCATCCGCGACCTGATACTGCGTCCTGGCTACATGATCCGCGACTACCTCAGAGGTATGCAGATGGCCTATTTCCCTCCCTTCAAGATGTTCTTTCTGCTCCTCACCCTGTCGTTCCTGATAGACACGGGCATGAACTTTCAGGGCGAGAACCGCTTCCAGCTACAGCAGGAGCAATATGAGAAGACCATAAAAGAGGCTAAGACTGAGCAAAAACAGGCGGAGGCAAAAAAGGGGAAGGCAGAAGAAGAGACCGACAAGACACTCACTGCCGAGGAAAGGGCAAGGCAGCAAAAGAAGAAAAAGGTATTAAACATGTTTGACACTGAAGAGATAAATTTAATTACCTGGGAGTGGTGCAACAAACATGTCTCGCTGGTGTGGCTCACTGGTCTGCTACTCTTCACCGTGCCCCTCTACATGATGTTCCGCCATAGTCCTGCCATACCAGACTTACGATTTTCGGAGTGCTTCGTGGCAATGATCTACATCACCAATATGCTTCTGATCTACAGCATCGTCCCCTCATTACTGTTGGCCCTCGGTTCAAAGACAGATGAGGTGATCAGTACGCTGCTCCTACTACTGGCCATCATCCCCATCAAGCAATTTTCGGGCTACAGCTACTGGAGCACCATCTGGCGACTGCTTGTTGCCCTCATCCCCTTCACGATCATCGTCGTCCTACTGACCATTGTCATCTTCTTTACATACGCCTACATCTATATCCATTATTAGAGGAAAATCCTTATAACACAAGGAATTCACTTCCTGTAACGATCGTATTTGTCATTATAAGGTGGATTATGGATAGGCATCATGGGATTCTTCATCAGCCAGCGGCTCCAGCCAGTACGACGTTCGAACTCAGTAGGAAGGATGGAGTTCGCCCACACCAACTGCGGGTTGGACATTCCCCATTCGATAGTGATATACTTATTGCTGCTGGCCTGCCAGAGCACGGGCTGTCCCTCGTTGTCGTAACACAGATAGCCCAAAAGGTCGTCAATACGCTGCTCTTCGTAATTGGCAGTTAGTTTACCCAGTGCACCCAGTGTGACGCTATAGCTCAGCGGGTAGTCAACCTTCAGGCTGGTATGGTCTAAGGCATAGGCGTGATGTACCTGAGCCGCCTGTATGGCGCGTTTCAGATCGGCATAGATGGCACGCAGCTCCTGGCTGTCTTTATAAGGACCCTCCACCAGCTGGCGGCAATAGTCGAGCAGATCGTACATCGGCTCATCGTTGAAATACTGATAGCACTTCGAACTAGGCGTTACGTAGTCGGCTGAGTTGTTAGTCAGATGCGTGCAGAGGAAATTGACAAAGCGGCGCATCGGATCCCATACTGCGGGCAGTTTCCTCATGTCGGTAAGCACGAAATCCTTGTTCAACGGCACCTTCGTGAGCTTATCTTCAGGCAGATAGTCGTTGTGCTGTGCAGCCACGCTGTCGAGATAGGCACTCATCTCGCTCTCGAAGCCCTTCCCCTGGGCAATGTTCTCCAGCGCTGTCAGCAGGTGCTCGTAACTGCCGCCTCGGTTGGAGTGGCCTGACGCCATCACATAGTCAGTGACACCCGTCAGTTCCGAGAGGAACTCGATGTTGTTCAGCATGCAGCAGTCGAGGTAGAGCAATTTCAGATGAATGCCTGCGCGCTCCAGTCCCTGACGTAATTCCCGGGCGGTCATGGCGCGGTCCTGCAGATTGTCATCGAGCAGCACGCCGATATGGCTCATGCAGATGTTTGGATACAGGTCGTCGGGATCACCGACAGCCCATCCGCTGCCATGCCCCGTCAGTATGAGGATATAGTTGTCGGCGGGAGCCTCTTTCTTGCAGAATCTGACGAACGAGGCCAGGCTGTCGGGTTGGAACATTTCTGCCTCGCTGCCGCCCCACAGATCGTTGTCGGTCAGGTCGAGAAAATTTTTAATATTCTTCTGCGCATCGGGCAGTTGGTCATTGGTAAGTTCGTAGCGATACACAAAGCCAGGTCTGCCGCCAGGCACATAATTATATTCGTACTTATTCTTCATCCTCGATGTCTCCTGTTTGAGACCTTCAGGCGATGAGTATTTCATCTGGACGAAGACGTTCGCATCCGTCGATCCGGCATCGGGATCGGGCAGAAGATCCTTGAGCTCCCCCTCGATATTATCATCCAGATTGCCGCCGCCAATGGCATAGACCATCAGGTTGAAGGGTTGCCGATCTTGGCCCTTGGCAGACATAACGACGATGAGAGTCAACAAGAGAAAAAACATTCTACTCATAATTTAAAAGAGATTAGTAGTTAATAAATTAAGGCTCAGAATCTTTCGATCCTCAGCCTCTTTTACTTTTTGTCGGGATTACTGGACTCGAACCAGCGACCTCGCGCCCCCCAGACGTGTGCGCTACCAACTGCGCTAAATCCCGATCATAAAAATAATGCTTAGCACTGACTTTTGTCGAATGCGGGTGCAAAGGTACATACTTTTTGCGAAACAACCAAATTTTTAACCAACTTTTTTCTTTTAAGATATATTATCATAATTTTGGAGGCTGTTATTTGTATATACCGATTATTATAAGTAACTTTGCATTCGCAAAACATGAATCGTACAAATGGAACAATATAGACTTACAGCTCCACAACGGCTTGACGTCACCGTCGAGCTGCCAGCCTCTAAGAGTATTTCTAACAGAGCACTGATTATCTACGCGCTCAGCGGAGGCACCCAGCTGCCTGAGAATCTCAGTGACTGCGACGATACAGAAGTAATCATCAAGGCACTCCAAGAGATGCCTGAAGAGATTAACATCAAAGCCGCTGGTACTGCCATGCGGTTTATGACAGCCTACCTGAGTGTGGCTGGTGGTACGCATGTGCTGACAGGAACGGAGCGTATGAAGCACCGTCCGATAGGGATCCTCGTGGACGCCCTCCGGTTATTGGGTGCAGACATCACGTATGTGGGCGAAGAGGGTTTTCCACCACTCCGCATCAACGGTAAGAAGCTGGAGGGCGGACTGCTGGAGATACCTGGCAACGTGAGTTCACAGTACATCTCTGCCCTGTTGATGATCGGACCGAGTCTGAAGAAAGGACTCACCCTGAGGCTCACTGGCAACATCATCTCAAGACCCTACATCGACCTGACACTGTGGACCATGCGTGAGTTTGGGGCTGATGCCGACTGGAGTACAGTGGATACCATCACAGTAAAACCAACGCCTTATCAGAGTCGTCCCTACTTCATCGAGAACGACTGGAGCGGTGCCAGCTACTGGTATGAGATTATGTCGCTGACACAGGATCAGGATGCTGAGTTAAGGCTTTCAGGACTGATGGACGGTTCGAAACAGGGCGACTCTGTGACACGGTATATCTTCAGCCTGCTGGGCGTGAAGAATAAGTTTGAGACGAAGAAGGTGGGTATCCCCCAGACAGTGACAGTGGCAAAGAACGGCCGTTGCGTGTCAAAGTTGGAATATGACTTCGTGAACTCGCCCGATCTGGCACAGACCTTCGTGGTGACCTGTGCTGCCAAGGACATCCCTTTCCACTTTACAGGTCTCTCCACCCTAAAGATCAAGGAGACGGATCGTATCGAAGCTCTGAAGAAGGAGATGCGGAAGCTGGGCTTTGTGTTGAAAGACAGAAACGACAGTGAGCTGATCTGGGACGGTGAGCGCTGTGAACCAGACTTCGAACAAGGCATCGACACCTACGAGGATCACCGCATGGCACTCTCAATGGCGCCATTTGCTTGTATCCACCCAGGACTGATCATTAACAATCCGCAAGTGGTAACAAAATCCTATCCCCATTTCTGGGAGGATCTGAAGAAAGCAGGATTTCAGATAGAAGTAATCAATCAGAAGTGAGATATGAGTTTCACAATCGTCTGCATCGGCATGATTGCGGTGATCGGACTGATAGCCGCCATCGCCTCCCATTTCGACAGGAGTGACGACACCATTGCCGTAGCCCACGACTGCGCCACCTGTACGGCTGCTCAGGAAGGCAACTGCAAGATTCACTGCCTGATAGAGGAGAAAAAGCGCAAGGAAGCTGAAGAGAAAGAAGGCACATGCACTGGAGATGGCACATAGCACTCATCGTATTCTTCGTTGCAGCTGTTATTGGCTGCTCGACCAAGAAAAACACCGTCGGCTCACGTCGATGGCATGCATTCAATGCACGTTATAACACCTATTTCAATGGTTCTCAAGCTTTCATTGAGGGAAACTTAGAGAAGGAAAAGGGACATCAGGACAACTTCACAGAGATGCTGCCACTCTACTCTGTGGGCAAGCGTGAGAGTCGGGAGTTAGGAAAAGCTATGTATGAACGTGCCATTGAGAAATGCGAAAAGGCCATCCGTCAGCATAGTATCAAGGCAAAACCAGAGTGGAACAGCAATCGCAGGAAGACTGCCAAGGATCGTGAGTGGCTGGGCAGAAGGGAATATAACCCTTTTCTCTGGCGGGCATGGCTATTGCTGGGCAAGGCGCAGTTTCAGGAGGGAGCCTTCGAGGAGGCTGCCGCCACCTTTACCTACATGACGAGGATATACCACACCCAACCCATGCAGAACGGACTGGCTAGAGCTTGGCTCGCCAAATGCTACACGGAGCTGGGATGGATGTACGACGCGGAGGACGTGATCAGGAACATGAGTCGTGACTCGATGGACTTCAGGGCAGTGAAAGACTGGGACTATACCTACGCCAACTACTATATCTCTCAAGGCGACTACCAGAAGGCGGTGCCCTATCTGCGGAAGGTGATCAGCCATGAGAAGCGCCGCGTGCAGAGAGCCAGAGAGTGGTATCTGATGGGACAGATAGAGACCCAGCTTGGTCATCGCGACAAGGCATTCGACGCTTTCCAGCACGTGATCAGAAACCACCCACCCTACCAACTGGAGTTTAATGCCCGCATCGCCCAGACAGAAGTGATGCCCCAGGGAAGCAGACAGAAGATCAGTAAGCTGAGACGGATGGCGCGCAATGACAACAATAAGGAGTATCTGGATCAGGTTTATTACGCCATCGGCAATGTGTATCTCACAGAACGCGACACTATGCAGGCCATCGCTGCTTACGAGAAGGGCAATAAGGCCTCTGTGAGAAACGGCATTGAGAAGGGCGTGCTGCTATTGACATTAGGTAATCTCTACTGGGACAAGGAGCGTTACAACGATGCACAGCGCTGTTATGGCGAAGCCATCGGCCTGCTAGACAGAGAGCGTCCTGACTATGAACAGCTGTCGCTGCGCTCGAAGGTGCTCGACGAACTGGTGCCCTATACAGATGCCATCCACCTGCAGGACTCGCTGTTGCTGTTGTCGGAGATGCCAGAGGCAGACCGCATGAAAGCTATCAACCGTGTGATTGAGGCCCTGAAGCAACAGGAGAAGGAAGCGCGTGACGCCCTGTTGGCGGAAGAAGCCGAACAGCAACAAGGCACACAGGCTGGATTCAACCAGCCTCAACTACCGACACCACAGGCACCACAACAGGGCAACGGACAGTGGTATTTCTATAATCCTGTAGCCGTCAGTCAGGGTAAGGCTTCGTTCCAGAGGCTCTGGGGCAAGCGTGAGAACAAGGACAACTGGCAGCGCAGCAACCAGACTGTCGTCAGCCTAGAGGAGAAAAAGAATCTAGAGGATCCAGATAGCCTAGGAACCCTAGAAACCCTAGATAGCCTAGGAACCCCAGATAATCCCGAACAGCTCGATCCGCATGATCCTATCTACTATCTGGCACAGATACCTTTCACACCGGAAGAGAAAGCTGCTGCTCACGAGATTCTGAAAGATGCCCTCTTCCATGCAGGTATCATCTTCAAGAATAAGCTCGACAATCTGAGACTCAGCGAGAAGATGCTAGTAAGACTCACCAACGAGTATCAGGACTACCCACAGATGGACGAGGCGCTATATCACCTGTTCCTGCTCTATTCACGACAAGGGCGCACCCTGCAGGCCACAAACTGTCTCAGCAGACTGAAAGCCGACTACCCCGACAGCGAATGGACCATCCTGCTCTCCGACCCTTACTTTAAGGAGAATGCCCGTTTTGGTGAGCACATCGAGGACTCTCTCTATGCCGCTACCTATGAGGCCTTTAAACAAGACAGGCTGGAGGTCGTGAAACATAACGCCAAACTCTCGGAAGAGCGGTTTCCATTGGGTGCCAACCGTGCGAAGTTCATTTTCATCGATGGTATGACTCGCCTGAACGATGGTGACGGCGACGGCTGTCTTGAGCGCATGCGCCAGGTGGTGGAGCAATACCCTGAGAGTGAGGTCAGTGAACTGGCAGGTATGATTATCAAGGGTGTGCAGGGGGGGCGCCGCCTCTATGGCGGCAAGTTCGACATTGGCGAGATATGGTCCAGAAGAGACATCACGATGCAGGCAGACTCCACGAAAGCTGACACCCTAAGTGCTGCGCGCGACGAACGGTTTATGTTTATCCTAGCCTATGAACCTGACTCCGTGAACGAGAACCAGCTGCTGTTCGAGATGGCTCGCTATAACTTCACTAATTTTCTAGTGCGCAGCTTCGATATCACCATCGACGAGGATGAGGGGCTGCATCGTATGCATATCAGCGGCTTCCTGAGCTACGACGAGGCGATGCAATATGCCCGTCAGCTCTATGCCGACAAGGTGATGGCTGACAAGCTGAAGGGCTGTCGCAGTATGATTATCAGTGAGAGCAACTTCGCCCTGATAGGCATACGGTTCAGCTACGACGACTACCTGCAGTTCTATGAGGACACCTTCGTACCCATGAAGGTCAGTGAAAAGAAACTGCTGATAGAGCCGGCAGAGGTTGAACGGATTGACGCTGAGGATGTGGTGACACCTGAGGAGCAAACCACAGAGGAGCAAGACGACCTGTTCCCCACAGAGAGACCTCAGCCGCAAGTGCAGGATTTTGAATTTGAAGATGACTTTTGGTAAAGGTAAAAAGTAAAAAAGTAAAAAGGTAAAAAAAGTAAAAAAGTGAAGCATGACGAACGGATTGTTACTTTGGGTAGATGATGAGATTGAGCTGTTGAAGGCGCACCTTCTGTTTCTGGAGAAGAAAGGCTACGGAGTGATAACTGTTACCAACGGCAGCGATGCCATCGACCTGTGCAAGGAGAAGAACTTCGACCTGGTGCTGCTCGACGAACAGATGCCAGGATTGAGTGGACTGGAGACGCTGCGACGCATCAAGGAGCTGCAGCCCTCGCTACCTGTTGTCATGGTGACAAAGAGTGAGGAGGAAAATATCATGGAACAGGCCATCGGACAGAAGATTGCCGACTATCTTATCAAACCCGTGAATCCTAACCAGATTCTGCTGACACTGAAGAAGAACATTCATCGCAAGGAAATAGTGACAGAGGTGACCCAGAGCCAGTATCAGCAGAACTTTCAACAAATTGCGATGCAGATTCTGGACTGTAAGTCGTGGAAAGACTGGGCTGACGTGTATCGCCGACTCGTGCATTGGGAACTGGAACTGACTGCTGCTGACAGCACCATGACAGAGATGCTGCACATGCAGAAGGAAGATGCCAACAATGGCTTTGCCAAGTTTATCAAGGCAAATTACCTTTCGTGGCTAAGTGGGCGCGAGGGCGCTCCTATCCTCTCCCCCGATATCTTCAAGACCAAGGTATTTCCACTGCTCAACGAGGGGCAGAAAGTGTTTCTCGTGGTGATCGACAACTTCCGCTATGACCAGTGGCGCATGCTCGAGAAGGAGTTCTGTGAGAACTTCGACATCGACGAGGATGTGTATTGCAGCATACTGCCTACTGCCACCCAATATGCACGCAACGCCATTTTCAGCGGACTCATGCCCAACGAGATCGAGAAGTTGTTTCCTGACCTCTGGGTGGATGAAGACGAGGAGGAAGGCAAGAACCTGAACGAGGAGCCCCTTGTAAGGACTCAGTTGGAACGATTTCGCAGGAAAAACACATTCTCGTATCACAAGGTGAACAGTTCCAGCGATGCCGACAAGCTGCTGCAACAGTTCAATACCCTCATGAAGAATGACCTGAACGTGATCGTGTTCAATTTTATCGACATGCTGAGTCATGCCCGTACAGAGTCGAAGATGGTGCGTGAGCTTGCCAACAATGAGAGTGCCTATCGCAGCATTACCCTCTCCTGGTTCCGCCACTCCGTGATAGCCGACTTCTTCAAGCTATTGGCACAGACTGACTGTCAGGTGATACTGACCACTGATCATGGCAGCATCCGCTGTACGCAGCCTGTGAAGATTGTTGGCGACAGAAACACGAACACTAACCTACGCTATAAGTTAGGCAAGAATCTGGCTTACGACGACAAGAGCCTCTTCGTGATCAAAGAGCCCCAGAAAGCGCTGTTGCCTGCCCCTAACCTATCGACAAGCTATGTCTTCGCTACAGGCGACTCGTTTTTCGCCTATCCGAACAACTACAATTATTACGTGACCTACTATCGTGACACCTTCCAGCATGGTGGTATCTCGATGGAGGAGATGATTATACCGATTGTAACGATGAATAGTAAAAAAGTAAAAAGGTAAGAAAAAGAGATATGGATATCAAAATCAATGATTTAGGCAGTATTCATGAGGCTGCACGCGAGTTTATCGCCCAGATTGGCGAACACAAGGTTTTTGCCTTCTATGGCAATATGGGCGCAGGGAAAACCACATTTGTAAAGGCGATCTGCGAAGAACTAGGAGTGGATGATGTCATCACCAGTCCTACATTTGCGATCATCAACGAGTATCATGCTGAAAAGGGTATCATCTACCACTTTGACTTCTATCGCATCAAGAAACTCGAAGAGGTGTATGACATGGGATATGAGGACTATTTCTACAGTGGGGCACTCTGTTTCATCGAGTGGCCAGAACTGATAGAGGAGTTACTGCCAGAGGACGCTGTGAGGGTGAGCATCACAGAAAATGCCGATGGCACACGAACCGTCAAGCTATAAATAGAAAGAGGTGAGCCTGTGCCCACCTCTTTTCTATGATACGTTCTGTTCCTGGAAATCCAGGTCTGCCTGTACGATGAAAAACACTTCTTTAGGATTGAACGTGGCACAGAAGCCCTCGTCCTTAGCCCGCTTACACACATAAGAAGCTATCTCCTCGAGGTCGATATCCACTTCCTCCTCCTCGCTCTCCAAGATACCACTTGTATAATAATAGTCAACAATGAGATCCATCATATAGAGGATATCCTTGTCGCTATAGAACTTCTTGATATCTGAGGGCAGCTGTGTGCGAATATAAGCCAGTTCCCGTCTGTTCTCCTCTTCGTCGAGACGGATTTCTTCGTCAAAACTTGCCATCCTTACAGCAGTGCTTGGAATTTCTCCTCAATCTTTGCCTTTGGCTGTGCACCAACCATCTTGTCAACCACTTCACCATTCTTGAAGAAGAGGATAGTGGGGATGTTACGGATGCCGAACTCAGCAGCCAGATCGTCGTTCTCCTCTACATCGCACTTGCCCACTACGATCTTACCATCGAAGGTCTGAGCCAGTTCTGAAATAATGGGAGAGACCATACGGCAGGGGCCACACCATGTAGCCCAGAAATCCACTACCAGTGGCAGATTGCCACTCTTCAGACTCGCAAAATTCTCATTTGTGATTGTTACTTCCATTGTTTTCTTTATTTAAAAGTGAATACTAAGTTTATAATAACTTCTGCAAATTATATGCCATTAATTAATACGATAGTCGAGACCATCTACCTTGTCGATATAGTCGATCAGTGAATGACGCACATCAACCCCATGACTCTTACTGCGCAACAGCACATGATTAGCACCTCGCGAGTCGCGCAACTGGAAGAAGAGCTGCGTCTTTCCAGGGTTATTGCCAATAATCTCGTTGAGATC
>JAEEGK010018259.1_pt1 | contig 15191 bp, 9 predicted proteins | sample 8958771 | NCBI WGS metagenome assembly JAEEGK01 (sample SAMN16246547, study PRJNA631951) | gut metagenome | biome: gut microbiome; feature: rumen; material: SC-attached | host: Bos | place: Iran: Karaj | collected 2018-10 | reverse complement strand
GGTCGTAATTAAGCTTGCTTCTCTCAGAATAATCCATCTCATGATGGGCCTTATAGTAGTTATCATGCTTAATAACCGATACATCTTTTCCGAATCTGTCCACAAGCCTGTCCGTAATGGTGGTTTTACCGCTACCGGTACCGCCTGCTATTCCGATTATCAAAATATCTTTAGCCATATGCACCTCTTTTTTCTTATGACATAATATCACATATTAAAGTATGCCATCAACAAATATGACAATATAAAAACAACCTCTCCGAGAAAATCGGAGAGGTTTTGCCAATCATTTGTTTTATCTATGCCGTTCTATGGGCAAACACCTTGATGGATTCGGATATGCTTTGATGTTTAACAGTAGTTGCGTCAAAAGAAAACGTCTTGAATGCAAACTGCATTATGGGACCTTGAAATACAGCACAAAGAATGGTTCCAAGACCAACCGGTCCTCCGAGAAGGTATCCTGTAAGAGTTGCGGTGCTTAAAAGTCCGATAGCCACAACGCCAATAGGAATCTTTCTTATTTTCTTTGATAAGCCCACAAGAAGCGTGTCTCTTGGACCGCATCCCAAGGATGCTCTCATATAAAATAACTGTGTGTATCCCATGACAAAGAGCCCTGCCACCAAAGTTAATATACTTGCAGGTATATTATCTGTACTTGGCACAAAATCAATGTAGTTAAAGAAATCTACCGCTTTACCCACAACTATTGAATCGATTATCATGGCAAGCCCGATTGGTTCTTTTAAAAGAACGTCAATAATAAGAATAATGAATGCCACCGTAATTGAAGCCGTACCGTACAAAATACCGAATGTCTTTGAAATGCCTAAGTTAAAAACATCCCAGGGAGCCGCTCCTATACCGGCCTTCATGGTTAGATATAATCCAAACCCGTTGAAAAACAGAGCCACCGAAGCCATTAGGAAATTGGTTAAAATATCAATCCTTGTTTTGTTTTGTGACAGCTTTTGAAAATTTAAATGTGCCATTTTACTATGCTTGCACCTTGATAAAACCTTAGATGCATTAAATCCTTTATCTTATTATCTTCTTTGCCATTGTATCTTCAATTTCTTCAATGGTTCTTGGAGTCTCGCGGCTTAAATTGATGCAGCCATCCTCTGTAACAAGGCAGTTGTCTTCAAGTCTGAATCCGATTCCCCATTCTTCATGATAAATGCCGATATCAACGCAAAATACCATTCCGGGAGCTATTATTTCGGGAGTCTTTACAACGTCATGAACGTCGTAGCCCACGTGGTGAGCTCCCGCATGCCACATATATGTACCGATGTCTTTAATATCCTTTAAGACTCCGGCTTCTTTTAACTGTTCAGCATTAAACTCTCTGTTTATTCTGTCTACATCAGCCATCTTCATGCCGGGCTTAACCATGTTAAACATATGCTCTGAAGTATTGTAAGCACAGGTATAAAGAAGCTTCTGCCTGTCAGAAAACTTTCCGTTTACGGGGTATCCTCTTGATACATCGCACATTAAGCCATCATACATTGCGCCAACATCATTTAGAATCATTTCTCCGTCTGAAATGAGCCCTTTATAATCGTAGTAATGTATGCAGAAATTGTTTTCTCCGGATGAAATAATTGAAGGGAAAGCAGGTCCTTCGGTTCCAAACTGAGAAAGAGCGTAATCCCACTCAGCTTTTAACTGATACTCAAACATTCCCGGGCGAACAGTCTTCATCATGGCTGTTATTCCGGCCTTAGTGATAACCTGTGCCTTCTTCATAGCCTCAATTTCACAAGGCTGCTTAATGGTGCGAAGCACCTTAATATGCTCGTGAGCATCAAGGCGATTTAAAAATGGATATTTTTCGCCAATTACTTTACTGAAACGATAAGTGATATCATCAGGCTCATCCTCTGTCATCTTATCGTAATCAAGGTAAATGTTTTCATAATTTCCGCTCATAATTAATCTATGAAGATCATTTTCAAAGTTTGAGCGAAATCTTACATCCTCTATACCTGACAAATTTTCAGTTTCTTCAGGATTTATACGCCTTCCTGTCCATCTTTCAGCCATTTTATCAGGCGGAAGAATATATACGGTTTCTTTAAAGCTGCCGTCATCCTTTTGCATTAAAAGAACAAATTCTTTGCTGTCTAAACCTGTTAAATAATGAAAATCCCTGTGGGTAAAGAAAGGATAGTTTTCATCACCGGTTTTTCTTTTTACATCACCTGAAAAAATAACAAGCAATGAATTATCTTTAAGACGCTTAGCAAGAGAAGCTCTGTTTCCTGCATGAAATTCTTTGTTCATTTCTTTATGATCTCCTCTTAACCCAAACTGTCATTTCTCCCTCGCCTCTGTTATTCCAAGCATAGTAGGGGATAAACTTAAGATTGGTTTGTTTATATTCTATTTCCTTGGCAGGTCTGTACAATCTGTCGTCATCTTCTTTAACTTCTCTGTAACCTGATGTTAAAAGAGCATTAATGCCCCCAAGGTCTGTTTCTTTTGAAACCTTGAAATCCGCATCTGCATCCATGCTTAAAAGATAAAGATCTCTTCCGTTGTCAGCTTCTTCAAGACAATAAACCACAGGGCCTCTCATTACAGAAACTTTACCGTGGTCTGCATGAACCCTTGCATCAGCCTCAATAACCTTAGTCTCCATGTCTAATGAAAGTTTAAGCACATCGCCCTTCTTAAACTCTTTCTTTAAGATAAGGTATCCGTCTTTCATCGTTGTCGGAAGTTCTTCACCGTTAAAGCTTGCCTTAAAGTTATCGCACCATGAAGGAATTCTGATTCCATAGGTAAAAGAAACCGGAGTCTCGGGATTAAATGTAACTTCAATGTCACCATCCCAAGGGTAATTACCCTTAACATCAACTGAAACCTTAACACCTAAAATTTCAACTTCGCTTTCAGAACCTATAAGAAGGTGTGTGTAGAAAGAATCCTTGTTGCTTGATGAAACATAGCTTCCAAGATCAGCCATTATACGTGCAATATTTGGAGGACAGCATGCACAGCCAAACCATTTCTGTCTTTCTGTTTTAACATGGCGAAATCTTGCATCCATGTGATTCTTATAAGGAACTACTTCAAGAGGATTTACATAGAAAAATCTGGTACCGTCAAGTGATATTCCGCTTAAAATGCCGTTATATAACACTTTTTCAAGGACATCTCCGTATTCTCTCTTAGGGCTTATGCCAAGCATTCTTTTTGCAAAGAAAGCAAGGCCTATAGCTGCACAGGTTTCACCGTAAACTGCATCATTAGGCAAATCATAATCAAAAGTAAAAGCTTCGCCTAAATGAGAAGAACCAATTGAACCTGTAATATACATCTGGCGCTTTGTTACATCGTTCCAAAGTCTTTCGCAGGCAGCCATAAGTTCTTCATCTTCTGTTAACTTTGCAACATCTGCCATTGCGGTATAAAGATAAACCGCTCTAACAGCGTGTCCGATTGCAACGTCCTGCTCCCTTACCGGCTTATGCGCCTGATGATAAGCAAGGTCTTCATAGGTAGGAATCTTCTCTCCTCTTTCCTTGCATTCTTCTGAAAAGTAATTAGGTTCCTGTCCACGCTCATCTATAAAATACTTTGCAAGATCTAAGTACTTTTTATCTTTTGTAACGTTATAAAGCTTAACCAAAGCAAGCTCAGCTTCTTCGTGGCCGGGATATCCGTGTCTTTTTTCTGCTTCGGGTCCGAATATGCTTCCTATATAGTCGGCATACTTTTTCATTGCATTAAGAAGCTTGTCTTTACCTGTAGCTTCATAGTAAGCTACTGCCGCTTCAAGCATATGTCCAAAGCAATATAATTCATGATTGTTTTTAAGATCCGTCCACTTTTTCTCGATTCCGTTGATTATATAAAAAGTATCAAGGTAACCGTCTTCCTGCTGAGCTGCGCACACAAGGTCAATAACTTCATCCGCTGTTTTTTCTAGCTCTGAATCCTTGTGCCAGGTAAGTGTGTAAGCAATTGCTTCAAGCCACTTTGCTATATCGCTGTCCTGGAACACAAAGCCCTTAAAACCATCATCTCCTGTATCAACCGCTTCAGCACCTACGGTTTTTGTGGTTCCCTTAGTGTTCTTTCCAACAAGCCCCTTCTTTGTAAGCTCGGCTGCAATCTTAAAGTTTTCAACCGCATGGCTTGTGGAAGCCCCTTCTATTCTGTCGTTCAAAGCTTCCCACTCATAGGGCAAAACTTTGGTGCGAACAATCTCCATTCGGTTTTTCCAAAATGAATCGGTAATCTTAACTTTTGAAATATCCGGTTCAGTTGAAAACAATTCTTTGTTTATCATACGAATAACTCTCCTCAAATTTTTTGAAAACTCCGTCGCAGGAAACCTCTATCTTTACATCGCTACAAAACTCTGAAGAAACATTCTCGTCAAAAGGAATGATGATTCTTTCAAAATCTTTGCTTAGTAAAATCGGTTTCTTTTTGTCAAAACGCGCGTTTTCTATTGATAAATGAAATCTACCGGTAGGTAATACTATATGGAAGCGTCTTCCTATGCCGTCTTGCGAAAATATTTCATAGCCGTCTAGAGTTTCTTTAAGCTCGCCTCCGTATGCAATAGGCCCAAATATTGGATCATCTGCAAAAATCGTGCTTGCGCCTCTTAAAGCTCCGCAAAATCCCAAATCAATCTCGCATGAGTAATACCATGCTCCGGATGAATGAGGCTGTTCAAGCCATGTCGTTCCGTAGGGCAAGGGCTCAAATCCGCCAGAAGCCGCTCCGTCACTTTCTTTTCCGGGGAAAAAGAAACCGTAATTACTTTCCTCATTTCCGCTGTTTAAAAGTGCCCATGAACTTAAAATCGAGCCATATCCCAAGCGAAGTAATGAGAAGGGATCATCTGCATAGAAAAGCGCATAATCAAGCAGTGCCCATCCGCCCATTTGAGACATATAGCTAAGAGTATAATGGCAATTATTTCCGCGATAATCAGAGCCATACCAAAAATATGCAGGCTCAAGATAACCTCTGCAAGCTATATTACATCTAATTTGATTTTCAAGAAAGCCTACCGCTTCAGAATAAGTAATCTGTGGATTAAAGCGGTCTTCTCTCTTTTTTAGCTCGGCTTCCTTAAGAGCAGTCTTTGCAAGGGCATGTGTGGATTCAAAGCCTGTAGTATCAAAGGGATACTCAGAGCCAAACAAATCTTTACACTTTAAAACAAAGAACTTAACCTTCCTGTTCCAGTGTCTCTCTAAGCGCCTTGCCTCAGACTCCATGTTTTCTTTTCTTAGAGCATTAATTATTTCAGGAATAACCAATTCATTATATAAGCCTGTTTCATATGCCGACCATTCCTCAAGTTCAAGAGGAAGGGTAAACATTGTAACAGAAGTCTTATAGGCTCTTTTTAAATACTCTTTAGAAGATAGTTTTGTCTTAATATTTTTAAAGTTTGAAGCAATCCTGTACATGTTAAAGTACATGGTCGCTATATGGGGATAGTCGTAAATGCGCCATAGATGCTCTTTACCACTATTCCCCTCATCTTTAGATTGCCTGTTTGTGTTCCAGTCGGGAATCCCATAAATCCCATAGGGATAATTTTCTTCCTCGGTACACTGAAGACCTCCCCAGACAAATCTATCGATATAGCGATCAAGTACATCAACTTCAGCTTGAATCGGGTATTCAGCAAGCTTTCCCGAAAGAAAAGCAGGTTTTGAAAGCCCGGGATCATCACATGTTACCTCATAAATACGCCAGCCTTTTATGGTGTCATAATTGTCAGGGCCAAGATTAACATGTGTCTTATTGTTCCATTCACACAGTAAACCGTCATACCATAAGCTTTCGTCACAAACCGCATGATTAGCGATAAATGAGCCTCGCTTATTAATCATGGTATCGATGTTTTCAGTCACAAAGAACTCTGTTCTTACAAACTTGTCTCCTTCATAGAAAACATCAACGTAGTTTTCACCAAGCTTAGAAAAGGTAATCTCATATACACCGTTTTCTAAGTAATTAATCTTGGTATTCTTGCTAAACTCAGGCTTTAATTCTACCTGCCCGTTATAGCGCACAGCCATCTTTACCTTTGTGTCTAAAGGTACTGTGTATCCCGGAACCGTAATTATATCCGGTATATTGTTTGAAATAAGCCTATCTCTTGCATCCTCATAGTCATCTGCCCACTCAAATGCTAGTCCAATTGCGGTTTCTTCTTTAGGTAAAAGCACTTTCCTGCTTGAAGGAATTCTCTCTTTATAGCCGTGAGCCTTTGCGGCTTTAGCTTCATGATGACTGTATTCATAGACAAACACACGGTTTTTATAGTTTTCTTCTTTGGATAATTCAAGGTCAGCACCCTGATCAAAGAACTCCCACTTGCCTAAGGGAAGGACTAAAAGGTAAGGACCTTTTCCATCACATCGCGTGATTAAAGAATGTGAACCATGTCCACCTATAAAATTGTGTGAAATAACCTTTTCCGCAGCAGATACGCCCCAATCAAAGGAAGAATTTGGCGATAGAGAAAAAGCCGCATCTTCAATAGACACAGGAGTATCTGACGTATTTTTTATGCTATAAACTTGCCTAAGCTTATTATGAATGACTTCTATTTTAGATGTCACGGTGAGTGGGCCATCACTTGCGCTCCACTCATAAACCTGCTTAAGGCCGTCCTTAACCGTCGTTTCGTCTTTGTAAGAGCTAGTACGATTGCATTTCCAAATAACACTATCTGCACCCTCAGTTTTATAAGTAAGTATAAGCTCTCCAAATAAGGTATCAGGAAGCACGAATTCGCTTGATTCTATGGATGAGTTGTTTCTTAAAGAAGAAATTGCTCCGCGACAGACTTCCACATTAAAACTTTCCGAAGAAAGGAAAAAGCGTTCATCCATATTTTATTACCCCTTTACGGCTCCGATAGTGATACCGCCAACAAAATACTTCTGGAAGAAGGGGTATACAAACAGTATAGGTAAAGAAACCACCATGGTGGTTGCCGCTCTTATACTGGTAGTTGTCAAATTTTTCATTGCTTCATACATCTTCTGCTCTGCCTGAAGCTTTGCTGCCTGCTCAGCCTGAAGAAGAATCTTTCTAAGATATACCTGCAATGTATCCCACTTACCGCTTGAGTTATACAAAAGCACATCAAACCATGAATTCCAGTGTCCGACTGCAATCATAACAGCCAACGCCGCAAATACAGGCTTACAAAGGGGGATAATGATTTTAAAGTATATTTTTAATTCCGATGCTCCGTCGATTCTTGCAGATTCTGCCAACGATTCAGGCAATCCCGCAATATAAGAACCAATCAAAAGCATATTGTATGCACCAAAGAGTCCGGGAAGCCAGTAAACGGTAAATGTTTCCATAAGACCAAGTTTTGTATAAAGAAGGTATGTAGGAATCAAACCGCCGCTAAAGTACATGGTGATAATAAAAATTATCCTCATAAACTTTCTTCCCTTAAATGCTTTTATAGTGGTTACATATGCTAAAAGTCCCGTGCAAAAAAGGCTTGAAACTGTTGCAACCACACATCTTAAAACAGAAATCAAAGCGCCCTTTGCAAGATTCTGTCTTTGGAAAACATACTGATAGTTTTCAAAGGTGAACTTTCTGGGCCAGAAATAAAGATTTCCGTACATTGTATCAACGCCTTCGTTAAATGAAACAATCAACTGATTCCAGAAAGGATAGATCATTATGAAAGCAAATAAAAGCATGAATATAAAATTAAGCCAGTCAAACACTTTAGATCCCAGGCTTTTTTTGTAAAATGTTTTAGGTCCGAACATTTATATAATCCTCCTTAAAACAGTTGCATGTCTGTAAATTTCTTTGAAAGCTTATTGGCTATAAGAACAAGCGCAAAGCCGAATGCTGATTTCATAAGTCCAACTGCTGTTGCAAACGAGTAGTTACCCATTTGAACACCGTATCGATAAACGTATGTATCGATAACTTCGTATGTTTCCTGGGTCATGGTGTTACCAAGCAACAACTGCTGTTCAAATCCGGCTGAAAGGATGTTACCTATGCCAAGGATAAAAAGAAGGATAATGGTATTTGCGATACCCGGAAGTGTGATATGCCATGCCTTTCCGAATCTTCCAAGTCCGTCTACGCTTCCTGCGTCATATAATTCACCGTCAACTCCTGCGATGGCTGATATATAGATAATTGCCGACCATCCCATACCTTTCCAGATATTTGCCGAAGTAATCAATCCCCAGAACAGGTTTGGTTTATTTAAGAAAGGAATTGCTTCTTTCGTAAGCCCAAGTTTTAAAAGAATGTCGTTTAATATTCCGTCAGAGCCAAGCAATGTAAACATTAAGCTGGCCACAACTACCCATGATACAAAATGAGGCATATAGGATACTGTCTGAATGAATCTTTTAAAGTATCCGTTTCTTAACTCATTTAAAAGCAGTGAAAAAACAATCGGAACCGCAAAACCAATTGTCAGATTAAGGGTACTGATTGCAAGAGTATTTCTCATAATCTGCTTAACATCGGGAAGGCTAAAGAAACGACTGAAGTACTTAAGCCCTACAAATGTGGAATTTCCAATGTTTTTACCGGGAGTATAAGAGAAAAAAGCGATCCAGTTTCCAAACATGGGAACATAGCAAAATACAATTACCCAAACAAGAGCCACAAGGCAGATAAGCCACAGCTCTTTCTGGATCCAAAAGCTTTTTAAAAGATCTTTAAAGGTATTCTTTTTAGCGTTAATCTTCTGTGTTTGATCCTTTTTCTTGAACATTTTCTCACCTTTTAATAATCCGGAGCAATCAAAGCGCTTATCTTTGAGAGCTCCGGAGATTATTGATATTAATTACTTACTTTATTTACCCTCATATGATTCAAGGTTTGCCTTGTAGCTTTCAGCGTAGTACTTTTCAAGATCAGCAAGTCCTAAAGCATTCATTGCGGATTTAGCGCTTTCAAATGCTGCTACACAAGCTTCTTCTGATTCTGCTGAAATCATCTTTGCCCATTCCTGCCAGATTTTATCTTCGATAGTCTGCTTGGTTATAGTAATCTCATCATCAGGATTGAATGTTGTTGTATAAAGTGTTGTATCAAGGGCCGGTGCAGTGTAATACTGCCAGCAAATGTTAACGCCTTCGTTTGAGAATGCGCCGGTTTCAGGATCTACGGGCCAGTAATCGTAGAAAGAAACACGATCGACTCTGGGGTCGATGTGTGAGAAATCACTGCGTCCGTCATTCTTAAGCCAGTTAAGGTTAGTAGCTATGGCATAAAGTTCACCGCCGTTAGCTTCCTTGATTGCATGATAAGTGGTTTCTTTGATATCAACGTCAAGGATTTCATCGTTTACTACCCATGTTCCGTCATCAGCAATGTGCCATACATTGTTTTCTGAGGGAGCGCCCCAACCTACGATATAGTTACCAAGTTCGCTGTTTTCCCAGTTGATGTAGCGAATAACAGCTTCGGGATCTTTACACTTATCTGTAATGATACATCTTGTTGTTCCGATATAATTTGAAGTAAGGAGTGATGTTTCATCCATCTTCACGCCGTCACCATGAACAGATACGTTCATGAAACGCTCTTTAACATCATAATCATCGCCTTCGCTTACAGCCCATGCCTGATGTCCGCCTGTCCATGCATACCACCAGGTTCCCATGTTACCAAGGAGCTGTCCGTTGGTCATCATTGTGGTGTATTCTTCATAACCGTTTGAAAGGAAGTCAGGATCGATAAGACCTTCCCTCCAACACTTGTTTATGAACTTAGCCACTTTTAAACCTTCTTCGGTGTTAAGCCAATGTGTCATGGTTCCGTCTGCGTTTTTCTTGTAGCCGTTAACAAATCCGTATGCTCCAAGAGGTGCATTCAATAAGTTCTTGCCTGCTTTGTCGGCACTTGAGAAAGCATATGTCTTCTGTCCGGCATCATTGGTAGGATGGTTTGCAAGAATTCTTGACATTGCATCATAATACTCATCAAGAGTTTCGTAGATTTTGGAATCTCCGAGCTCAAGCCAGTAGTCGTAACGAGCGCCAAAATCAAGTCCGGCAACGTTAGGGTTTTCGCCCCAATACTGAGCAAGCTTATAAACTCTTCCGTCATCACTTCTTAACATATTGTAGTAATTGCCCATACGTCTTGTGATGTTGCCGCCGAATTTTTCAACATAGTCTGTAATATCCAAAGCCTTACCCTGTGCAATGAACTTGTTAGCCATATCATCAGACATCCATGTAATAACTTCGGGATAATCTCCGCTTGCAAGCATAAGGTTTAGCTTTTCATCCATATCAACCGAATAATACTGCCAGTTGATCTTTACATTCATATTGTCAAGGAGCCATTTGTCGAAGGTTGCCTTGCCACCTTTTTCATCTTTTAAAAGTTCATCCATGTCACCGTATCCGGCATACACGTTGATTTCGAGTGTTTCTTTGGGCTTAACCCAACCAAACTCGTTTTCTTCCCCTTCGAATCCAAGCTTAGATTCGATAAGCGCTGAGCCGCCTTCACTGCCGGCTGCACTGCCACTTCCGCTTCCTTTCTTCTCGCCACAGCCCGTGAGACACGAAACTGCCATGATTGTTGCAAGTGCCAGCGCTATAAGTTTTGACATTGGCTTTTTCATGTTTGTAACCCTCCTATTTTATAAACCTTTGTTCTTTGTAACTGAATCCCTGAGCACCATCTCACAGGGAAGTATTACCTTTTTGTCCGAAATTTCTTCGGGGCAGGTGCAGATTTTGTGAAGCATTGTGGCTGAAAGATACCCCATATCCTCAACCGGTACCGTTACGGACGATAGCTTGGGCTTAGAAAATCCGCATATCTCTATATCATCAAAACCAACTATGGAAAGCTCTTCCGGAACCTTGATAGACAACTTAGTTGCCGCTTCCATAACTCCCATAGCCATATAATCGTTAAGCGCAAACACCGCTGTGGGGCGCTCTTTTAAAGAAAGAAGCTTCATAGCTTCTTCATATCCTGTTTTATAGCTCCAATCACCCGTCATTACATAGGTAAGATCTAAGGGAATTCTGTTTTCCATAAGAGCCATCTGATATCCAAGGAATCGTTCATTGGATGGGTTGGACATTTCAGGTCCTCTTATAAGACCGATTCTTTTATGTCCGTTTTCTATTAAGTATTGAGTTACGTTATATGCACTCTTTACATTATCGTAAAGAACCATGTAATCATCCTTAGAATCCGTAAAGCAATATGTGTACACTATTGGCTTATTGGTTTTAACTATCCCCGATATATCACGGTCATGACAGCCTATATAAATAATTCCATCAACGTGATAACCTTCAAGGAAATCAATCTGTTTATTGATATCATCCTTATAAACCTTCGTGTTTTCGTAGTGACTTCCAATTCTTTGCTTAAGTCTTGTGTCACTTAAAACTACGTGATAGTTATTTTCTTCGGCAAACTTATATACTCCCTGAATTATGCTTGAAGTAAAGACAAAAGAAATGTCTTCGGTAAGGATACCTATAAGTTTGGTGCGGCCTGTTCTTAAGGACTGAGCTCTTTTATCGGGCTGATAGTTTCCCTCTTCCGCTATTTTAAGTATTTTCTTTTTAACAGAATCGCTAACCTTGTCTGAATCATTCAAAGCATATGATACTGTCGCGATTGAAACCCCTGCAATTTTTGCTATCTCTTTTAATGTCATATGTTAGTTAAACCTTTCACTAAAAGGGTAAAAAAATTTTGTATAGTTTTTTGTGCGTTTTCTACGCTTCTTTGTTTACATTTACTAATTATAAAGAGGCTATTTTAATCTGTCAATCAATTTTTAAGGTCCAAAAAGAAAATATTATGATTGATTTTTAAGAAAATTCCCATTAGAATGTGCAGTATAAGCTAAAATTAATTTAAACCTTTAACTAGATATATAGGAGGCTTATATGTCTTTCAGAGAACAATTGCTTAAATACGATTTTAAACAGGTAAACAGTACCATCGTTGCCGATGTGTCGGGAAGCGGCCAGGCCGGCGTAATCAGAAACTTTGACAAAGGCGGTGCTACTCTTTCACCTGAGCATGTATTTGGTATAGAATCTCCTGTCCTTCATCTTCCGGGCGGCACTGAAGGCGGATACCTTCAATTTCCTAACGGAATTCTTAAAGGCTCCGATTCCTGTACATTATCCCTATATTTTAAGTGTAAATCATGTAACGATAGATGTACTCTCTTTTCCCTTGGAAACGATAACTTGTTTTCGGTTTATTTTGCTCCCGTAAGTGAAAAAACATTTAACTGCTTTGTTATTGCAACAGCCGGCGGTTTAAGCCAGGCTGCAATGTCAGAGCCTGTTCTTTTAAACATAGATGAGTTTTATTGTCTTACGGTTTCTTTTAACAATGAAAAGAATGAAAACCGTATAAGCGTGTACATAAACGGTAAGATTCGCTCCTCTTTTACCCATAAAAAAGTTACTTGCCTCTCAATAGGGGCATCGGGCGAAGGCTTTATAGGATATGGTCCCCTTTCAAATATATATCTTAATGCTGACATAACTTTAATAACGCTATTTTCAGGCGTTCTCTCAGAATCTGAAGTTTCATCACTTTTTAGCGTGTCAGATGATGACAGGATTGAAACCGATGTAAAAGAATTAAGCTACTTGGAAAACTTAGAAACAAGAAGCGATATTGCACTTCCCGAAACCGGAGCATACAAAACTTCTTTTTCATGGTCATCATCCGATGCTTCCCTTTTAACAGGTGAAGGAGTTGTTACTCCATTAGAGCCCGGAAAGAAACCTGTAAATGTCACCCTTACTTTAACCGCATCATACGGTAACATTGAAAAAAAATATGACTATATTATTAAAATAATGCCTCTTCCCACCGTGGAAGAGCAGCTTGAAGCAGGTTTAAACAGCATCACATTCCCTGCGAAAAGTCCTATAGTAACAGATATATCACTTCCGACCGAGCTTTCCTTAGGTGCTAAAATCACTTGGGAATCATCAAATCCCGATATAATCGATGCCAAAGGAAAAGTTAAAAGACCTACAGCAAATGACGGGCAAAAAGATGTAACCGTTACTCTCACTGCCACTTCTGAATATAAAGGGGTAAGTAAAAGTAAGAGCTTTGATTTCTTGGTTCCAAGCTTAAGGCCTACGGTTAACAAAGAAACACATCCTAATACCGAAGAATACTCTTACACTCCAAAAATAAAGCGCCCTGCAAGACACGCGGCCCTAAATAAGGTTTCCCTTTTAAATGCAGGAATTTATACACAGAACAAAGATCGTTGCTTAAATTACCTTAAGCTTCTTGATGCTGACAGAATGCTTTATAACTTTAGAAAGACATACGGCCTTGATACTTTAGGTGCTAAGCCTTTAGGCGGATGGGATGAGCCTACAGGGCTTCTTCGCGGGCATTCTACAGGGCATTTTCTTTCTGCTTTGGCTTTATCCTACGCATCAACAAAGGATGAAGAAATAAAAAAGAAACTAGACTACATTGTTAATGAGCTTCATAAACTTCAATCACTTTCAGGTGGAAATGCCAAGGATTTTAAGACAGTGTGTACTCCTGATAATGCGGCTCAGAGCCTTTGGAGTAAGGATCCTTCTTGTTGGGGCAAAGGATACCTTGGAGCTTATCCTCCGGACCAGTTTGCTTTGCTTGAGCAATATACGCCTTATGCAACAATCTGGGCTCCATATTACACCCTTCATAAGATTCTTGCAGGCCTTATAGACTGTTATACCTATGCTGATAATAAAACAGCCCTAGATACAGCCATTCTTTTGGGAAATTGGGTTAATGACAGGCTTAACGCCACCACTAAAGAACAGCGCGCAAAAATGTGGAGCATGTATATAGCAGGTGAATACGGCGGAATGAATGAAAGTCTCGCTACTCTATCGCTCCTATCACACAATGAGTCCTTTTTAGAAACCGCCAAGATGTTTGATAATCCTAAAGTCTTTGACGGCCTGGCGCTTAACTTAGACACCATTAGCGGAATACACGCAAACCAGCATATTCCGCAGATTATCGGTGCGCTTAAAGAATATGAAGCTAGCGGTGATGAAAAATACTTTAAGATTGCCGCATCGTTTTGGAAAATAGTTACAGACCACTACACCTATTCAATAGGCGGTGTGGGAAGAGGCGAAAACTTTAAAGAGCCTGATATTTTAGCAGGAAATATAGACACAAACAGAAACTGTGAAACCTGTGCATGCTACAACATGCTTAAGTTAACAAGGATGCTTTATACCTATGATCCAAAGAATTCTTCCTTTATGGATTACTATGAAAGAGGCCTTTTAAATCAAATTGCAGCCTCTCAGAACCCTGTTGTTACCGATTACATGCATCATGGTGTCACTTACATGCTTCCCATAGGCCCCGGCGCCACAAGGGAATACAGCAATGATTATGACGATTTTACCTGCTGTCACGGAACCGGAATGGAAAACCATGTAAAATACCAGGATTCAGTTTATTGCTTACTTGAGGAAGAAAAGGCACTCTACATTAACCTTTATATCGGTTCAAAAATCACAGATTCGGTTAACCTTTCGATGGAAGTTAACCATGAAAAGCAACAGGCTGTCATCACCATTAATGAAGACTGTGACTACAAGCTTTTCTTTAGAGTCCCCTACTGGGCTGATGGTGGAATGGAAATAAAGCAAAACGGTTTGGTGGTTTCAAAAGCTGACAGGCCCGGAGGCTATATCACTTCTCAATATAGTTTAAAGAAAGGAGATGAACTTATCCTTTCTTTCCCTTACAGTGTAAGGCTTGAAGTTACGCCGGATCTTCTTGATTCATCGGAGATTGCAAGCGTATGTTACGGACCTTTTGTAATGACCACTCTTTCAGATAGCGAAGACTGGATTGATATCTACTCTCTTCCCAATCCTTCGGAAAGCTTTGTGGCAGGTTGGGACAAAGAAAACGATATGCCTACATTATCAAGCTACGGCAGGAAGTTCATTCCCATGTATGCAGCACATAATGTAAAGTATCATACATACTTTAAACTACATCGAATTTAGTCTTTAAATCAAAAACCCCTCCGAAAAATCGGAGGGGTTTATAATTTGTCGAACGTTTATACAATTCCCTGAGCTGTCATAGCATCTGCAACCTTTAAGAAACCTGCAATGTTTGCACCTGCAACATAGTTTCCT
>JAEEGK010018257.1_pt1 | contig 15193 bp, 4 predicted proteins | sample 8958771 | NCBI WGS metagenome assembly JAEEGK01 (sample SAMN16246547, study PRJNA631951) | gut metagenome | biome: gut microbiome; feature: rumen; material: SC-attached | host: Bos | place: Iran: Karaj | collected 2018-10 | reverse complement strand
GGATAACAGCACAAAGCCCCTGTTGGAGTGATGAAATCATACAGGGGATTTTACAGCTAATTTTACTATATAATCAAAAGCCTTTTAAATACGATATATATAGCGGGGCTAGGTGAATAGATGGGCAGAATGAACATCGAGAACGTTGTCGCGTCCACATCGCTCGGTCAGGAACTTGACCTCAATGCGATCGAGGATGCACTCGACGGTGCAGAATACAACCCCCAGCAGTTCCCCGGTCTCGTTTACAGGCTGAAGGAACCCAAGACAGCAACTCTTCTCTTCAGAAGCGGAAAAGTAGTTTGTACCGGAGCCAAGAGTCTTGATGATGTCAAAGTCGCTATCGGAAAGGTCAAGGAAGACCTCAAGAAAGCAAAGATCGAGATTCAGATCGACCCCAAGATCGAGGTGCAGAACATCGTCGCATCCTCAGACCTTGAGCAGGAGATCAACCTCAACACAGTCGCAATCACACTCGGTCTTGAGAAGGTCGAGTACGAACCCGAGCAGTTCCCCGGTCTCGTTTACAGGCTTGACTCACCCAAGGTAGTCGTTCTCCTGTTCGGATCCGGTAAGATGGTCTGCACCGGTGCGAAGGTCCCTGAGGACGTCGTCCGCGCTGTCGAGAAGATCGCAGCAGAGCTCAGATCAGCAAGCCTGATGTCGTAAGACATCATGCCAAACCCTTTAACATAAACCCTTATTTTATCATCTGGGTCATTAGAAAAATAAGAGACGGGCATAAGCCCGTCTGCTGTTTTATTGTTTGGATTCGGGTTTGTCCCCTTCCCTCTTCTTCTTCACATAGATCGCGATTCCTGCAACAACGATCAGGATGATGATACCGATGATGATGAACGGTATGATGTTGAATCCGTTTCCGTCACTGTTGGAATACGTCACAACGATCTCTATGTCATCGGTGACACTATCGATGTGAACGTTACCTGAAGTATCGCTCTCACGGTTGAATGCATCGATCTCCGTTCCACCCATCTTCACGACAACGTCGATGCGCTTGACATCGACCTTGGCTTTGATCTTCAGATCGAACGGCGCACCGTCAGCGATCATTCCGCCGGTGTATCCTTCGATATCGATCACGTCCTTGTCATAGGTTGCGGATGAACCGTTGGTTATGTCCACGTTGCGTCCGAGAACTATCTTAAGGATTCCTGCAACAAGATCGGTCCTGTAACAGTTGGTCACGTCCACATTTCCGTGTGTGATGCTGTAGAAACTGATTGAGTTATAGGATTCTCCGATTCCAATCTGCTTTCCGTTGACCTTGACCGTGAGCACATCTCCGGGGATCAGGATTCCCTGCGTGAATTCGTATCCACTGTCTGTAAGGATGGTGTCATCATTACCCGGTATCGTAGCGCTGTTGGTGGTGATGGTGATCAGTGTGTTGATCCTGTTGACCTTCAGCATCGTTCCGTTGAGGTTGATGTTGTAGTTGTTCGAACTCACTCCTGCAGGCATCACCCAGTAGTTACCCACCTTGCTTCCGACTTCATAGTTGCAATCGAAGTAGAGTGTACCGATGAGATCCGATTCATCCTCACCAGGTATGAACCCGGTGTAGGACACCATGAAGTCGGGCCTCTGTTCACCGTATGTGATCTCGTAGTCACCCATAATAGAGATATCCAGCAGGATCTTGGTGATCGTTGCACTGACGACAGGCTGTGATACGAGCTGATAGTTGCCTGCGGATGTTCCGCCAAGACCGTATCCTGTGAACACTATCTGGTGGGTGCCTGCATCCTTTGTGGGGAATGCTCCGGTACCGAACACTATTGAGAGGTCGTCGCCTGAGATCAATCCGCTGATGACGGCTCCGCTCGTGTCAAGGCCGACTGCAGTGGTCCCGTCATACGGTTTGTTGGCCGCTGTGATGCCTGTTATCTCTACAGTCTTGGGTTCGATCTTCAGTGTCCTTGACAGCGGTGCCGGTACATTGTAGTTCACGGAAGTCGTAGCGAATGTTGCTGTCACTGTATATGTGCCAGCATCGGTAGAACCTCCGGTGTAGTTAACGGTGACCTGTATGCCGTCCTTACCAGTGGGGAGCGTCCCTGTAACGGTTATCGTATGGTATTCCCTATCGTATACAAGTGTCAGCTCGGACATCGAGACCGCACTCATATCGTAGTTACCCTTGATGATGGTATAAGGTCTCGTGACCACTGCAGGAAGCCTGTAGTTACTGTTGCTCAGAGCTACAGCCGTAGCGGTGTGGTTGCCTGCATCGGATGCAGCTCCGCTGACTGTGACAGTACACGAATCTCCGCTCTCTAGACCCAATGCGTTCGCTGTCGGGGCCTGATTCTGTCCGTTGTACGGGAATTCGCTCCATCCCCATGACAGAACGACTTCCTTGGGCGCGATGATCAGCTGTCCCGTAAGTGTTCCTTCCAGGATGTAGTTGCTGTTGCTGAGACCGATTGCCGTCACCGTGTGGCTTCCGGCGCTGATGTAGTCATCGCACTGGAAATACACGGAACATGTATCGCCTGACAGCAGACCAACTGGTGTGGCCACGATGTTGTCATGCTTCTGCTTGTTGTAGACGTTGCCTGTGAGGCCGTCCCAGTTGAGCTCCGTTATGTGCTTCGGGGTGACATTCAGCTTTCCGTCCACGTAAGTTATGGCATAATTGTCCGATTCCAATCCGCTGACGCGGATATCGTATCTCATGCAGCCGGATCCTACGACATAGTCTGATGTTTTGGAAATCGACCCGCCGAGATCACTCGATGACTCTCCGGGGACGAATCCGCTGTACTCGACAGTGTATATCGGCGGGGATTGTCCGTACTCGATCTCCTTGTCGTCTGCCGTGACGGTGAGGACCTTCTTGGCAATCGACCACAGGATTGCTTTGTTCGTTATGGTCTCATCGGACCACTTGTGATTTCCGTCGACCGCAACGATCGCCTCGTAGTTGCCGGGTGTGGTCTCGGTGTTACCGGATACAATGCTGTATCCGGTGCCTGCGGCGACTCCGTTCTGTGCGGAACCGTTGTAGACCAGCCCCTGCGCAGGCACAGGTATAGCGACGGGTGCACGTGTGATGACCACATGTTTGCTGCCCGCACCGATCTCATCTCCGCGGAGCGTAACCTTATAGAATGTCTCATAGTCGCCCACATCGGTGTACGAACTGGGCGTATCGGTGTATATGCCGTCCACAGTATCGCTGTATGTCACAGTGACCAGTGTCGATTTGTCAACGACGATCGTATGAGCCGCACCATCATAGACTGCGTTGTAATCCGAGACGGAATACCACAATGCTACGACCGTGAAGTCCTCGGCGGGCATCGACAGCGGGAATATGACACTCCATCCTGCGAATATGTATCCGTTCTTCGTCGGCGATGCAGGTGCAACAACGGTCGTCCCGTAGTTCTGCGTGATGCTTGCGACCGGGGTTCCTCCATCGGTATCGAATGAGATGGTGAACTGGGCGATCGTCCACAGGGCCTTGATGGTCATATCCTCTGCAGGCATCTTCTCAGGAATTGCCTGGTCCCATCCGCTGAAGGTGTATCCTTCCTTGGTCGGGTTGCCCGGCGCGGTGATGCCTGTGTTGTAGTCCTGTGTTATGGGCGGGATGGCGGTTCCGCCGTCGGTATCGAAGGTTATGGTGAACTGTTTGACATCCCATCCTGCGTAGAATGTCAGATCGCCAGTGGATGAGGTCGGAATCTGAGTGCATACAGAACCTGTGCGCCCGTCGTTGTCATACCATCCTTCGAAAGTGTATCCGTCAGGGACGATTGTGACGACCGTCGGCAGATCCACCGCGATACCTGCAGTGTAACTGTCGAATGCACCCACGATCGTGTAACTGTCTATGACTATCTCATCATCGACCACGAATGTCACACTGAATACCGTTGCAGTGGTCGTACCTGTATACTCAAGATCCTCATCCGGCATCGTTGCAGGGAATGTGGAAGGGGTCCATCCTGAGAAGTCAAATCCCGAAGGAGGTTCATATGTGTAAGGCACAACAGTCTCACCGTATGCGAACGAATCCGTCTTGGCCACGTTTCCATTCACATAGTAGGTTATAGTGTGAATCCTAGGCGTGTAGCTCTGAGTGATATTCAATGTTCCTTCAACGGTCACTGTGGATTGCGTATAAGGCGAACCGTTCACGGTTATGATATTATCATTACCTGCAAGCTCGGGCGACACAAGCGTAAGCACTGTACCGTAATCGATCAGATCGCCGGATGTTATGGCCACATTGCCGTTCTTGACGGTAAGGTCCGTTCCGGAGAATGTGACTGCATATGACCTCAGTACAGGCGTGAATGTGGCAGTGTATGTGGCATCTCCTGTGACCGCAACTATTGCAGGAGTCCAATCTGCGAAGGTGTATGTGTACTGTGCAGTGGATTCCTTCACAGGTGTCGCTTCTGTATACACTGGCACATCACCGTAAAGCACGGTGAGGTTCTGCAGTGCGGTTCCGTCCTCGTTCTGGAAACTGATGGCATACGACCTCAGTACAGGTGTGAATGTGGCAGTGTATGTGGCATCTCCTGTGACAGCAACGAGTGCGGGATCCCAGCCTGCGAAGGTGTATGTGTACTGTACAGTGGATTCCTTCACGGCATCTGCATGTGTCGGAACTACACCGTAGTTCACAATCGTCGTGTCGATGAGGGTATCGTCATCGTTCTTCCATGTTATGGTGTACGACTTGACGTTCCAGTGTGCGACATATGAACGGTCTCCGTGCTGACCTGCGGGTATGGTGACCTCCATCGTCGGAACGGCGACGTCCGTACCAGTCCATCCTGCGAAGTCGTAGCCCGTCTTCTCAGGGTTGATCAGGGTGATCGCTCCTGATTCGATGTTATAACTATCGGGGTTGCCGGTGACCGTTCCTCCATCCAGATCGTATGTTATATCGAACGGTGTGGGGGTGTATGTCACGGTTATCGTGGTATCCTCAGTTATCCTTCCGTATACCCTTGCTTTATCAACGTCATACCAGTCGAACAGACGGCTGTTGACATCGTATGAGTTGTTGTAATTGATCACCTCAACATAATCGTCGATAGGCTCGGGACATCCCACATACTTTATGGTAAGGGTGAACTTCTTCACTTCCCACTTCGCAAACAGAATGATGCTGTCACCATCATCGGTACAGAGGTTGATCACAGTAGCTCCGAGGGAATAATTGGTGCCTGCACCGGATGCCGAAGTGTTCCATCCGATGAGCTCGAATCCTGTGCGTGTCAAGCCCTCGTCTGTGGGCAGGTTCGCGCTCTTATCATACTTGGCATCTATGTTCGTCACAGTGCCCGTTCCGCCGTTCAGATCGAATATTATGGTGTAACTGTTGGCGATCAGATTCGCTCTCAGCATGATATCCGCGGCAGGCATGGTCTCGGTGTTCGACAGGACAGTTCCGTCAGCCTTCAGCCACTTGTCGGACGAGAGTGTGTAACCCGTATATCCGGTAGGCACGGTGGACCCTATGGCGTCCATGATGGTGGCGCCGTACTCCACTGTGATCTCTACCTTCTCCTGACCGGAGAAGTTTCCGTGGAGCGTCGTCAGAGTAAGCTTGTAACTCTTCTTCTCGAATGTAGCGGTTATTGTGACGGCATCCAGCGAGTAATCGCTGTTGCCGTCCTGCGTCACTTTATCGAAGACATACCTGTTGCCGTCGAGCGGGACTGAATCGACCATCCATATGAGTCTGTAACCTTCCTTCACCAGTTCGGGAAGGATGACCTCCTCGCCGTAGCTGACGGTCTTGGTCATGCTCTGCCAGTCCAAGGCGGGTGTCCATCCCTCGGGGACGCTTGATGCCGCAACACCGCCGAATGAGACTTCCTGATCCCCGGTTGCGATGTCGAAGTAGATGCTGATGGTCCTCTCGGTCGCGACCACGTTCTTGTAGTCGGCGGGATCCGAAGATGCATATCTGTAGCCGAGTACACTGACGGCTTTGAATTCCTTTCCTTCTACCACGGATTCATCGTACTCATTGGTCTTCACATATCCCGATGCGGGACTGTCCCTCTGATAGATGGCAACTGTGTAGTGGACATCGGTCTTGCTGGTAATGTATGCGAACAGTTCGGTGTTACCGCTGACGGTGACCGGGCTGGTTATCTTATCGGTGTTGTGTTCGGCGGTGGGATACCATCCGATAAGGACGTAATCTGAATCACTGGCCTCACCCCTTCCCCTGATCACATTACCATCGGCATCCTTTACCGTCACAGGCAATCCGACCGTGCTGCCATACTCTGCCTGGACTTCATACGGGGCGTCTTCGTCGCCTGAGCCGAAATCGAAGTAGAACGTCTCTGATGAGAACTCGCCTGTCACTTTGTATTCAACATCATATTCCTTCGGTGCGAATGAACCTGTGATTGTTATCTGGCCTTCTGATGCGGATGTGATGCTGTAGACGTTGCCGGAGATCAGGATGCTTATCGTCTCACCGCTCTGCATGGCGGTTATGCTGACGTCCTTGTAGTGCTCATTGACCTCGAATTCGAACGTCGCACCGGCGCCGACATACTGAGGCACCGGTCTGATGAGATGCTCCTTGTTCTGCAGTCCTGATACATTGATGGATACCGCATCGATAGCACCGGGTCTTCCGTCCACGGTGACCTCGAAGGTTCCGACTACATATCTCCTGCTCTGATCGCCGCCGATGGCAACATCGAAAGTGGTGACATTGGATGTGAAGATATATCTGGCATATTCTTTTCCGCCGTAGTTGTACTCGCCATCCTTGACCAGTTCCTTGATGTTTCCGTTGCGGACCAGATATACAGGAAGATCGTCGGCAGCAGGCAGACCATCGACACGCAGCCACAGCGTTGACTGGACCAGTCCGGCAAGTTTCGCATAGATCGCTGCACTTCCTTCTACCACGAAGGATGAAGAGACGTTCTCGATACGGTCGAAGATCGCCTCACCGTTGGTCGACCAGTTGTTGAACTGATATCCTGAATCGCCTGCTGCATAATTGACTGTGAACACATCGCCGTAGTATGCGATGAACGTCACATCACCTGCATCTGTATTGCCGATGACCGTGTTATCCTTGATCACCGTCACGGTACCGCCGTTGGGTTTGACGACTGTGATCGTGTACTCGATCTTCTCCCAGATGGCATAGAGTGTGATCGGCGTGCCGCTCGGAGTCGTGAGCGGGAATGTCCATTCGCTGCTGGTGTCCACGAATCTCGCTCCATCATCATCGATGTGCGGCATGGTACACCATCCTATGAGCGTGTAACCGTTGGATCTGGTGGCGTTGTTGCTGAAGAACCTGTATTCGTCCCCTGTGGGGAAAATGAGCTGGTGGACGGGTGCCTCTATAGTCACGTACTGCTCATCGCCGTCCGCATTCTTGTCCAGGTCGATCTGTATAGCGTATTCTGAGAAGTGGGCAACCAGGTGGACAGTGTTATCTCCGTGGTCAAGGTACGTGGATATGTTGATCGGGACCTCAGTGTCATCATAGACGGAGAATATGAGAGTACCGTCGGCCATCTGGAGTTCCCAGCGGACGAATTCAAGATCCGATCCTGGAGGTATCTTGCCCTTCATTACCGTTGTAGCGTAGGTAATGAGATCATCGATGACATCGCCATCTCCGAAAGTACCCCCTACTTCGACGGCATCGGTGACAGGTCCGGAAGCGTCCTCGAGCTGGACCATGTGCTCCGCACCCTCGCCGAACGTATCGTCATAGAAGAACGATATCATGGCCGGGTTACCGATCCATTTGGCGATGATCTCCGTGTCCTTGTTGACGACATCCGCTTCAACGGTGTGGGCGAGGACATCGGCATCATTGTCGAAGTGCCACTTGACCAGATTGCCTGCCTCGTTATACCAGTACCAGTTATCGAATTCATGACCGAGCCAAGTAGGTGCAGGGCTCGGTCTGCTGATGGTCGATCCCTGGGAGACATAGACATTGGACATCGAACCGTTCATGTTATTGAATGTTACCTTGAACGCGTACTTCGAATACAGATCGAAGTCGGATATGAGCAAGGTGTTGTAGTTGTACGGGTTGTTGAAATCCGCGTCGATATACCATCCGACGAAGTTCTCCGCAGTGACGGGGCACATCGCCTCCGATATCGAGGTACCGTACGGATAGGAGATCGTTATAGTACCCTCGGTGATGTGTTCGTCGTGGAATGTGATATCGACGTTGATGGCCAGACTGATAGTCACGTTCACCGTGAAGGTCTTGCTCTTGCCTTCGCCGTTGTCCACTTTCATTGAGAATGTGTACAACTGCGAATCCTCACCGATGAATCTGTCCACCGAGAACCTGATGGTGGCCGAATAACCTCCCTGGGTGGCACCCAGCGATACCGGCAGTTTCACCAGCGATCCAGGTTTGTTAAATGCATACTGGTGGTGGATACCGTTGGCCCATCCGTCCGAGTTGGAGGTGTTCTTGGCACTCTCGACCTTCAGCGGGATTTTCTCCGATGCGGAAGGCGATGTGACAGAGAGGATATTGACATCGTAGTTAACAAGACCCTGAGGTATGATCACCTCTCCGTATCCGGGTGCAGTGGTGGTGGCCGATATCTCGATGTCGATCACATCAGGGATGTTGGGCTTGTCGCCGTCCAAGGCGTTTCCTGAAGTATACAGGTCGATCCTCACATCGCATCTATTCTGCACGATGTACAGGTCATTGACCACTCCGCTCGAATCGGTGTATTTTGCGACGGTAAACTCCTGCAGGTAGATCATCAGATAACCGACGTTCAGATCCACTCCTTTGGTCGTACCCTTCACGACCAGACTGATCTCGGAAAGACCTCCGAACGTCTGGCCCGCTATGAACTTGTCATCCATGAACGGTACCGCCAGACTGATGTCCTGTTTGAGGACTGCACCGTTCTCTGAATTGAATGTTGTGTTGTATGTGTCGTCTCCTCCGAGGACCGCATTGAAACGGCCCTCCTCAGTGACACCTTCGATCGTATCGACGAGACTGAACTCATCAGAAGCGGGGATGAAATACGCACCTGCATACCTCATTCCGGTGTAGTTAGCCACTTTGGGGATGGACAGGACCGCCGATGATTCCCCGGTGTCTTTGTCCGTCGTCACGGACTGCGAGAGCTGGATGGCTCCTGTGACGAACCAGCATCTGCAGTCATCCGAATAGATGGAATCGGCGACCTTGTATGTACCTCCGCTCTGGATGACGAATCCTCCGATGGATTCCACATCACCCATAGCGTATGCTCCGTAGTACGTCTCGGTGTTGATCAGCGATAGCATCGTGTAACCAAGTACCCTGCCGTAGTTCATTCCGCCGGTACTGTTCCTTTTCTGGACTGCAAACAGCGTTCCGTCGCAGATGACGATACTGTTGGACGGGGATGATGCCACTGTAAGATTGTCTCTCTGTCCTACGCTGGCATATTCATCGATATCCATCATAAGAGAGTAGAGATAGACTGTGGTGGAATCCTTGAACCTGAGGTTGTTGATCTTGTAGAAACTGTATTTCGTATTGGTACCGTCAGATCCTTCCCTTCCGTTGAATTTGAGGTTGGATCCCCAGACGGTCACATAATCGGCGCGGTGGATCGATTCCATGTGATCCTCGAGAACAAGGTCCTTGACCTCGATGGTGGCCGTACTGGTCTCGGGGATGATACATGAGTTACCGCTTCCGAATATACTTCCTGTGAATGTAATGTCGATTCCGCTTCCGGATACCTTCACATTGGTGTTTCCTGTGAAGATTATCCTCTCGGGATCGAACGGCATCTCACCGTCACCCAGATCTCCGACGTCTCCTCCTCCGTAGATGGATTGTCCGATCGTCAGTGACTTCCTTACGCCGGAATATTCAGTGGTTCCGTCATACTGATAGCCGACGAATATGCGCGAGCTTCCGACGGTCGTACCCTTGTATCCCCCTCCGAATACGGATCCGCCGATCTCTCCCGATATGATGAAAATGTCTGCATCTGCATCTCCGGAATCCGCGACATCATTACCTAATGAGGACCCTCCGTAAAGGGAACCTTCGATGTTTCCGCCGTCGAAACGTGCTTCCCTCTTTCCTTTCACGGATGTGTATGTCAGTCCGCCGAGGCCTCCGACGAAGGCATTGCCTGCGACATAACCGCCGTTGATGTACAATGCCGTTGAACCGTCGATGATGCCGTTCTCAGCCCCTCCGAAGATAGAACCGTCGATGTTTCCGCCAGTGATGGTCAGCATGGTGTTCCCTCTGACGGAGAGCTTTCCGAGTGTTCCCAGACCTCCTCCGAAGACATTGCTGTGGATTGTACCGCCGTTGATGGTGACATTCGTGTCACCTTCAGTGATTCCCAATGCCCCTCCACCGTAAACCGAACCGCCGATGGTACCGCCGTTGATGATGACCGTCGAATTGCCGGTGACCTTGGCATAATTATCGACACCAGTGGTGCTGTACGTTATCGTATTGTTGTTCCAGATGAACCAGTCGTTGAACACCAGCCCGTCCTTTCCGTAAAGGACGATCTTAGCGTAATAATCACTGGCAACGACTGTCCCGTCCGGCATCCTGTAATTTGCATCCACGGACGTACCGTTCATGGCAATACCTTTGCCTGAACCGAAGACGCTTCCTTTGATATCGGAATCTCCCGAAACGGTAACTTTGGTCGAACCTATTACTTCTGCCACATTCTCGACAGGCGCGCTGAAGTTACGATTGGTATAGTTGCTGTTCGTACCATTGTACCCCTTGTAACTGGTAAGTGATGCGATCGATTCTCCTGCGGCATAGACATTGCCGTTGATGGTCGCATCCTCGATCTCAACATCGATATTCGCATATGATTTGGAGAATCCGGTAGGGTTGATCCAGTAACCCATCGTCGTGATCTTTCCGTTCTTATCGACGATCGCCTTCTCAAGACCTCCGCGTCCACCTCCGAACACATCGTATTCGATGGTACCTCCGAGGACCTTGACACTGATATCCACAGCGTTGGATGTCTTTCCGACTGTTCCCCTGTATCCTCCGCCGTACACGAACCCCACGGTTCCTCCGGTGACCAACACCTCTATCGAATCACTGTCGGCCATACTGGTACCGCTAGGGTTGGACCAGGTATCGTATCCTGCTCCGCATAAGGTCGCAATCTTGGCATTATCCGCCACGACCACTTTCGTTCCGTAGATCAGAGTGTTATCGGTACTGCATCCGTCGGTGATTGCACCGCACATTATATGCCTGACCGTTGACGAACCGGTCGCTTCGACGTATCCGAATGTGATGTATGATGACGAACCGGATCTTCCTCCTCCCTGAGCATCCCATGCCGATGCATTGCCGGAAAGGAACACATGGCTCGAACCGATGATGGTGGCCACCGCACTTCCTCCGACCAGTGCGACCGCCTCTGCGATCTCGGAAGATGTGCCGTAATCGCTCTCCAGTCCTATCCTGGTGGCCGACCAGTAGTCTCCGGGAAGATCTGCGCCTATGACGTAAAGGAATGTTCCTCCTTGTCTGGCATTCTTGGCCGCCGAACTCACGGTGCCACTGGCACCGTAAATGGTGTTCCCAGACTGGTTCCCTCCGCATACTGTATCAAGGACCTTTCCGCCCTTCATGACAAGGTATGTGGAAAGGAAATGCGAAGTATCTCCAATCTGTGAACTACCGCCGCCGAAAACGTTTCCGTAGGTTCCGCTGTGGATGATGACATAGGTCCCCAGATCGACCTTCAAACCGTACAGGTTATCATCGTCGCCGGAGTATTTGCCGGACCTGTCGTAGAATCCCGATATTATCTCCTTATCATCTACGACCACTGATGTCAGTGTACTGTATCCTCCACCGTAGATCTGCGGGGCAGTATAGATACGACTGTTGCTATTGTAGTAGATCGGATTCTCATTGGTTATCCCGGCACCCATGATCAGTTTGTGACCGTTTCCGAATAATCCGTAGTCACCGTAACCGTGATTGCTTCCGGGCGCTATGGTCGTGAGCTTGACTTTGTCTATCACGACATCGCCGGCCAGAAGTATCCTTCCGTTAATCTTGAACTCATAATTGGTATCGCCATCCGAACGGTATGATCCAGCTTGGATCTTGATCATGTTGCTTTGGGTGGTCGTTGTATTACCTATTGTGATTGTGTTGAAAAGCAGGAACTGTCTGGTGTACATCTTGCTGACGCCTGTCAGAGCATCCCCTGAAACATAATTGGATTCAGTCAAGGTATTAAATGCAGTTCCTCCGCTGGATGCAGTGTTGTATCTCCAATTGTTACTGTTGGAAGAGACGTATAGTTTCTCATAATAAACTGAATTGTAACGGTAAAGATCTGGGAAAACCCAGTATGCCCAGAGCTGTGTTATCTCTGATGAGATGACATCACCGGGATCGTGCAGCTGATTGACGGAGGTGGGATTCGGCACCTCTGACCATCCTGCGAATACTTTGGATAATGTCCTACTTCCTGCGCCGGAATAAGAGTAGGTTTCTGTGGGTGCAGTCCAGTTGGTGGTGACCGTCGCACCCGTGTTATCCTTGAAAGAGTTCGCCCAGTACAGCGGATTGTACTCGGTGGCGATTATACCGTCATACGACACTGTGACGTCTGAATCCACAAAATTGTTAGGATGGTACGTGACTGGATGTATGTAGGTATCCTCCGCACTGGTATTTTCGTCGGTATAGTTGATCAGAATGCCTGCCGCAACAGAAGATACCAACAAAACAGCGACCATCAATATGGCTGTCCTTTTCTTATCGATGCTGAATCCGCTCATCGAACCACCAATTTTTTCCAATGTCCGATGGGTGTGAGTGAACACCCATGAATTATTCTTATCGCGACCTTCTTTATTTAATGCTTATTTTGAGAGCAGGGTTCGGTAACAACAAAAATGACTGAACAATGTGAATGATGACTATATATCGGAGCGAAGATACATAGTGCCATGAAGTTCGATGATATCCTCGGGACGATCGGAAAGACACCCGTGGTAAGACTCAACAGGATGACCTCCGGATTGAAATCAGAGGTGTACGTGAAGGTCGAGGGGAAGAACCCCGGCGGTTCGATCAAGGACAGGGCAGCTCTGTCAATGATAGACGATGCCGTGGCCAAAGGTATGCTGAAGGAAGGAGGAACGATCATCGAACCCACCTCGGGTAACACAGGTATCGGATTGGCAATGGTCTCCGCCGTACGCGGTTACAGGGCCGTCATCGTGATGCCTGACACAATGAGCAAGGAACGCATCAGTCTTATGAAAGCGTTCGGTGCCGATGTCGTACTGACCCCGGGAAAGGAAGGGATGGCAGGTGCTGTATCCAAAGCCGAGGAGATCTCCAAGGAGACGGGCGGTATAATCGTCGGACAGTTCTACAACCCCGCTAACCCTCTGGCACATTATGTCAGCACCGCGAAGGAGATCCTCGAGGACATCCCCGATGTGGATTATGTCGTGGCAGGAATAGGCACCGGAGGTACGGTCACAGGTATCGGAAGGGGACTGAAGAGATTCTCATCGAAGGCCAAGGTCATAGGAGTGGAACCTGCAGAGAGCCCCCTCATAACTGAAGGGCATGCGGGACCGCACAAGATACAGGGAATCGGAGCCAACTTCATCCCTGAGAACTATGACAAGGATGCCGTCGAAAAGGTCGTCACGGTGAAGGGTGACGATGCCATCGAGACCACACGCCGCCTCGCCAGAGAGGAAGGCATACTGGCTGGTATCTCGTCAGGTGCAGCTGTGAAAGCGGCATTGAAACTGGCCTCATCCGTCGAGGGAAAGAAGATAGTCGCCATACTGCCGGACGTCGGGGACAGATATTTATCCACTGGTATCTTTGACTGAGTGATAACATGAAGATCCGTCCCGATGACCTTGCCGCAGTTCTGGAATGCGATCCCGCCGTTTCCGACGAGGAAGAGGCGAAGAAGTTCCACATGGGGCTCCATGTCGTATCCATGTACAGGGAGAGCCACGAACTCTGGCTGGCCGGTAAGAAGGAGGAGGCGCTGAAGATCAATTACGAATGCCACTCCAAGACCGGTGCGGACATCCACCCCGGTGCGACCATCGGAAAGAGCTTCTTCATCGACCATGCGACCGGTGTCGTGATCGGAGAGACCACTGTCATCGGCGACCATGTGATCCTCTATCAGGGAGTCACGCTCGGAGGAGTCTCATCCAGCAAGGGCAAGAGGCACCCGACCATCGGGAACAACGTCGTTGTAGGAACAGGTGCGATCGTTCTCGGTAACATCAACATCGGGAACAATGTCCGTATCGGTGCAGGCTCAGTTGTACTGAAGGACATCCCTGACGACAGTACCGTCGTCGGAATACCCGGAGAGATCGTCAAGCACAAAGGTGTGAGCATCAAGAACGAACTCCAGCACGATGACCTTCCCGACCCCATCAGCGATGAGCTCACCGAACTCAGGAAAGAGATCGCCGAGCTGAAGAAGCAGATCGCAGAACTCCGCAAATAAGCGATGCTGGCACATCTAAAAACCTGTGTATCTTCTTATTCGGGACAGCATAAGCTGTCCCGCTAATATTTATAATACTGAAGGCAGTTAGCCCGCTCATGACCTTGTTCATCCACAACACGCTTACCAACAAGAAAGAGGAATTCATCCCCATCGAGAAGGGGAAGGTGAAGATGTACGTCTGCGGTGTGACCGTCTACGACGACATCCACATGGGCCACGCGAGAAGCATGATCGTCTTCGACATGGTCGCGAGATACCTCAGGTACAGCGGATACGACGTCACACATGTCACCAACTTCACGGATGTGGACGACAAGATCATCATCAGAGCGGCCGAGAAGGGAATCGCACCTCTCGAGCTTTCCAAGAGCTACATCGACGAGTACTTCAAGGACATCGAGAAGCTCGGCATCAAGAAAGCGGACATCTACCCCAAGGCCAGCGAGAGCATGGATGATATCATCAAGATGGTCCAGGAGATCATCGACAACGGCTACGGTTATGTTACAGAGGACGGCAACGTCTACTTCTCGGTGAACAAGGTCGAGAACTACGGCCGTCTCACCAACCACAAGCTCGAGGACCTTGAATCGTCAGGCCGTATCGCAGCGGATGAACAGAAGAGAGATCAGAAGGACTTCGCT
>JAEEGK010018245.1_pt1 | contig 15202 bp, 15 predicted proteins | sample 8958771 | NCBI WGS metagenome assembly JAEEGK01 (sample SAMN16246547, study PRJNA631951) | gut metagenome | biome: gut microbiome; feature: rumen; material: SC-attached | host: Bos | place: Iran: Karaj | collected 2018-10 | reverse complement strand
GCGGTATCTACGAGTTCCTCGTGCCGAACGAATCCGTGCGTAACCTGGTTATCAAGCGCGCCTCCGGTGACGAAATCAAGCGTTGCGCCATGAAGGAATGCGACATGATTACGCTGCGTATGGACGGCATCAACAAGGCTCTGCAGGGGCTTACGACTCTTGAGCAGGCTGTGGGTGCATCTGCACCGGATGATTGATACTTCACGCCATATAAAAGATTCAAAGCCATCGCCACCGTGCGATGGTTTTTCTATATTTGCCCCCCAATATGGTCGATGTGATTTTGAACAGGTTCTACAGGCCGTCGAAATTCAAGAAGAATGGGGACGTGAAGGATGTGCTCGTGGTGGCGCTTCCGATGCTCCTGTCGATGAGTTTCGATACCATCATGACGTTCATCGACCGCCTGTTTCTTTCGAAGCTCGGCCCCGCCGAGATGAATGCCGCCCTTGGCGCGGGTGCTGTGCAACTTGCACTCACGATGTTCTTCACCGGCGCCATCAGTTATACGACTGCGATGGTGGCGCAGCGCCTAGGTGCAAAGCAGCGGGGCGACTGCGCGAAGGTCTTTATGCAGGCGGTGTACCTGTCGCTTGTCTGCGTGCCGCTCCTGTACCTGACTATTCCCGTGGGGCATTTCGCCTTCGGGCTTGAACACCTGCCTGCGGACCAGTTGGAATACCAGAAGACGTATTTCAATATCCTGATGTTCGGTGGGGTCATTACCCTGGTGAGGAATGCGGCGCCGTGCTTCTTTAGCGGCATCGGCGAGACCAAGATTGTGATGAAGGCTGCGTTCGTGGGCATGATTGTGAACGTTGTCTGTAACTTTGTGCTGATATACGGCCTGGGGCCAATCCCCGCGCTGGGTGTCGCGGGTGCCGCGTACGGGACGCTCATCGGGAACCTGGTATCGACCGTTATCCTGTTTGCGAAATTCTTCGGGCGCGATTGCAACGAGCGGTTCAGTTCCCGCAGGTCATTTGCATTTAGTGCGCCGCTTACCCGCGAACTGTTGCGCAAGGGAATCCCCTCGGGTGTCGAGATGTTCCTGAACATGACCGCCTTCCAGCTGCTAATCCTGATGTTCCATGCCCTCGGGCCCGAGGCGGCGACGGCATCTTCGGTGATGTTCAACTGGGACATGGTGGCGTACGTGCCCCTGATGGGCCTCGAGATTGCGTCTACTAGCCTTGTGGGGCGCTACGTGGGGGCGAGGGACGGTGCCGCCGCATCGCGCTCCACCTATTCGGGGCTAAAACTCGGGTGGGGCTATTCCCTGATTATGGGAATCTTCTTCGTGTTTTTGCCGGGCGTATTGACGGATATCTTCAAGCCTGATGTGGCCGAGGCTTCTGCGGAAGCGATTGCGATTTTCGATGCGGCGCGCCCCATGAGCATGTTCATGCTGCAGATTGCGACGTTCTACATCTTTGTAGAGGTCCTGCTTGTGGTGTATGCGGGGGCGTTGCGCGGCGCGGGCGATACCGTGTGGGTGATGTTCACCTGCGCTATAATGAACTGGTGTGTCGCGGGTGCGCTGTATGTAGCCGCATACCTGTTCCACCTGCCGGCACATTATGCCTGGATTGCAGTCGTCGCTGTGTACGGAACGGCTCCGCTAATCTTCTGGCGGCGCTGGAAAAGCGGGAAGTGGCGCAAGCACGTGCTTGAAAAAATGGACTAGCCGTCCAGTTCGCTTTCGATGAGTTCCATGTTCTCCTCGGCGTATTCCAGTTGCCGGGAGAGAATCTTGATGGCGTTGATTTTTATACGCAGCGCAGTTTGATTGTCGTGCGTGGCGCCGTTTAATGCAGTGATGTCGTTTATTTCGGGTGTCGGGATTCCCGCGAGTTCGCGGGTAAAGAACCGCGCCGCATTCCAGAAGAATACCGCGAAGTTTCGCTTGCCTTCTGCGCGCCCCTCAAAGAGGCACTTGGCATAGTGACGATACACGAGGTAGGCGAGGAGGCGTGCGCTTTCCGTTTCCGAAAAATAGCCTTCGTCCTGGAGGCCCGCGGCATCTTTAGCGCCCGCGGCATTTTCAACGCGTTCCTTGATGCGGGCAAGTGCTTCATCCCACGCAGGTCCGAAACTTTCCGTCCTGGCGAACAGTTCATATAGCCCGCGGGCATCGTCCAGCGGGGCGAACGGCTTGTCGCTCGTATACCCGAAGGCTTCGTATAGCCGGTTGCCGAAGGGCTTATTGAAATCGGCGAGAGTCTTGAAGATGTATTCCCGCTCGTACAGCACCTCGTTGCATATTTCGCGGTCATCTTCGCTCAGTTCGTCTTCGGGCTCGTCGCATTCCTCGCTCACGAACGTAAGTGGGCCACTCCCTGCAAGCAGCAGGCGCGTTGCCTCTTCGCAGCAGAGGCCGAGCCCCCGCTCCATAATGTCTCCGTAGACCTCCACGAATCGCGGGTGCTCGCGACAGATGTCGCACAACGCGCCCTCTCCCAGGTTCGTGTAGATTTCGCAAAGGTTCTCTTTGGTAAGGAATGGGCAGCGGTCATGGGGGAGCAACTTGAAATGCCCCTCCTCGATGTTTGCCTTCAGCTTGTCGCCGAATATACCTGCTACCTTGCGGTAGGCCTCCTGCGAGGCCTTGTCCACGTCGATTTCCCAGCCGATGCAGCACGTGTCAGTGCATTGCGAGGCAATGCACTTGAAACTGTCATAAAAGTCGGGTTTCCGCAAGATCATATAAATTCCATCTCTACCAAGAATCTATAAAAACACAGCGCCGATACGCCCAGGATAAACACGAGTACAATCACGAACTGCACCGGGTGCTCGTGAAAGTCGTAGTCGGCTTTGCCGTAAGAGAACTTGCCACGAATAATGGCGCTCACGAAGAGCGCCAGGAAAAGTATTGCGAGGAGTAGGGCCACGCTAGGGAATTACCGCCTTATGCGTTTTTGACGCAGCGGACGGAGATGGCGTCGGACCTGTAGACTCCTTCGATATCGACGGAGTTGTTCGTGAGGCTCAGGCGGAACGCGTTCAGTCCGCCGTATTCGTCCTTGCTCCAGAAGCGTGCACGCCTGCCGAAGTGGTGGTACGTGCCGTTGTTGAAGCGGTAGCCTGCCGGCAGGGCGAAGAACCCGAAGGTGTCCTTGCCGGGCTTCTGCCAAATGCATTCGCTGCGGAACTCGCTACCATCCGATTTGGGGTCGATATTGGCGAGGAGCGCTTCCCATTCCTGGTTGCTCGGGATATGCCAGCCTTCCGGAGCGATGCCCTGGAAGTGCTTGTCCTTAATCTTGTTGTGCTGGTCGATGTCGTTTGCCGAGGACTGTGTGGCGTAATCTTCCGAAATTCCAAGCGCGGTAGTCCAGGTGTAGAGGCGTCCGAACTTTTTCACGTTTGCCTCGTCGTTGTCTGGGGCGAAGCAGCCGTCCGCCTTGAAACGCAGGTTTTCTGCCATCCAGGTCTGTCCGCCAATTTTTACTGTGCGGTAGGTTTCGCCATCGCGAGCATCGGTGAACGTGCCGTACTTGAACGCCTTGGAGTTCTTCTCGAGGCATTTTTCGTACGGAATCTTGTTCTGGGCCTCTTCCTGTTTTGCGGCCTTGCTGACCTTGACGCCCAGGCGGTAGGCAGAAATGGCGACAATGGCGACGGTCAAGACAATGAAAGCAATGAACGATGTATTCATTTGGACTCCTAGTGGTGGTTATACGTACAATATAATCTTTTTTTACTGCATGTTGATCATCGGAATGATTTTTTCGTTCGCATTGACCTGCGGGAGCTTGCCGTCCCACTTCTCAATCCACTTGAGCATCAGGTATTCCTTGCCGTTCTGCTTCTTGAGGGCTTCCATCTGGAGCGCGATGACGGCAGAGTCCGCCTTGGCCTTCGCGACACGCTGTTCGTTCTGGTAGTCCATCTTGATCTTGATGTTCTTTTCCTTGAGGGCTTCCTGCTCCTGCACCTGCTTGGCCTCGATGGCCTCGTTGAAGGCACGGCTGAACTGGAATTCAGTGATGGTAAAACCGTCGATGATGATGTGTGCGCCTGCGGAATCAAGCTTGGACTTGAGGGCGTTTTCCATGCGGCTGCGGATTTCCTCGCGCTTCTGGAGCATCTCTTCGGGCACGTACTGCGGCGTGATTCCGGTAATGGTCTCCTTGATCTTGGGCTGGAGCACGGTGGCCACGTAGCGGGTGCCGTACTTGGAATAGATCTTGTCGACGTTCAGCGGGTCAACGTGGTAGTTCACGTTCGTTGCCACGTAGACGGTCTGCAGGTCCTTGGAGCCGGACTCGATCTTGATGGCTTCGAGTTGCGTACAGACGGGGATTCGCACGACTTCCTTGGTGAATATGTTGTAGAAGTTCAGGCCCGGTTCAAAGGTCTCGTTGTACTTACCGAACTGGAGGACAACGCCACGTTCTGTTTCGTCAATCTGGGCACAGCCGAAGAACACGAGGGCCGTTGCCATGGTAAGGAAAACCTTTTTCATAATCAAGCTCCGTTTTCTTGGAAAGTTAGTTTATTCCCGCTTGCCCGTCTAGTGCGATACGCTTCCGACTGCTGTGTAAATCTTTGTTATCGTAATTCCGTGTTTTTAAAGCAAAAACGCTTCCTTTACATTTTGTAAACGGGTTGTTTTTTGCCTTGTGCCCAATAGGGGGCATAAGAACGTAATTTATGGGCGTGGAGTGGTGAACCTGGGTCGTGTTTGGGGTAAAAAGGAGTACTGTTTTTTATGACGATGAGGCCTGCCCATACATTCGCGTTCTGTACAGCATTTGCGTTGCTGTCCTTGAGTAGCGTTTACGCCCAGGACAAGAATCTCCACATTTATTTGGCTTTTGGGCAATCGAACATGTCGGGCCAGGCGACCGTTACCGATGCGGACCGCATCCCGGACCAGAGATTCCTTGTGCTGCGTGCTGCGAACCATTCGAACCAGAAGGTGGGCGAGTTCTACCCGGCGGCACCCCCGATGGGCCATAGCGCTTCCAAGGTGGGCATAGCCGATATCTTCGGCCGTACGATGGTTGCGAACCTGCCTGATAGCATTACTGTGGCTGTAGCAAACATCGCCATTGGCGGGCAGAGCATCGACCTTTTCGACAAGGACCGCAATACTGCCTACGTGCAGAACGCGAAGGCCAAGAACGATACCTGGTGGATCCAGTACCTGAACGAGTACGGTGGCGATGTCTACAAGCGCATTATCGAGATGGGCGAGATTGCTAAGAAGAAGGGCGTCATCAAGGGGCTCCTTTTCCACCAGGGCGAAGCGGATTACCAGATGAGCGACTGGCCCAGCCGCGTGAAGAAAGTTTATGACGATATTATTGCCGATTTGGGATTAGATCCAACTAAGGTGCCTATTCTTGTGGGTGAATTGGCGACCACCGCTGCCGGTGGAGATCTGGGTTGGCGAAATACGGCAGTCGCTGAGGTTGCAGATCTAATCCCAAACGGCCACCTTATATCTGCGGAAGGCTGCCCTGCCCTGAAGGAACCGAACTACACGCTGCACTTTACGCGTGAGGGTTACGAGACCTTCGGCAAGCGCTATGCCGAAAAGATGCTGGAACTCCTGAATGCGGCGGAGCCCGCCCCCGATACGGTGTTGGCGGACTCCGTCGTCTCTGATTCTGTTGTTGCCGATTCGGGCCTGGTCACACAGGATTCTTTGCCAATCGATCCCATAATCGACGCTATCCCGGTGGTGCGTTCGGGCGCCGTTCAGTCCCGCGGGCCACGCCTTGTGTTCGACCGCAAAAAGCAGAAGGTCTACCTCCGTGTGGAGACGGCCGGTGCAGTGCGGATGTACGAGGTTACGGGCAGCCGCTAGGCAAAAAGCTTCTTGTGAATGGGGTAGGCTCGTGCCTGCCTAAGAAGAAAACCACCGGTTATGCCGGTGGTTTTTCTTTGCTTGCGCGGTTTCAATTTTTATTTAAAATCGTCAGGGTTCACGCCATAGATACGCACGTTGTCGAGCCAGATTTCGGTGCCGTTGTAGGCAAAGATCGTGAAGTTCGTTATCTTGTCGCGGACCGCTTCCCATCCGTGGTAATCGCGCTGGACATAGTCGAAATCTTCAGGCTTGAGCGTTATGCGTTCCCAACTGCTGCTCAACTTGCCCTTGTGCGACGCCTTGTAGTTCACTTCGGTATCGAGGTTCTCGAGGATAATCTCGTAGTCCCCGTCACCGCGGAGCCATACGACAATCGAGTCCATGCGGCCCCAGTCGTGGGTCTTGCTTGCGATGCGTGTACCGATGACCATGTAGTCGGGGTAGTCTGCGGTGTATTCAAGATGCATCACGGATCCGGAACGGCCCTTGGTATCGCTCTGCAGCATGGTAGTCGTGTTCAGGGTCGTAACGGTCACCGAGTCGGTGAGGGTGTCGACGGCATGGAACTGCACGTACCAGTTGTGCTTGCTGAGCGGTGAGGGCAGGTCGTTGTATATGGACCTGCTGTCGAAATTGAAGATTTCTACGGAATTGAGCGCATACCAGACGGAATCGCTGACGGATTCCCATACGTCTGCCTGCTGTTGCGGCTTGGCATACGGGTCGCCCCATTCAAGCGTCCACTTGGCGGAGGTATCCTTCTCGTTTTCGATGCGCACGTTGATGGAGGCGTTCTGGCGGGTGGAATCCCACAGGTCAATCTGCATCGGGACTTCGTTGCCGTCCTTGTCGAGCAGGTGCACGTCGGATCCGTCGCCCTTTGCGCTTGCAAAGTCAAAATTGTTGGAATCGAGCCTGAGGGTTACCACGGCGGGCACGACCAGCGGGCGCATCCAGTCCGAAATCAGGCTATCCGCGTATACGGACTTGGACTGCTTGTTGATGGTCTCGCCCGGAGCCAGGATGTGGCCCAGGTCGAGGGTGTCCTTTGCCGGAATCTCGACGGAGGTTTCCGCAATCGTATCTTGCGTCTGCACGTTCCAGGAGACAATAGAGAGTTTGCCTGAGGGGAGGCCCTCGATGAGGAAGTTTCCGAGCGTGTCGGTCTTGACGACCCTGCCGACACCCGGCACATGGACCCAGGCGTGCGGAGCATCTTCGGGGACGGAAACGGCACCCATTACGGCGCCCCTTGCGGTAAGTTTCGCGCTCTTGACGGCAAATTCCTTGGTTTCCTTGTCCAGCGTGTACTGGAACGCTATGGCGGAATCGCCGTTCTCGATTTCGATGGTGTACGTGCCTTCGAGGTGGTCCTTGATATGGATGTTTCCGTCAGTGTCGGTTTCGCCGATATAGGTGTATTCGCTATCGGGGACTGCCGTTCCGGCAGTATCTGCGACAAAACTGTTGGGGAGCACCCTGTAGGCCGCCCTGGCGCCGTCGGTCAGGTGTATAGAGACAACCCCGTCGCCGCGCGCGATGGCATTTTCCGTCTCGGTCGTGCTTCCGGCGGTACTCGAATTGGTACACGCGCAGAAGAGTGCGAACGGAGCAAGTACTAATGTCTTACACAGGGCGTTCATGGTTAAGCTTTCTTCTTGTTGAATGCCACCGGGAACATCGCAAGGTTCATTTGCAGAACGCGCGTAGGCTTTCTGCACTTGTCGACTCGTACCTGCACTTCCTTTCGAAATTCCTGGATCATATTCTTGATGTCTTCGAACCCTTTTTGGTCCACAGCCATCGTAAGTGTAGAAATATCTCTGTCTTTTGGGGGTATCACGTTCAGCGAACGAGCGCCAATTTGCATGACATTTGCTTGGAACTGCCTGATTGCCTGGGCACGTTCCTCGCCCGAAATGTTGATATGGGCATCGGCGAGCTTCACGAGTCCGTTGCCGAGCGGCTGGATAAAGCCGAGTTCCTTCAAGAGGTCAATACTTTCCTGTACGTTCTCGACACCGATATTGGGTTCGAGGCTTTCTGCAATCTCCTTGGCGTTAATCTTGCCCTGGTTGACTTCGATAAGGGCGCGAATGACGGGGGTCCACCAGTCGCTGAGGTACTTCTGTTCCTTCTCTTGCAGGTAATGCTTCTTGACGTCGCGCAGCAGGCTTGCCTTGGCAAGGATCTCTTCGCGGGTCTTTTCGGACTTGGTACGGGTGGCGGCGAGCAGCAGGTCAAAGTACTGCGCGGCGCGGCCGGTAAGGCCGAGGAGTTTCTTGATGGCGGGGACGCAACGGACGGGCAGGTTCCGCTTCTTTTCCACGACGCAGAACACATGGCTTGCGTTCAAGCCAATGGCAAGCCCGAGCACGCTATAGGAGTACTTGCTGTTACTCTTCTTCTTTTCGAGGTAGAAGTCCCGAATGGCGTCGCGGTAGTCTGTATAATCGTATATAGTTGGCATTGTTCTTGCCCCGTATTTGTAAAAAAATATATAATTTGATATGGGCGGATTCCCGGTTATGAAGAATTATATCGTTACCTTTTTGTCAATACTTGTTGCGGCTTTTGCGGTAAAGGTCTTTTTGGTCAAAAAGGGCGAAAAAGAGGCTTTCGACAGGCACGAGGCGCTTGTGACGGAGGTCACGGAATGTCTGGAAATGGCGGACTGGAACTGTGCCGAAAAGGGCGTTCGCGCCCTGCTTGCCGAGACTCCGGATGACAGGAACCTGCAGCTGCACCTGGCGGGAATCCTGTACGAACAGGAAAGGTACGAGGATTGCCGTGCGTATGTGGAAAGCCTCGGGTACACAAGCGAAGATCTCAAGTTCTTGCACGAAAAGTCAGGGGCGCTCCTGAAGGAAATGGCCGAACTCGGAATTGAGCGATCCATGCACTTTCGCGTGGAGTTCGAGGGGAATCTCTCGAAGGTCGACGTGATGGAGGCTCTCGCGGTGCTCGAGGTCGCCTACGATTCGCTTTGCCACCTGTTTGACTTTAGGCCCGAAAACAAGATGCACCTGGTGCTGTACAGGTCGAGCGAGTATCAGGGAATGGGCCCGCGACCCGAGTGGGTGGGGGCGATATTCGACGGGAAACTCCGCATTCCCGTGGGAATGATGCAGTACCGCGAGCTCTACAGGCCGGTATTTTTCCACGAACTCACGCACGCCTTTATTCGGGCGATGACGCGCAGCCACGTGCCTTTCTGGGTGAACGAGGGCATTGCGCAGGTAGTCGATGCCTCGCGAACCGCGCTCCCGAGGCCGGAAGGGGCGGTGCCGACACTTGATGCGCTGACGGCGCCCTTCGTGAAGGAAAGCCGGAGCGACAATGCGGAACGGCTGTACTGGTATTCGCAGCGTATGGTGGAACGCCTACTTGCACGCAATGCGAGTTTCGTGTATTTCAGGGACTTTATCCAGAGTATGCACAAGATGGGCGACGAAGAGGCTCTCCAGAAGTTTTACGGGGTAACGGCTGCGCAGTTGCTCGACGAGGTAAGGTAATGGCGAAAAAACGTATTGTGGTACTTGCCACGGGCGGCACGATTGCCGGCGTGGGCGAGGCGGGCAAGGATTCGGGTTACGTGTCGGGCCAGATTTCGGGCGAGGCGCTTGTTGCCTCGGTTCCGGAACTTGCGGAATATGCCGACGTGGTTGCCGAGCAGGTCTGTAACGTGAATTCCGACGATATTACAGACAAAATATGGATTGCGCTTTCCCGGCGCATTGCTGAACTGCAGGAAGATGACACCGTAGACGGGATTGTCGTTACCCACGGGACAGACACGATGGACGAGACCGCGTACTTCGTGAGCCTTACTGTGAGGTGCGAGAAGGCGGTAATCTTTACGGGCTCGATGAAGCCCGCGACGGCGAAGAACCCGGACGGGCCTGCAAACCTGCTCGGGGCGGTGCGCGTGGCGGTGGGTTTCGCCGTCGATGACGACAAGCCCGCGAACAAGGTGTGGGTCTATTTTGCAGGGGAACTCTTCGATGCGCGTGGCGTGCAGAAGTGCAGCGCCAGCGCGCTGAACGCCATGGGGGTGGATGCTCCGGGAGTTGGCGCCGGCCTCAATGCCCCTGCCGAAAGGAACTTCTTCGATATCTCGCGCCAGGAATGCCTCCCGCAGGTGAATATCGTGTACTTTAACGTAGATGCGAACCCGAAGGTGCTCAAGTATGCCGCATGCGTTTCCGACGGGCTCGTGATTGCGGGTGCGGGCTCGGGCGAGTTCAGCCTCTCCTGGGCAGAAGCCCTCAGGGAGATTGATATTCCTGTCGTGATTGCGAGCCGCACGCATCATGGGGTAGTGACGCTCAACGAACGTCTTGCTCCCGGATGCATCTGTGCAGGGACGCTCCCGCCGCAGAAGGCGGCGGTGCTTCTGCGGTTGGCCCTCACGGTGACGCACAAGAATACGGTCATCCAGAAGTTCTTTGTTTGAATGTGTCGAGATATTTTTTTAGATTGCATTGCGTGAACGTTTTCTTGAAAATTTCCTTCCTGTTCCTTGCCGCATGGTTTGTTTCTTGTGCCGGCCTGCGCGACGATGCCCGCGGGGGCTCTGCGGGCGGGGATTCCGGCATGCGCGACGCTCCGTGCGAGGAATGCGGGGCCCGCGGCGAAATTGAACTCAAGATAAGCGATGAGAAATCTTACCGGGAATGGAACCGCGAGGCGTATTCCCGCCTGGATTCCTCTGCGGTGGTGGGCGTGCTCCCGACGCTCAGGGTGAAGGCGATGCAACCCGAAAAGTGCCGCATGTGCCATAGCTTCAGCGCGGACGCCCTCGATTTTGACCTCGCGCGCGTCGAGGATTCCCTGTTCATGAAGGCGTTCCCGAAAATGCGCCGCGAACTGCTATTGCCCGGCATGCGGCTCCCCGAAGCGGATTCCCTTTACATAGATACGCTGTCGGTCAAGTTCCTGAAGAGCGAGTTTGTCGAGGGGAAGGCGCTTTCGAATTTGGAACCTTGGGTTTCCCGTGACGGGGTGGAACAGACGCTGACCCGCGAACTGCCCGCCGCATTCAAGAACTTGCTGAACGATGTTGCCGCCCGGTACGAACTGCGCTACATCACGATGCCCGTAAGTCTCGATGTGGAAATGCTCCCTGACCTGGGCAAGAGCGGCGGGTTCACCTGGAAGATTCTCTGGTGTATGTGGGATGCCCGCTATGGTGAACTTGTGTTCCTCGTGTATTCTGAATTTACTGCCGAAACGACAAGCCGTGTCGCTCCCGAAAAGGAATGGGCGTCCCCGTTTGCTTCGCGCCTCTGGAAAATGTTCAGCACCGACGTGAACAAACTGGAAAATCATTAATCTAGTTGCTGGTTCCTAGTCATTGGCTCTTAGATTAAGATATGGCGCCTTCGGCGCGATTATAAGAAACGATTGACCATTGACTAATGACTAATTACTAATTTTAGAAATATGAATACTCCCTTCTACGTCTTTATGAAACTCCTGCCGAAGAACGCCGCGAGCCGCGCCTTCGGTATTGTCACGCGCCTCCGCATTCCCTTTGTGTCCAAGGCCCTGCGCAACGTTTTTGCCAACTACTACAAGCTGAACATGGAAGAGTCGGAGTATCCGCTTTCCCATTACCGCAACATCGGTGAACTTTTTATCCGCAGGCTCAAGCCCGGTGCGCGCCCGATTGCCGATAGCGAGATTGTCTCTCCGGTCGATGGCGTGCTTTCGCAGACGGGCGTGTTCGACGAGAACCAGAAACTCATCCAGGCGAAGGGCAAGTACTACACGCTCAAGGACCTGCTCCGCAACGAGGAAATGGCAAAGCGTTTCGAGGGTGGCGCCTTCGCGACAATCTACCTTGCCCCGTTCAACTACCACCGCATCCATAGTCCCGTGAAGGGTGAACTCGTGGATGCCGCCTACTGCCCGGGCACGCTCTGGCCGGTGAATGTGGGGAGTGTCGAACGCGTGGAAGGGCTCTTCTGCATCAACGAGCGTCTTACGAGCCGTATCCGCCTTGAGGACGGTTCCGAGATTCTCGTGGTGAAGGTGGGGGCTACGAACGTGGGCCGCATCGGTGTCGTTTATAGCGATGAACTGCTTGTGAATGCGGGCAGGCTTCCCAGGGATTGCAAGCGCTTTGACTGGGTCCCGAGCACGAAGGTTACCTTCGAGAAGGGCGGTGAACTGGGCCGCTTCGAGATGGGCAGCACCGTGATTCTTGTTGTCGACAAGAAGATCCATGAACGTCACCCGGAACTGTTTGCTTCGCGGCTTGGCCAGGCGGTCAAGGTGGGCGAGGCCCTTTAGCGATATTGCGGTGGGGTAGATGGTTTCGGTAAAGCGATTCATGCAGGATGAACCTGCGTTGGTCGATGCGACCCGCAAGTTTATCTGCGGTTTTTCGCACTTGCCTGACCCGGTTGTCGCTGTTGCCTCGCGCGCCCAAAGCAAGACGGCGCAAGTCGCCTGGGTGCTATTCGGGACGGCGATTTACCAGGACAGGGACATTCCCGAAATCATGAGGCTGCTTTCCGCCTTCTACGAAGCCTTCCCGGAAGAAAAACTCTGGACTCTCCCGGTACCTGCGGCGGGGGCGATAAACGATGTGGTCGAACGTACGTTCGAAGGCCGGGACTGGAGCATGTTCGAGCATGTCGCGGGAATCTTCTGGAGCGTGGGTCTGTTTGTGCGGCATCATCCGGACTTGGTTGCCTGGGCGCGCGAACGCTCTCCCGAAGAAATGTGGCGCGACCTCGGTGAAATTTACTTCATGGGGAAGGCGGCCGTCCGCCCGAAGGCCTGTGCCGCGATTTACCGCATCGTGTCGGCAGAACCGCTCGGGCTTGGCGTGCAGTGTCGCATGCCGGAAGGCAGCGCGAGGAAGGCCTTGCATGGGCTCCCCCCGCTTCCCTTGACGATGGGTGCCCGCCGGTTCCTTGCCATGTTCAGCCCCGCCCGCGAAGAAGGGTTTGCCGACCTCGCTCCTGCACAGAAACAGAAGCTCATGGATGTGTACGGCAAGGCGCTTTGCCCCGAGGTCCCGTACACGGTGGCACATTCCCTGCAGTTTTTCCTGGAGGCGGGGGCAGATGATTTTGTCTGTCGCGAGCGCACCAAGCGCTGTGCCAAGTGCCCGCTCTATGAATATTGCGATTATGCCACCCGACGTTCAAGGTAATCAATGCTAAATTTAGGGAGTATGCCGGAACGTTTTTGCCATATTGCGGGGGTTGCCCGCATAGCCGCCACGCTCGCCCTGAGCGCGGTAACGTTCGGGCTGCTCGGGTGTGAAAAGGAACCCGAACCGCCCGTGGACCATACGGCAATTCTCTACAAGGGCGTGCGCCCGATTGAGGTCCGCGAGAACGAAACTCCGGCGGGCGAACATATCGCGGCACTGCAGAAGCGTATCGATATGCGCTACCCCATGATGGTGGGCGATACGCTCGACGTGACGATTCTCGAGTTCAAGAGCGACGTGTACGCGATGGATTACTACATCAACAGCGGACGCTTCCAGGGTATAACCCCGATTCTCCGCGGAGAACATCTTGAACAAAGTATCCGTTCCGATGCCCGCATATTCATCTTCACGCACGACAGTTTCCGCAGGTACGAACGCATAGACCTGGAAAACTACGTGCGCGGCTTCCCGGGATACCACGGGGGCTTCCCGCAGGAATTCCTGAGCTTGCCATTCGAGCACCGCGATGCGAACCGCACGTCTATCCAGACGCAGAATTTTCTCGGACTCAAGTCGTTTTTCCCCGTGCTGGTGCAAAGCTACCGCGATGCGAACCTGCAGTGGAGCGTGGCCCGCAGTTGGGAGCAGGTGGAAGACGATGTCTACCGCCAGTGGGCAGCCCAGTTGAAGCCGGTTACGCCGCAGGGAATCGCACGGGATGTCGAGGTCTCGTACTTTAACGTGGGTGAGGGCGTAAACGGGATGGCGACGCACCTGCCGGGCGGTCGAGTGGTGGTTGTTTGGGGGTACCTCAGCTGGTTCGACCTGGAACGCCGATTTTTTACCGCAAGCGACCGCGTTTACGAGGCCCGCTATTAATTATTTTTATTATATTAAAATCATGGCTATCGAAAAACTTGCAGAAACTCTTTTGGAAAAGCTCCGTTTCATCACGCAGGCGGAGACTGTTATCGGAAAACCTATCCAGGCCGGTGAATCTACGGTCGTGCCTGTGAGCCGCGTATCTGTCGGCTTCGGCTTTGGCGGCCACCAGTCCAAGGGTGACACCTCCGCTTCCGGTGGTGGCGCCTCGGTCGAACCGGTAGCGTTCCTCGTCATCAAGGGCGACGACGTGCGCATCATGCCCATCAGCAAGGATAGCTCGCTTGTGTCGAAGGTCATGGACATCGTCCCCGACGTGGTGAACAAGTTTAGCAAGAAGACTGACGCAGAATAGCGTTTTGTCATGCCCGCCCTATCGGCTTGCTCAGAACAAGCTCTGCCGGGCGTCTTTTATATAAAAAAGCCTCGGCGCATGGCCGAGGCTTAAATCTTATTTGATCTTTCGACTCCGCTTTTGCGGCTTTTGTCACTTCAGTTCCTTCAGCGCAGCCTCGTTCTTCGCGATAATATCCATCTGCGTAGCAAGCTTCGTCCTTTCGGCGTTCACCACGGCTTCGGGGGCGCCGCTCACGAACTTTTCGTTCGAGAGTTTGCGTTCAATCGAAGCAGCGAATGCCTTGGCCTTCTCGATTTCCTTTTCGAGGCGGGCGATTTCTGCAGCCGGGTCGAGGATGCCTTCCAGCGGGATGTAGAGTTCGCCACCGGGAACCACGGCGCTGGCGCTGAACTTCGGCTTGGCGGCCTTCACGGCGACGCTCAGGTCAGAAAGACCCGAAAGCTCGGTGATGATAGCCATGCAGTCCTTCACGCTTGCTTCCGTCGCGGCATCGTCCACGCTCACCACGGCGTTCAGCTTGGTGGCGGGGCTCACGTTGTAGCGACCACGCACGCCACGCACGCTTTCCACCACGGCAAATGCCTGGTCGAATGCAGCTTCGATCTTTGCGTCGATGAGCGATTCGTCGGCCTTGGGCCATGCGCGGCTGATGACCATTTCGCTGCCCTGGAACAGGATGCTGTTGAGTTCTTCGGTAATGAACGGCATCACCGGGTGCAACAGGTCGAGCACGTTCTTCAGCACGTAGCTGAGGATTGCCATGGCGTTCTTCTTTTCGGCGGTGAGCGTTTCGCTGTTAATCACGGCCTTCTTGATTTCCAAGTAGCTGGAGCACACGTCGTCCCACACGAAACGGTACAGGAACCCGGCGAGTTCGGCGAAGTGGTATTCTTCGAGCATGCGGGTGGCGTCCTTGATGGTCGTCTGCAGGCGGCTAAGAATCCACTTGTCTTCGAGGGCGAAC
>JAEEGK010018242.1_pt1 | contig 15204 bp, 15 predicted proteins | sample 8958771 | NCBI WGS metagenome assembly JAEEGK01 (sample SAMN16246547, study PRJNA631951) | gut metagenome | biome: gut microbiome; feature: rumen; material: SC-attached | host: Bos | place: Iran: Karaj | collected 2018-10 | reverse complement strand
TACTTAAAAATATCAATATATATATTGCAAAAACCTTTCATAATTTGTATTATTTTGCGAATAAAGGAAATAATTATGGATCTTGAGAAAAAATTAAGAAACATCGGTATCAGTGCGCATATCGATTCCGGAAAGACAACTCTTTCTGAGCGTATCCTCTTCTATTGCAACAAGATACACGCAATTCACGAGGTTCATGGAAAGGACGGCGTAGGTGCCACAATGGACTCCATGGAACTGGAGCGGGAGAGAGGAATCACAATTGCATCTGCTGCAACCAATGTTGTCTGGAAGGGAACTCCTATCAACGTAATCGACACCCCGGGCCACGTGGACTTCACTGTAGAGGTAGAGCGTTCACTCCGCGTCCTTGACGGCGCTATCCTAGTTCTTTGCTCTGTCGGCGGTGTTCAGTCACAGTCTATCACAGTAGACCGCCAGCTTAAGCGGTATAAAGTTCCACGCCTTGCATTCGTCAATAAGTGCGACCGAACCGGTGCAAACCCATACAAGGTAAAGGAGCAGCTTCATGACAAGCTGGGCCTTAACTCTGTGCTCATGCAGATTCCAATCGGACTTGAGGACAAGCTGGAGGGTGTAGTAGACCTGATTAAGATGAAGGCTATCTACTTCCGCGGAGACAACGGTCTTGATGTTGTCGAGGAAGAAATCCCAGAAAGCCTTAAGGCTGAGGCTGAGGAAAAGCGGGAGCTTATGCTGGATGCAGCATCTATGTTCTCTGACGAGCTGGCAGAGGCTTACCTGAACGGCGATGAGATTCCAGAGGACATGATCCACGATGCAGTGCGCAAAGGTGTTCTGGCACGGGAACTGGTTCCTGTATTTATGGGATCCGCATATAAGAACAAAGGTATCCAGCCTCTTCTGGACGCAGTAGTACGCTATCTGCCGGCACCGGAGGATATTGAGAACACAGCGCTGGACCTGAACGACAACGAGAAGGAAGTTATCCTTAAATCAGATCCTAACATGCCTACTGTAGCCCTGGCATTCAAGCTTGAGGACGGACAGTACGGCCAGCTCACATACATCAGAATCTATCAGGGCGTGATCAAGAAAGGCGACGAGCTCTATAACACAAGATCCAAGAAAAAATTCAAGGTTGGACGTCTTATCAGGATGCACGCTTCCACAATGGAAGATATTAGCGAAGGTGGCTGCGGAGACATCGTGGCACTGTTCGGTATCGACTGTGCTTCAGGTGACACATTCTGTAACCCGGCTCTCAACTACTCAATGACATCCATGTATGTTCCGGACGCAGTTATCTCCCTCTCCATCAAACCGGTGGACAAGAAGGCTGCTGATAACATGGCAAAGGCTATCAACCGGTTCACCAAAGAGGACCCTACATTCCGCTGCCATGTGGATGAGGAATCCAACGAGACCATCATCTCCGGTATGGGCGAGCTCCATCTGGATGTTTACGTAGAGAGAATGAAGAGAGAGTACAAGGCCGAGGTAACCACAGGTGCACCACAGGTTGCATACCGCGAGACAATCACCAAGCGGGCCGACTTCGAGTACACACACAAGAAGCAGACCGGTGGTTCAGGTCAGTATGGTAAGGTATGCGGATTCATCGAGCCACTCACAGAAGAGGGCAAGAACTACGAATTCGTCAACGAGGTCAAGGGAGGAAAGATTCCTACCGAGTACATCCCTGCTGTAGACAAAGGCTTCCAGGCTTCCCTTGCGAAAGGTCAGCTGATCAAGTTCCCTGTTGTAGGCATCAAGGTTACAGTAAACGATGGACAGTCCCACCCAGTGGACTCCTCCGATATGGCATTCCAGCTGGCAGCTATGGGCGCTTTCAAGGAAGCTTATATGAAGGCAGCTCCTGAGATCATGGAGCCTATCATGAAGGTTTCTGTTGAAGGCCCTACCGAGTTCCAGGGCAATATCTTCGGCAGCATCAACCAGCGCCGCGGTATGATCGTTTCCTCTGTTGAGGACAATGGAATGTGCCATGTGGATGCCGAAGTTCCGCTGTCCGAGATGTTCGGTTATTCGACAGTTCTCCGTTCCCTCACTCAGGGAAAGGCTGAGTTCACCATGGAATTCCAGAAGTATGGAAAGGTTCCGAAATCTGTTTCTGAGGAGCTTATCAAGAAGTATCAGGAACAGAACAAAAAATAAGGAGAAGAGAGATGGATAAATCAATACTTACAAGCAAAAGCCCGCTGCGCATTCTTGAAGAGAGCGTGAAGGGGGGACTGGATAAAGGCAAGGTTACTGTAATCGCATCCAAGAAGGGTGTGGGCAAGACCGCATGTCTGGTTCATATCGCAATCGAGAAGCTGCTTGAGGGAAAGCAGGTGCTCCATGTCTCATTCTCCAAACGGACCGACTACATCATCAGCTGGTACGAGGATCTTTTCAACGAGCTGGCTGCTGCAAAGAAAGTTGAGAACGTGGCAGAGCTCAAGGAAGAGACCATGAAGAACCGGGTGATCATGAGCTTTGTTCAGGACGGAATTGTGGACAAGCAGATTCTGGCAAGCCTGGAGGCAATGATCGGACCTGGCAACTTCAAGGCCGACACAATCATTATTGACGGCTACAACTTCCAGAAGGCAACCAAGGCAGACCTGGATCTTCTCAAGGACTTTGCAAAGAAGATGAACGTGGAGATCTGGATCAGCGCATCACTCAAGGCAGATGACGTTATCTTCGATGCCAACGACTTCCCAGTGGAGTTGACCAAGTTCAAGGATGATGTTGATATCATCATCTCGCTGCGCTTCAAGAACGATTTCATTCAGATGAAGGTAGTGAAGGACGAGGGCGGCGACGTGACCGACGAGGTCAAGCTTATGCTGGATGCCAAGACACTGCTGATTGCAGAGAAGTAAGTTCAAACTATGATATTATGAAGGCACTCCGGAATGGGGTGCCTTTTTTTGGAGATAGGGTATGAAGAAACTTTTATGCATTTTCTGCATATTTATACTTTTGCCATTTTTTGCATTTTCTGACGAAAATTTCTATAAAAAAGAGATAAATTCTGAAATTTTTGCCAAAATCAAGGGAAAATCTTATAAAGACAATTGCCTGATGCCCCTGGAAGACCTCAATTTTATACATATTCTGCATATTGATGTGGAGGGGCGTATCCATGAGGGAGAGATGATCTGCAACAAGGGTATCGCAGACGATCTCCTGGATATATTTCAAGCGCTGTATGAGGCCAAATACCCAATAGAGCGGGTCCGTCTGGTGGATGAGTACAATGCCGACGACGAGACCTCCATGAGCGCCAATAACTCTTCATGCTTCAACTACCGCACCATATCAGGCACAAACAAAATATCAATGCACGGCCGGGGACTGGCGGTGGATATCAACCCGCTGTACAATCCGTACCATCTGGTGAAGGATAACGGTTCAGTGCATATCGAACCGGCCGGTGGAGCCGCCTACTTGGACCGCACCAAAAGCTATGACTACAAGATAGAGCCCGATGACCTGTGTGTGAAGCTTTTCAAGGAACACGGGTTTGACTGGGGCGGCGACTGGGCGAGAAGTGGGTATAAGTTGTACAAGGATTACCAGCACTTCCAGAAAGAGATAGAGTAACAGCCCTTTTTTTCGCCTTGACTTGACCGGTGGCGAGCGATACACTTTATATATGAAAAAAATAATTATATTTTCATTTCTTATATTGATGGCTGGAAGTGTATTCGGTCAGTCGTACAACGATTATCTTGTAAAAGCTAAGAATTTCGAAGCAAAGAAAATGTGGTGCCAGGCTCTCGGTGCATATTATGATGCCCTGGGAACCGACGAGGATCCGATAAAAAAGAAAGAGGCATTTGATGCATATATCGAGCTTGTAAAAACTATAAGAGAGGGAAATCCAGGAAGGGGAACTTTTGATGTTTTCACCAGCCATGACGAATGGAAAAAACTGGTTGCAGACACAGAAAAATATATGTTCACATTCCCTAATTCTGTAGTGCTTATAGGCGATCTGCAGAAGGAATCTCTCGATTACCAGACAAGGACAGCGACTTATTCCGCAGGTGTGGCAGAAGTGGCTTCCTGCAGTAGATATACTAATACTGTAGGTATAGTTGAAGAGGGTTATAAGAAAGCATTCAAGAAAGACTGGGCAGCTGATATGCCGAATCCAGAGGCGTGGCCCCCTGTCCCCCGAGAAATCTATTCACTCAACATCATTGATGAGAAAGGAAACGAGGTTGTAAAAGCCCAGGACCTGGTACTTGGAGAGGAAATCTTTCTCTATTTTAAAGGGATAAAGCCTGAGCTCTTTGACCTGCTGGACAGCGGCAAAGCATGGGTGAATCCTGTGGCAATCAGGAATGAGAAAGGGAAGCTCCCAATGGATAAAGCGATATTTGACTGCTACCATTACCATGGCGACCCAGTAGCAGATAATTTTGAAAAAGCTGTAGGGCCTTTACGCAATTTTGATAAAGTTGCTGTTGGTTCAATGCTTAATATGATACAGATACCCGGCAAGAATTATGAGATGCTTAAAACCGAGGTGACCCAGGCTCTCTATGAGGCAGTCACCGGAGATAATCCAAGTGATTATAAGGGAAAAGACCGCCCTGTAGCAAATGTAAGCTGGTATGATGCAATTAATTTCTGCAATATGCTCAGCCTGGGGATGGGCCTTGAACCGGTATATTTTGGCAGCGGAGATAATGTGACTCAGGATACTTCCAAGAACGGTTTCCGTCTTCCAACTGCTGATGAATGGGAATATGCTGCCAAGGGTGGAAAAGATTACAAGTATGCAGGAAGCAACAGAATAGATGAAGTGGCCTGGTATACTAAGAGCAAGACCCCAAATGGTATCGGCCCCCAGCCTGTGGCACAGAAAAAACCTAACGGCTATAGATTGTACGATATGACCGGCAATGTGTATGAATGGTGCTGGGATCATGCAAGCTATGACCAACACAAGCGAAATAGGCTTGGAGGAAGTGTTTTCAGTGAGGCTAAGGTCTGCCTGGTTGAGCCTAAATATAGAAGCTCTGATGACCCATCGAGGAAGACTGCTTACACTGGTTTCCGCATTGTACGGACTGTAAAATAAGCAAAAGGTTGCCAGATGAATATTTCCGAAACATTTGAACTGATTTCAACAACTGAACTGCCAGAGTATAACTCTAATGGCTATTTATACAAGCATAAGCGGACTGGGTGCCAAGTCTTCCATGTGAAGAACAGTGACCCTGAGAATCTGTTCGCATTCATTTTTCAAACTCCAGCTTCTGATAACTGTGGCACCGCTCATATTATGGAGCATTCGGTGCTGGCAGGTTCCGAGCATTTCTCGGTGAAGGATCCGTTCCTCCAGCTTCTGAAGGGTAGTGTATACACCTTTCTTAACGCAATGACATACCCGGACCGCACCGTGTATCCGGCCTCCACCGTGGTGGAGAAGGATTACTTCAACCTGATGAAGGTGTACGGCGATGCTGTCTTTTTCCCGCTGCTCCGAAAGGAGACCTTCTGGCAGGAGGGAATCAGGGTGGAGAAGAATCCGGAGGGCAAGCTGGAATGGCAGGGAATTGTCTACAACGAGATGAAGGGAAGCTACAGCGACCCTGCTGCCATTCTGGACGAGTATTCCCGGCGTACTCTGTTCCCTGATACAGCCTATCAATACGACTCAGGCGGTGTGCCGGATGCAATCACAAATCTGACATATGAGCAGTTCCTGGCTTTCCATAAAAAGTATTACAGTCCTTCCAACTGCCGCATTTTTCTGTATGGAAATATAGACACGGAGAAACAGTTGGAGTTCCTTGAGAAGGAGTTCCTTTACCGATTTGATTCTGACACAGGAGCAGCTGACTGTGTGCCTCTGCAGAAAAAATATGATAAGCCTTTCCGGTTCGACACCACCTGCCAGTCCTCTGAGGATGCCTCAGGAAGCGCATCGGTGAACTGGCTCTGCGGCCAGTCCTCTGATGTGGATTATGTGGTTAAGGCTCGGATTCTTTCCGACATTCTTTTGGACAACCCGTCGTCGCTTTTGTATAGGCGCATCGTGGAGTCTGACATAGCCGATGATGTGGCCTCCGTTACAGGTATGTATGCCGGCATACGGCAGACTGTGTTCTCGGTGGGCGTGCGGGGAATAGAGAAAGAGAGGGTCGGCGAATTTGAGGACTTTATAGAGGAACAGCTCAAGGACATTGCGTCGAAGCCCATTGATAAAGCACTGGTAGAGGCAGCCCTGAGCAAGGCCGACTTCCGAACCAAGGAGCTGAAGGTAAGGTTCGGCATGGTACTTTTAGGCCGCGTTATGCCGGGCTGGCTCTACCTCGGCTCCCCCACAGCGACGCTGTGCACAGGGGCGGCTTTGGGGCGGCTGAAGGCTGCGTACCAGGCCGACAACTGGCTTTTCAACAAGTTCATAGAGAGCGAGCTTATAGCCAACCGCCACCACAGCCTTGTCTCTGTGTTCCCGGGCCCCGCGGCCCAGGAACGGGAGCCGGCGCCGTCTGCAGCTTCGTCTGCCGACCTGGCCCAGTTCGAGGCCTACAAGAAGAGCACCGACAGTCCGAAAGACCTTTCAAAAATACCAGTGCTGCATAAATCCGATATCCCATATGATGTGGAGAAACCCAATTTCGTTAAGTCGGAACTGGGCCAGGACATCATATACAAGAACAGCATATTCACCGGTGGCATCACCTACACCGACCTCTTCTTTGATGTCTCCGCTCTGGGGGACGAGCAGCTTATCTACATGCCGCTTCTCTGCGCACTCCTTGAAGAAGTCGGTCTCCCCGGTATGCCATACTACGATGTGGCATCCCGGTTGGATACCCTAGCCGGCAGCTGGTTCATAACCACCTTCTGTGAGCCCTGCCTTAATGCTCCAGTCTTAAAGCGTCTTATGATTCACTTTGCATCCCTGGAGGAGAAGACCTTTGATGCCGCTAGGTTTATGATGCAGGTAGTTCAGCAGGGGCAGGTGGCAGATCTGGAGCGCCTTAAGAACGTGATAATAAGCGTGAGGAACGACCTGAAGGAGGAGCTCCTGCACAACGGCAACCACATTGTCGCCCTATCTGCCACCGGCAAGTTCTCCGAGTCGTCCCACCTGGCTTCCACATGGAGCGGTCTGCCTCAGCTTAAATTCCTAGAGAGCCTTGATACAGATAACGAGGCACAGCTTAAACAGGTTGCTGATATGCTCCTGGAACTTCAGAAATACATCTTCAGCCAGAGCCGCATCATAAGTATTGCAGCCTCTGACAGCTGGGATTTGGAAGGGTATGTGTCATACCTTGAGACACTGTTCACTTCTGTCCCCTCTGACATCGTTCCATCGGCAAAGCCTTTTGCCCCGGAACTGAGCTCAGACTGCTATTCAACAAGTGCTTTGGTGAACTACAACGCAATGGCATTCAAGGTGAAAAAGAAAGCTCTTGAGAACGACATGGTGGCCGAGGCAATCCTCTCCCACATCCTCACCACAGGACGGCTCTGGGAGACAGTGCGGATGGCTGGTGGGGCCTACGGTGTGGCTGCAATGTCAGATTTCATAGACCATCTCTTCATCTTCACCTCTTACCGGGATCCATCTCTTGAAAAGACCTTCAAAGCTTTCATCCAGTCCCTCGGATTTACAGCCGAGCATGGCATTCCACAGTACATTCTGGATCAGGCTATCATCACCATGGTGGGGCGCGACCTGCGGCCTAAGACACCAGGTGCCCAGGCTCTGGAGGAATGCGTGCGGGATATCAAGGGGCTGACATGGGAGCTTAAGAAAAAACGGCGTCAGATACTTTTAAATCTTACAATCCATGATATAATCGAGTCAGCGACAGAGCTTAAGAGTGCATCTGACAATGCTGCGCTGGTTACATTGGCTGGACGTCAGACGGTGGATAAAGAGAAATCATTCCTTAAGCAGAAAGGCTTTAAGATAACTGAACTTTCAATCTAAAAGGAGCGGCAATGGCAACAGAAGAGAACAAAATCATCTATTCGATGATCCGGGTGAGCAAATCATACAATCAGAAAAAAATTCTTGAGGATATCTATCTTTCCTATTTCTACGGAGCCAAGATCGGCGTTCTGGGCCTAAACGGTGCCGGAAAATCATCCCTCCTTAAAATCCTGGCAGGAGTGGACAAGGAGTTCAACGGCGAGACTGTTGTTGCTCCCGGCTACACCATCGGATACCTTGAGCAGGAGCCTCAGTTGGACCCAAATAAGACTGTGAAGGAAGTAGTTCAGGAAGGTGTTGCCGAGACAGTTGCCCTCCTTAAGGAATATGACGAGATCAACGAATCCTTTGGCAAGGAGATGACAGACGACGAGATGGACAAGCTTCTGGCCCGGCAGGGCGAGGTTCAGGAGAAGCTGGACAGCATAGGTGCCTGGGATTTGGATTCAAAGCTGGAACTGGCTATGGATGCCCTCCGTTGTCCTCCAGAAGATGCCAAGATCTCAGTCCTCTCCGGTGGTGAGAAGCAACGTGTTGCCCTGTGCCGCCTGCTCCTTCAGAAGCCCGATATCCTGCTTCTGGACGAGCCTACCAACCATCTTGATGCCGAGACTGTAGCATGGCTTGAGCACCATCTGCAGCAGTACGAAGGCACAGTAATAGCAGTAACCCATGACCGCTACTTCCTGGATAACGTTGCAGGCTGGATCCTGGAGCTTGACCGGGGCAAGGGCATTCCATGGAAGGGTAACTACTCATCCTGGCTTGAGCAGAAAGAGAAGCGCTTAGCCCTGGAGGAGAAGCAGGAGACCGAACGTCAGAAGACCCTTAAACGCGAGCTTGAGTGGATCCATATGAGCCCCAAGGGAAGACACGACAAATCCAAGGCCAGAATCAACGCATACGAGAACCTGCTGAAACAGGAGAGCGAGAAGCGGGACAAAGACCTCCAGATCTACATCCCGGCAGGCCCACGCCTGGGCGACAAAGTAATTGTGGCAGAGAACGTGACCAAGAGCTTCGGTGACCGTGTGCTGGTGGAGAACATGAGCTTCAACCTGCCGGCCGGTGGAATCATCGGCGTTATCGGCCCTAACGGAGCAGGTAAGACCACTCTGTTCAAGATGATAACAGGGCAGGAGAAGCCCGATTCTGGCACTATCACAATAGGCGAGACAGTTAAGCTGGCATACGTAGAGCAGACCCGTGAGAAAGTAGATCCGAAGAAGTCAATCTACGATGTGATTTCTGGCGGCAACGAGATAATCAAGCTGGGTAACCGGGAAATCAATGCCCGGGCCTATGTGGCGCGGTTCAACTTCTCGGGAGCAGACCAACAGAAGCTTACCGGTGTTCTTTCGGGCGGCGAGCGGAACCGTGTCCAGCTGGCCATGATGCTCAAAGAGGGGGCCAACGTGCTGCTCCTGGACGAGCCTACCAACGACCTGGATGTAAACACCATGCGGGCCCTGGAGGAGGGTATCCTGAACTTTGCCGGCTGTGTAATCGTAATCAGCCATGACCGCTGGTTCCTGGACCGTATCTGCACCCATATACTGGCCTTTGAGGGCGACAGTAAGACATTCTGGTTTGAGGGCAACTTCACCGAGTACGAGGAAAACAAGAAAAAGAGACTTGGCCTCGATGCAGACCAGCCCCATAGGATAAAGTATCACAGCCTCACACGAGACTGATAAGATTGTAGAGGATTGCGGCGGTAAGACCCCAGATGGTTATGCTGCCGTATTTGTATACATAGATATTCCGAGAGCCACCCGACCAGTCGTTGTGGTATTTCTTGGGCAGCCCCAGCTCCTTGGCAGGGAAGTTTCCTGTTTTTGTATAAGACTTCACTTTGTAAATCTCTGCTTTGTTCTCCATGAAGAATGAGGCTGGGATAGGGTAGAGTGCCGCAACTTCTTCAGTGTTGGGCTTGGTTTCAGCAATGCTCTCTATGTCTAAGGTTCCCACAAATACATGGATGATGGCATCGGTGTGGGACACTATGCATCCGGCCTGCTTTGTTACGTGTATCTTGTCCCGGGTTATGCCCAGCTCCTCCACCGCCTCGCGGATTGCGGTCTCCTCAGGCTTTTCGCCTTCTTCCACCATGCCGCCAGGGAAGCAGATTTCCCCCGGCTGTCGGATTCCTTTTGCCCGCAGCTCAAATAGGATAGTATTTTTTTCTTTGCCTATGAATGGTACTAATACCGAGAAATGACACCTGAGCCTTTCCCCTAGGAGGAAAGGCTCAGACGGAAGTGATTTTATAAGTGAATTATAAAAGTTCAAGATCAGTTGCTGAGGGCGTTCTTTGCGTCGGTAGCATCTTTCTTTGCTTTGGACTCGCCTTTCTTCTCCTCAGACTTAGCCTTGTCGCCAACCTGCTTGCCAGCGTCCTTGCCGCCTTCCTTAATCTCTTTGCCAGCCTCTTTTACGCCAGATTTGATATCCTGTCCAGCCTCTTTTACGCTCTGCTTGGTCTGAAGCCAGAACTTCTTTGCCTTGCCTTCCTCAGAGAAAGCAATTGCTGGAGTGAAAATAGAAAGTGTGAAAATCACAGTAATAAGACCGATTAATTTTTTCATGATTATCTCCTTACGAAAAGAAATAAAAAAGATAGTCCCCATTCTTGAACAGGGGCATATTTTTTCTTGCTTTTTAATGTTGTCTACATAGTGTATTTTATTACTGGTTGGGTAGTTAGTCAATAACTTGCTTTATGGTTTTATGTGGTTGTTTACTGTCTGTTATTGTGTGTATCTATAATCTTTTGATGTCAATTTTGATGTCAACGCAAAATTTGCCTGTTCCTTGCCTGTTTTGAGGGTGATTGTTTCGCTAATAAATATATATAATCACGCACGCACGCAACGCCGCTATAATCCGCTATTCTTATGGGATATGGGTTTTTTATGGGTAAAATCTGTATGAAAAGTTGGCAAAATCTTGTCAAATTCTTGGCAAAATTCTGTATCGTTATGTCTCGGAATTTCCTTTTTTAATGTTCGGGTATGTTCGGGTATCAAGTGGAGTTTATTAGGAAAAAATCAGTCCGCAATTGGCCGCAATTTTCTTTGCCTTGATATATGCAAGTATGCTTTCTGCCCCTGCTTTCGTCTATGGCAATCCTCATGCATCTGGTAGGGTTTTAGAGTTTGCCAAAAAACTGCTGCCTTAATTCAACTATCCTCTCATGGTTCTTTTGGAGTTTCTCGGCCGTTTCATTAAACACGAATGAAAAGTAAGCATCAAGTGATATTCTCCAAAGTCTACCTATCCTTACTGCCTTTATCCGCTTCTCCTTGATGTACTTATAAACAGTCCTCTCGGATAATTCCAACTTGTCGGCAACTTGCTGCACAGTTAATAAATCACATACACCTAATTTATGCTCGTAATCTCTCAACATATCAACTTTTTTCCTTTGCTTGTTCTTTAGGCAAAAAAAACTTATATGGCCTATCTTGTATTTCATACAGGATTAAGTCCTCAACTTCCTTTTTTGCTTCAAGATGAAGTACATCATCTTCATATAAACAACACTTAATCATAAACAAGGGTGGTTGTTTTGATATTGAAAAACAGGTTTCCCCCCTCGGTTTTCCTTGACCTTTCCGTTCCCCTTTCCTAATGCGTTTTCTTTTCCTTTAACAATTTTTTTGCATTAACTTGTGCATTGGCATTATCACTTGCAATACCTTTAACAATTACATTAACTATATAGGTTGCCTTTGCTTCCATTGGGTAGCGTTCGGTAGCAATCGGATATATCAAGCCATTAAAGAAAAGGGGGCTGCCGTTTTAGCATACCCCCATTAAATCAACTGCAATCGGGCAAATCTCTTATGCCGCCGCCGTATCGGTTCTGCCTTGCTTGCTGCTCATAGCCCTGCGGCGTTTGTTGGGTTCTCTTGGGCTTGCTGCCGTTGTATCGGTTCACAACTTTTCGGGCAAGCCATTTTTTCTCATTCTCCCTCGCCGCCGTTGCCATGCTTCTGAAAATCATTCTTGCGGCGGCTGCTTGGGCGTTCTCGTATTCTTTGAAGTCCGGCATCTTGTATTTGCTTTTATCCGGGGTTTTGTTGTAATCATACAGGGCATACAACAGGGCGGCCACTATCGGAGTAATGCCTAATTCTGCCTTGCAATCCTCGATATGGTTGTAGAACAGAACAAGGGCGTTTTTCTCCCTCAATAAATCTGTCCGCATATCGGTTTTAAGTTTATCAACATCTGCCTTGCCCTCTGCATCAATATAGGGTTCGTAATCCTCACGATAATTGCTGCTCATTATGCCCCCTCTCCACATCTTCAAGCCATGCCAGGTATATGTCCTTTGCCTTGTCTGCCTTGTCAAAGATAAACGCAATATCAAGGTATTGGCCGTCTGCGGAGTATGCGACTAACACGCAATCACGCCGCCCGGCGTTCCTGTTGTCGCCATACCCCCGGGATATGCCGTCTTTGCCAGTTTTAAGGTTTACCCCTGTAAACATCTTTGCTCCCTCTAATTCAAGACAATGCGACCACTTTTTTAAGTGAAAGTCTTTCATTTTCCTAAATCCGATATAAGGAAGTCCGGCATCTTCACCTTTTTTATAGATGCTCGGAAAGTTTACAATAATTTCTCCCTCTACATTATCAAGTAAAAACCTTGATGCCGCCCCCGGTTTCCTTTTGAAGTGGTAAACGCTATCCGGGATAATGGAGCATAAACTTGACTGATTGTTAATAAGTGCTAAAATAGAAGTGCTTTCGTTCTGCATGGGTTCTTTCCCATACAGTACATTGTTTTCCGCCCCGGTTGCCCCCGGGGTGGTTTTCTTTATGTTATGCCCTTGCATCTGCACATTTCCCCCTGCCGTTGCTTTCAATCCATTTCCGTAAATCAGCATCTACGAAACGTACCCGGCCGCATACCTTTACTGACGGCAAATCCCCTTTGAGTACATACTGATAAACAGTCCCCGGTTTTACCCGTAAAATCTCGGCCACTTCTGCAACATTAAGAAGTTTGTTTTCAACTGCTACACTTCCTGCCATTTTCTTCTCCTTTGTAAATAAAGTGTGTTTCAACAGGTTGTTTATTTTTGCCCGTTGTTCTGATAGTGCCATTATCCTCTAAATTATTGCTGCTTGAAAGTTCCGTAAAAAAAACAAAAAAGTTATAAAAGGTACTTCTGCGTTGTAAATATTGTGTGGTTTTATGCAGTTATTGTATGTGGAGTTTGCAAAAACTATCCGTAATTATTTTTATTCGAATAGACTTCTTATAAACTTCTCGAATGATTTAGTGTTCGGGTTTATGTGGGTGTTGTTCTTACTCATTGTATATAATGGTAAATCGAAAAGAGTTTCAAAAAAAGGCCAACGAAACATGATATACCTATCATACAGGTATCTCCAAAGAGTGATAAAACGCCGCAAAGATAACAAGTCTTTTTGCAAGTGCAAATATCCGGCTTCTGGTTTTATATATCCTTTGGTACATAGCCGCATCAAGTAGAGTTTGAAATGGGGGAGATGTGCCAACGCTTTTAATTGCTGCTTGGCGTTCTCACATAATACTGGTTTCAAGGTATGCTCTATATAATCATCAACTGGTATAGTGGAAGTACCATTTAATTCTGCAGCGTATTTCATATATTGCTTGCTGCTTGCTTGGTCTGTACTTCTTACGGCCTTGTCTGTGAAATATGCAACATATCGGGCTGCATCTACAATCCCGGCCTTTGCTGCTTTGTATAAATCTTGGTCTTTTTCCGCATCTGTCAATATTGGCATCATTTCCCCCGGTTTGCCTGTTCTTTGCCTGTTTAACAGGGTTTTGTGGCCTGTCCTACCATATCAAGCCCCCAAAATCTCCAACTGTATCTTGTTAATGTCGGCCAGTTCGTTGTGGGTAAAGTGGGTGTAGTGGTCTGTCATCTTTTCGTCTGCATGGCCTGTTATTGCCCGGATTTTGGCATCTGCTATATTGCCTGCTCGGAGTGTGGTGTTGTAGAAGTGCCGCCAACTGTGGAATGTGATATTACGCCGCTTGGCTTCTGCCTTTGATATTCCCATAGCCGCAAGTGCTTTGAACAGTCCGCCATAGACAATATTATAAAGTGGTACAGGTTCTTTGCCATTGTAAGAGAATATAAATCCGCCCCCCTGTGGGCAAAGTTCAATCAGCATATCCCGGATAGTTCCCGGTATAGGAATGTCCCGGCTCTTGTGGTTCTTGGTGTCCTTGATGCCGAACATGGAATAACTATGCGATATAAACAGGTACGGGTTGCCCGTTTCATCATCTTTTATATCTTCCCGGCGTAATGCTCTGACTTCATTCAATCTTAATCCCGTTACGGCGGCCAACATATTGGCGGCGTATGCTATCTGGTTGTTATTCCAGAACGTACCGATATTACCCGGAAAAAGAAGTTCCCTTGCTTCCTGTGGCGTTAAGATGCCTTTTTCCTTTGGCCTGTCAATGTAAGGTTTGACCCCTGCACAAGGGTTTGCCAGTAAATAGCCTTGCTCTACGGCATACCCCAACATGATATTAAGGAATATCCGAAATCTGTTTATTGTGGCCGGGGCAAGTCCTTGCTCTGCAAGATGTAGCATATAGTTTTCAACTTTCTTCTTGGTTATTTCCTTTAACTTCATGTCTTTGAAGTAGGGTAGTATGTGGTTGTTCACATCTGATATACGCCTGTAAAGTGTCGGCTTTGACAGTTCACGCCCTCGGAGTGCTTCCTTTTTAAGGTAATCAGATTTGCCCTCTGTCCAGAAGTCTTTAGCAAATACACCGAACAGTTCATTATCCTTGCTTGCCGGGATTAAATGCCCTGCCTTTGCTAATGCCATACAGTAGGCCATAGCCGCCGCCTTTGTGGTTTTTCCTGTGGTAAATCTTCTTCTGATGCCGTCTGCATCATACGCATAGTAATAGAAAACTGACTTGTTCCCGGCCTTGCGTTTGCATAGTGTAAATTCGTTTCTCATTCTCTCTCTCCCCGGGCTTTGATGCCAAAATTGATGCCAACGGCATTTTTAGCATCTGCCGCCCGTTTTTTAATCAGAACAACGGGCAAGAGAGAACAACGGAAAATATGGGGTTTGTGGCCAGTTCGTACCCGGCCGTCGCCGCCATACTTCCCTTGTTCGATTAATAGTCCCCAGGGGAGTCGAACCCCTCTTTTAAGAATGAGAATCTCATGTCCTAACCAATAGACGAGGGGACCATC
>JAEEGK010018240.1_pt1 | contig 15205 bp, 9 predicted proteins | sample 8958771 | NCBI WGS metagenome assembly JAEEGK01 (sample SAMN16246547, study PRJNA631951) | gut metagenome | biome: gut microbiome; feature: rumen; material: SC-attached | host: Bos | place: Iran: Karaj | collected 2018-10 | reverse complement strand
AAAATACAAAAATAAGAGAAGATAATATAATAATGAAAGATAATAAATTTATAAATAAAGATACTGGAAAAATAATGAAAAATATAATAAAAATAAAAGATCCATTTACAGAAAAAGAAAAAATTTATAAAATAAATATACCAATTGATAATGAAGGATATGAATTACCAATTATATTTAATAATTTAGAAATCAAAAAAGATCCAAGTTCAAAAGAAGAAATAATATATAATAAAAATACAAATTTACCAATAAATAATATTATAAGAATTAAAAATCCAGAAAAAAAGAAAAGTCTTTTTATAAATAAAAAAACAGGAGAAGAATATAATAATATAATAGCCAATAAAGATTCTGAAACTGGAAAAGAAATTTTTACCAAAGTTGATTTTATTGTTACTTTAAATAAAGATTTTATTGAAATTGTTAAAAAAAAAGATAATAAAACAGGAAAAGAAATTTTAATTAATAAAAATACTGGAGAAGAAATTGATAATATGGAAGAAATATTTAATGAAGGAACTGGAGAAAAAATTTTAAAAGATAAAGATAGTGGAAAAAAAATATCCGGAATAAATATAAGAAAAGATCCTATTACTAAAAGAGAAAGTTTTATTTATATTACAGATAATAAAAAATTAAATAATGAAAATGAAATAAAAAAAGAAAAAAATAAATATAATAATCAAATTTTAAACAATATTTTTCCAAATAAAAATAATGATAATGATTATGATAAATTTAATAGTAAAAATAAACCAAATAATAATAAAATTGATTTAAATTCATTTGAAGAAAAAGAAAGTCATTTAGACAGATTATTAAGATTAAAAAAAAGATTATTAAATGATAAAATAAAATATTCTCCTTTGAAAAAAAATGAAAAATATTATATTAAATCAACTTTAAAAAATGACAATTCAAATTCAGATTTATTTTTTAATATACTAAGACATTCTCAAAAATCAAATGTTAAAAAGAGAAATGATATTCCTTATAATAGTATAATAGAAAGTTTAAAAGTTGTAAATAAAAGTACATCAAAAAGTCCAGTTAAAGAAAATAAAAATAATAATTTAAATTCATCAATAAAAAAAACAGTAGAATCAAAAGATGAAAATGATAAAAATAGTTATAATAAATTAAAGAAAAAAAATAAAAAAATATATAGAACTGGAAGTGAAAATATTTTTTCAAATAGAAAAAACTGTAATAAAAACAATAAAATTTATAATAATAGATATGAAAATTATGATGAAAATTATAAAAACAATAATAAAAATAGGAATTTTGTGTTAAATGACAATTATAATAAATCATTATATGGAAATTTAAATAGTCAATTAAATCAAGAAAACTTAAATAATAGTTTTGTCAATATTTCAAAAAATAATAATAAAAATAAAAAAATCCATATAAATAGATTTAAATCTCAAGATAATTGTAATTGTAATTTTATAGAAGAAGAAAAAAATTTATCACCTGATCCTTATTTAATGAATCTTCAAGCAACAAAATTATTATTTGATTATAAACCATCATATAGTAAAAATAAAGATAAAAATAAAGCAACTTCAGGTCATTATTTTTCGAATTATTTGGAAGAAGAAAAACAAAATAATAATATAAAATTAATTAATAATTTAAATGATTCTGATATTATTTGTGATTATGATTTAATTTCTTCTTCATCAAATGATGATATTTTTTGGTTATATGAAGATTATAAAATTAAAAATATTATGTTTCCAAATGCTTTGGATTCTAAAAAATTTAAATATTTTAAAAAATAAATGATACATAATAAAGTACATTATAAGATTATATATAAATAGTTTTTTAAGGCAAAATTTTAGAAAAAAAAATATTAAAAACTCTATAATTAAACATATTTTTGTAAATTTTCATTTTTTTATAAATTATAAATAGAAAAAAGTTCTATTTATATATATTAATGATTATAAAAATATAATATATTTAATAAATATTAAGTTATAAATAATGAATCTAAACTTTATAAATCAAGAATTTGAAAGATTAGCAACAATAGAAGGTGCTATAGATTATGAATTTGAGCCAAAATCAAAATTAAAATATGGAAAAAGAAATATTTATTATGAAGATTTAAAAAATGATTTTATTAATGAAGTGAACACTTTTGGTTTTTCACCTTTTATTTTAGAAAATTTTGAAAAACAAAGAAAAAATCCAAATATAATGAAATATATGAATAAAAAATTCAATCAAGGTTTAATTAATTATGTGAAAATGCAAACTAAATCAGTAAATATTAATCCTTTATCTGGAAATGTTATCAAAAAAAAGTCAAAAAATTTAAATAAAAAATTACCAATTATTGAAAATACTTTTTATTTAAAAAGAAAAGAAATAGTAAAAGAAAAAGATAAGAAAGATAATTTTTTACAAAAAGCTTTTGAGAATTTAGGAGGTAATAAATTAAATATTTCTTCTGATGATGATGATGAAAATATAAACTCAATTCATAATAATGATAATAAAAATAATATTCAAAACAATCAAAAAGCAATAAATAAAAATTATGATGAAATAAAAAAAAAACTAAGTAGTCAATTAAGAGAAAAATTTATGAAACAAAAAGATTTTGCTCATCCTTCATCAAATAATAATAATTCTATTCCTCAAATTTCGATTAGTGAATTTAATAAACCTGAAGCTTTAAAAATTAATTTTGAAAGATTTTTTGCTGAAAATATTAATAATAATGAATATAAAAAAATTGTTGCTTTAAGTAAAAATAAAGAATTTCTAATTAATCAAAAAGATAATAAAATTAATACTAATTCAATTAAAAATGATAGTAAGCAAAAAACTCCTATTAGTAAACTTTCTAAAGAGAAAAAAAGTAAAATTAAAAAATATAAAAATATTATTATTCAACCTTCTAAAAGTAAAAGTGAAACTTTTGAATTGTTTGAAAGATGTAGACCATTGAAAATAACAAAAAGAAAGGGGAGAAAAATTGATGAAAATGAAACAAAATGAATTAATTTTTACAATATAAAAAAATATTTATATTAAATTAAAATACAAAATAAAAAAAAAATTAATATTATAATTAAAAATATTTATTGTAATATTTTATGTTTATCATATTTCAATTATTTCAACAATGATTATTTGTATAAATAAGTGTTTTAAAATTGATTTTTTGTCTCATCATCATCTTCATCAATTAATAATTTGTATAAAATATCTTTTGGAATAATTAATAATAAACTTCTAATTTGTTTAATTTCCTTATTTTTTTTAAATAATATAGGAAAATAATATATCAAATTAAATGTTAATATCAATGAAAAAAAAAATATAACGAAATAACCTCCAATATAATTAATATGCTCAAATAATGATTCAATATCTCCATAAACAGCATCAGAAAAAAAATTAAAAGCAGGTTTTATAACTACTTCATTAAGTAAACTTAAATTTCCAATTTCATATGAATTTAAAACATTAAATGGATTAATTTCATTATATCTTTTTAAATCTTCAGTATTATTAGGTAAAATATAAGAATAAAATTCTGTTCCATATAATAATTCATTAAAATAAAAGCCAGAATTGAAAGCGATTTTTAAACTAATATTAACATTTGCATATACATTTACCATTGAATGTAAATAATAAATCATTATAGAATCCATATTATAATTTGTTATATTATCTGCAAATTTTTCACATGTAAATCCATAAACTTGTTCATAATCACTATAAAAACTACAAAGGCTATTTTCTTCTATTTTATTATATGCTTTTGACGAATTTGATTTTAATCCATATGTTTTTATATGCAATTCTATCTTATCTTTAAATTCTTTATAAGTTTCAAAAATTGAATCAAAATAATTTGTAAGAGTTTGAAATTTTGATGTTACTTTTGAGTTAAATTCCATGGCACAAGAATAAACTATATAAATTCTTAAATAATTAAATAAGATATCAACCATTGTTTTTTCACTTATTAATATATAATAAAATGATAATGAGTGAGAAATATCATAATATGTTTTTTTATTTATTACCATAATTATTGATAAAAATGACATTAATATTATTATGTATAGTATATATATTAATCCTAGTTTTTTTAAACTTTTTTTATCTGAAACAAGATTAGATTTTGGAAATTTCTTATTATTTTTTTTTATAATATATGATTGTTTTAAATTTTTTTCTTCTAATAATTTGATATTTTCATCATTTTCACTATATTCAGAATTGTCATCATCAAATTTTATTTTTGGATTTGAAATAAAATATTTTGAATCAAAATTTGAAACCTTATTTAATTGCATATATTTTTTACATTTTAAAAGGTTATATTTAATATAATCTTGATTTATTTGAAAAAAATATTTTAAATATTTTTCTTTTTCTTGTGTCATAATTAAAAATCCTTTTAAAGAAATTAGAATACATAAAAAAAGAATTAAAAGAATTATAATAACAAATGCCAAACTACTTTTTATCAAAATGTTTAAACTATTATTATATTCAGTTATAAATAAAATTATTAAATTATGAATATTTTCTAAAAATTCTGTATTTGAATTATAGAAAATAAAATTATAATCTAAATTATAAAAATTAATATTTTTTTCTTCTGTGTTTCCAAAATTAAAAACTGCATAGTTTAATTCTTTAATTAATATTAAAATATTATTATTAATTTCAGTTAATTCCAATTGTTCATTAATAACAAAATAAGTTAAATTTAATTGATTAATTTTTTTTCTAGTTTTTTTTGAATAAGAAAAATAAGTAACAGAATTAATTAATTCTGCAGTCTCTTTATATGATACTAGTAACTCTTGTTTTATTAATTTCATTATATTTTCCTTTGATAAAATATAATTCATATATTTCTCATTTTGTATTAATACAAGAAAAAATGAAAAACTAAAAATATGATTTATATTTTCAGATAAATCAATTAAATATTTTGTAACAAGAATAATATTATGAAGTGTTCCGTCATTTTTATTAATAAAAATAAAGAAAATAAGTCCCAATAATGCTATCACTATTATATGAAATAATTCTGTAAACATCAAAATTATTATACTTTTACTTAAATTCTTTGAGTAAATTTTTTGATAAAAATATGATTTATTTTTAATATAAAATAATTGATTTCTTCTTTTTATTTGAGGATAAATTAATTCTTTTCCAATTTGAATTTTTTCTTCTTTTATTAAAGGATCATTTTTCTTTTCTTTTATTTGTTCTTCAATGTTTTCTTCTATTAAAATAATTTCTTCAACTTTTCCCTTTTTAAACTTTGGTAATTCTATAAAATTATTATTAACAAAATCATAAATAAATAAGGTAATCTTATTTAATTTAACATGATAATAATTATCATTATTTATATTATCATCAATAGATTTAATAGATAAATTAATTTTAATCAAGTTTTTATCATCATTAGAAGAAAATGAAGATTCATAAGAATTTGAATAACTATTTGGTTCTGAATGTTCATATGAACTTGATGAATTACTTGAAGAAGATTTTTCTTCTTCAATTTGTAATTTTTTTTCTATATATTCTTTTCTAATATAATTGATTAATTTATCTTCTTTATTATTATATTTTGTATTATTATTAAAGTAATATTCTTTATTTTCAAAATCAAAATCAAATTGTCTATTTTCAGGAAGATAATTAAAAGTTATCTCTTTAAATTCAATTGGTATTTCTTGAAAACTTACTTTTTTTGTTTTTGAATTTTTAATTTGATTTATATTTTTTTTACTTTCATTATTATATTTTGATGATTTTGACTTATATATTGAAACACATGATAAATAATTTGCTTTTATATTTTCATTATGATTTTCATGATTTATTTTTATTAAATCAAAATAATAACCTAATACTTCATTTCTAATTATTAATTTACTAATTTTAATTCGACATTTTACTTTATTAAAAGTAACAATTTCTTCTGGCTCATCAGTAAAATATTTTTTTAAGATAGTTAATTTAATTTTTAATTTATCAACATTTTTCATATTTGAAAAAGACATAATAACTTTAATAAATTCATCCCCAAATTCTTTTATATAATGTGTAATATCAATATTATTATTAATTATTTTATTAGTAAAATTAAGTAAATTAAGTGAATTAGAAGTAAAATTTTGAATAATTAAATTATTATTTGTTAATATATGACATTTATATGATAAATTATTAATCATTAATTGTTCAACATCAAAATTAACTTTAGCAAAAATAAAAGGTTTATTATCTTCATCATATAACATACCTACATAAAATCCAATTGGAAAAAGGAATTTACTACTAGTTTTTAAAAAAAAAATATGCTCTTTTAAAGCAGTTTGATATGAATCTAAAAATTTAATTTTTTTTAATTGTTCTAAAATTAATTCTTCATGTTTTTTTATTATAAAATCTGGAATTAAAATATTCATATTTTGTCCTATTAATTCTTCTGAAGAATAACCTAAATGATTACATATTTCTTCAGAAATTTTTATTATTGTACCAAAATTATCTTGTTTTAGAGTAACTATTAAAAATTGAAAAGATGAAGTAGATATTAATTGATTAATATTTAAAGAATTATTGATTGTTTGCGAAAAAAAGTCATCTAATTCTATTACTTCTTCTTCAGATTCAATTTTTGTAAAATCATTTAAAATATCTCTTTTGTAATTTGAATATAATAAAAAAATTTGTTTTTCTTTGACTTTTAATTTTTTAAATTTTTCAAACCTATAATCAATTTCATTTACTAATTTATTTATTTTACCACCTAATTTTCTTAAAATATTTATATTTTGATTTTCTTTACTATTTAATAACAAAGTCCAAAATTGATAATAAATTTCTGAAACTTGTGATATTAAATTTATTAATTGATTTCCTTCATATCTTAAAGTTATATTTGATTTATCAGAAGAATTTTCAAAAGATAAATTTTGAAGATGTTTTGTAATAATATAAATATAATAACTTTGAGATAATGTTAAATCATTATAATTATTATTTACTAATTCTTTTAAAATTATATATGATTTATCAACTTTTTTAAGAACATTACTTAAAAAAATTGCATAACCTATTTTTAATATTACACTATTTTCATATTTATTTATCATTGATTTATATGTTTGTTCAATATATTTATAAACTAAAGAATTTATATTTTCATTTTTTACAGATTCAATAAAATCATTTTTTGAACTTTCAATTTTTACATCTTCGTTTTTTCTAAAATAACTTGCAATATTTAACATGCTTTTTCTATCATTTTTCATTTTGTCAATTGAATTTGATAATAACATTAACTGTTTATAAACATGAAATTCTTCTTTAAAAATAATATTGTTTAAATCAATTTTAACTTCTTTATCTGATAATATAAAAAAATAAATAATATCATATAAAATAAGTAAAAATAGAATATATATTAAACCTTTAAAAGATGTGTTTTTTATTAAATAACCAATCATTAATAATAAACAAGTATGAGTATAAACAAGTGATAAAAAAAGATGAATTGTTAATTGCAAATTTTTATTATTTTGATAAATAAATTCAAGATGAGTAGAATACAGAAGAAAAGAAGAAATACATATAAAAAAAAAGCAAATAATACCAGTTTTTGAATATTTTTTATGAATAGAAAACAATATTAATGATATTGATTTTACAAAAAGTAAAACTTTTAAATGATTTGAAATTATAAATTTTGAAGTTGCAGAAGAATTTAATTCATCTTTTGAAAATTTTAAAACTACCATTAATAAACATAAAATAAATTTAAATACTAAATAAATTATTGATAAAAAAAAATATAAATAATGTTCTGAATTCCAACATTTAAATTTTTCTCTAAAATATTTTTTTGGTTTTTCACAAAATATAACAATTAAATGTATTTCTAAACCTGTATAATATGAAAACATTTGAATTATTACTAATGAACTTCTAAAAAAAATAATAGAATTTCTTCTAATATCAAGTTTTTTATTATTATATGAAAATATTAGTAATTCAATATATAAAATAAATATACAAAAAATAAAAATATATGAAGATATTAATAAAATAAAAAATACAGATTTATTTCCAGATAACAATTTTTCTATTCTAAAAGTTGAAAAAAAATTTGAAATGATTGTAAATAAATTTGTATCTTTCCAAATATCTTTAAACTATATATTATAAATTATTATACTTATACTTCTGAACTTAATGGTAAACTTATTAATTGACATAATTCAAGTAATGAAATTATTACTTCATATAATTGAGGTGGATTATATTCTTTAAATGTATTATAAAAAAGTTTAAAATTCGATAAACAAACTTTATATATAAATTGCTTCAGTGAATTTGAAAAATAAAATTTTTCATTCATTTCTATATTTATTAGTAAAAAAATATTAATATTGCCTTTTCATAAATTTTAATATATTATTTATTATTATACAAACAAAATTGTTTATATTATTCGACAATTATTTTTATTAATTAATATTTAGATAATTTTTTTTTTACAATAAAATTTTTCATCAAATATATTATTTTTTAACTAATTATTTATTTATTAATATATATTATTCTTTTTTTAATAGAGAAGGTTTATCTAATTTTTCATCAATTTTATCCAATAATTGTTTAAATTCTTCCAAAATTTGAATTTGTTTATCTTCTTTTGGATCTTTAAATTTTTGGTATTTTAATAATGATTCTTGATTATCCCACTTCATATTATAATTATGAAAAATATTGGATTCATTTATATTTTGATTTAAATTATCTTTTTTAGAATTTGATAAATTCGTTTGTCTTAATGAATCCATATTTATAACACTTTTACTTTGATTTAAGTCTTTATTAATTAAATTATTTCTATTTGGAGAATCGAAATTTGATTTATTTAATATAATATTATTATTGATTAAATTATTTGAATTAATATTATTATAAATTGATATATTTTGATTTTCTTGAGTTTTTTTATTTGCATTTGAATTTTCATTATTTGGTTTATTTTCTTTGGAATTTTTGTTCTCTTGATTTTCAAAATTTTGTTTTGAAGAATTTTCTTGAATATAATTTTTTATTTTATTTAATTCTTCAGATGCTCTAATTAATTTTTTATTTAAATCTATATTACTATTTTCTAATTCATTTTTTTGATTTATTAGTTCATTTATTTTTTTATTATATTCAATAACTTCAATTTGTTTATTTTCTAACAACACTTTAAAATCATTTTCTTTCATATTAATTTCATTTTCCATTTCTTCTATTTTTTTTTTTAATTCATTTATAATAATATCTTTCTTATTTAAATTTATTAGATTTTGAGATTTTTCAAAAGTTAAAATTTCAATATTTTGATTTTTGTTTGCAATTTCATTTTGTGATTCATTTAATTTTTCTTTGTAAATGTCTAATTTATTTAATAAATTATTATTTTCTAATTTTAATGAAGAAATAATATTTTTATAATTGTTTAATTCTCCTAATTTATTGTTTAATATATTAATTTCTTTTTTTAATTCTAAATTTGTTTCTTCATATTCATTAAATTGTTCTTTTGATTTTTTAACTAAATCTTGAAACTGATTTATGATATTATTTTTAATTTTTAAATCTTCTTGTAATTGATTTAATGAATTATTTAATATTGAATTTTTATCTTCTAAATTAAATACAATTTGATTTAATTGATTTATTTTAGAAAGTAAATCTTGAATTTCATCATTATTATCCTTTATTTGTGTAAAATTATGAAAATTGTCATTTTTGGTTTTTTTTATTTTTCCATTTAATTGCGTATTTTTTTGATAAGAATTAAAAATTGGAATATATTTTGGATCATCAATATCAGAATCTGTTAAATCACTTTCTTCATTATTATTAAATTTATTTCTTGAAAAAATAGATTTAGTTTCATTATTATTATAATTGTAATTAGTAGAAATTGAATTTATTTTATCTTCCATTAAAATTTAAATTTTTATATTTTATTTTAGAAAATTTTTTTAATTTGACTAAATTTATATGTGATTACAAAAATTAATATATATTATATTCTTCGATTTATAATATAGATAAAAATTAATAATATGAAAAAGAAGAATTTTTCAAAGAATTAGATGATTATTTGGTAATGAAATATTTCCAAGGATATCTTAATCATTTTGAAAAAAAAATATTAAAAGAACAAAATAAATGTACAATTAAATAGTAAATTATTCCTAAAATTTTAAGAAAATTAATATATTTCTTTACCAGATGAAAAGCCAAGTTTTATATGAATATTTGGTTTTATCAACAAAAATAAAAGTTTATAGTCCAAAAAAAAATAAGATATATAATAAGATAGAAAAATTTAAAAATTTTTTAGAAACTAATTCAATGAGTTCTTTCCAAATAAATGATATTTAAATACTCAATTAAATTATTTATTTCTTCAATCAAATTATAAACTAGTTAATAAATATATATTATTTAATATATTAGGAAAAGAAAATTAAGGACAAAATTAAATATTTATTATCATAACACAAGAATTTGATTATCTTTATATCCTCCAAAAATAATAAAGCAATATACTAAAATAAAATAAGGATATTTCTATTTTTATATATATTTTTTATTTAAAAAATTTTAAAAAAGGAATTAATGAAATTTTATTTTTTTATTTATCAAAATTATTGTTATTAGTTATATATAATAAAATACTATGAATTTTTCAAAAATATTTTTAGGAATAATTCATAATCTTAAAGAAGAAAAAGTCAAGTTAATAAACAATATATTAGATTTAATATATTAAAATTTCGATGAAGTATATTTTATTTTTGAGATTATAAAAAAAGAAAATTGAGTTTATTACAATATTTCATTATTTTCAAGATAAAAGAATTAAAAAACATATTTATATTTATATAAAATTGAAATCAAATTCTTTAAATTTATTATATACAAAATTAAGTTTTAAATTTTTAAAAGTAAAATGAACATCAAAAGATTTTAAACATTTATAAGATGATTATATTTCTTCTTTAAAAATAGAAATTAAAAAATAATATAATAAAACATTTTTCAAAAAAAATAAACAATTATTTGCAGAATTGGATTATAAAAATCAATATAATAATTATTTCTCTAACAAAATAAAAAAGAAAAAAAACAAAATATAAATTTAAGAAATTAATCTGATTAAAAAAAGATATAAAAATATCAGATAAATGATTTAACAATAAAATTAATATTAAAAAAATGATATATTGGTGTTGATTATATTAAATTTTGAATTAGATTTGTATAAAAGCAAAAATTAAATTTTTATATTTAATCAAAAATCAATTTAAATAATACGTTTAATATTATATTTGTGAGAATAAAACATTTGAATTTATTTTTTTTAATTCTATTAGATTTATTAAATTATAATCTAATATTAATAAAGAAATATTTTTTAATAATTGATTATTTTTCTTAATTTATAATTCTTCTTAATTTCATTGATTAAATAATTTTAAACAAAAAACATTTTTTTAAAATAATAATTATAAATTTTTAATTTCTTTTTATTCTTCATGAATTGATTTATAATATTAAATTTTTAAATATTTATTAAATTAAAATATTATTCTATTATTTGTTTTTTCAATTTTTTGAATTAAATTGAAAAATGAATATTTTATTATATAATAATAAAATGATAAATATATAATAATTATATAAATAAATATTTCAATTTTATTTTTTAATATAAAAAAAGTAAAATATTAGTTAAAACATTTTTAATATTATTTATTAAGTTGAAAGAGCAATTTCAAGTTCATTTATTCCAGTTAAAATCCAACCAATAACTTCTAATATAAGTTCCTTTGAAATTATATAAACAATGTTAATTAAAAAGTGTTTTAACTAAGGTAATCTATTTGAGGTTCTTCATTTAATGCTTCTACTACAGCATGAATACCATCAATATAATTTGGAGTTTTTATATAATATCAAATAAATAAGGATTCTTTATTTTTGAAATAAACCCTTTATCAATGGTTGTAAAAATAAATCAATTTCTTCATGATTCATAATTAAACAAAATCAATATGATAATCAAATTATCTATTTAAAATAACATAAAGAGGAATACATTCATTTCAAACTTGTTCAGCAGGATGATTAGAACACTTTTTCTTTTTAATATATTTAATTTGTATAGGTGAAATACAATTAACACAAACTATACTTGGTTCATGTTTACTTTTGATGTTTTTGTTTCCTATCATTAATAAAATTATCAAATGATATATACTATGCATCTCAAATATATTCTTTATTAATACAATTTGGATATCCTTCTTTATATTCACATATATTTTTTAATTCTCTTTTATATTCTACTTTACCCATACAATCAATTCATTTTTGTCCTGGTAGATGTGTAAATTTTTCATTTAATCATCTTTTTTGAGAATATCTTTTTTTAATGTTTCATTTTTTAATTATTTTTCTTTTTTTAGATTCTTTTTCTTTTTATCCACACAATTAATACATACTTCATGATTACATTTTTGTGTTTCATCTTTTTTTTCTTCTTTTTGTTTAAAAAAAAGAAGAAAGAAAATTTTATAAAAATATTGTTTCTCCTTCTTTTGAATAAAGGTCTTTTATTGATTTTGAATCGTGGAAAATTATTTTTTTATCATTTTTTAAACTAAATTTGATGGGACGTTTGATATTTTTTCTATTGATTTTTTTAAATTACCAATTGTTCCATTTTCAGGAACTTCTACACGAGTAAAACATTCCAGTGAAATTAAACGATTAACTATATTCATTGTTTTCTAGTTTTTAATTTTTTTTTATATATAAAATAAATGTATTTTTTTTTATTTTGATATTTCAATGAAAGTTTATTTCCATTTCTTTTACTTTTTACTTTATAGTAATCCTAATTAATTTTTTGATTTATTTTCTTATTCCATTTTCTTCTCTTTTAAGCTCTATCTAATCTAACTATCTTCTCTTTGCGTTTTTCTTTCATCATTATAAATTGTTGATGTTTATTTAAATTTATTTTATATTATTTTTAGGTAAATCATTTTTTTAATTAAATCAAAATTAAATTTTTTTTAAATTATTTAATTATGGTTTTATATATCATATAACAACCATAAAATTGAACTTAAGAATATTTGTTTTTCTTCTTCTGTAAATCTATTTGTATGTCCAGCTCTAATATTGACAGTCTTTCCTTTGTAGTTGGGTCTATTAGTAACAAGGTATTCATAGGTATCTGAACCATATTTGGAAAATTTTAGAATAACATTACAAGTTTTACAGGAAGTATTATATTTTGAATAAGTTTGATGAGTATAAGAAATTGGAATTGAGTCTCCATATAATGCATGATTAGATAAAAAAATTGAATTCCAAAGTTCTGATTTTTCAAAATAAACAGTAGATCCACGACCAACTCCCCAACTATTTTGATGGATAAATCCTAAGAGTGAAAGCATTTCAACTGCTTCTGGGGCAATATATCTTTTATGAGTATTATCAAATTGATCATGACCAGTGAATAAAGCACCGCCCTCTTTGATATATTGCATTAAATTTTTTGTGAATTTTTTGCATCTATCAGCCAATGAAAATCCAGCATCTACAAAATCAAGAACAACAAGATTGAAATTTTTAAGATAGAAAATAGTTTTATTGTCTAAATTTGGATCAAAAGCATCTAAAACTGTAAGATTAACTGTTTTAATTTTTGATAATAGTTTATATAAAACATCTGGTGAAATATTTTGTTGACTGTTTTCTGTTTTTGAGAAATAATTTGTTATTAATAATACTTTTTTTACATAACTATAATTTCTTCTTATAAATGGCTTCACTATTACAAATTTATCATTAGAAGAATTCCCCTCATAACGTGGATCCTCCATAATTTTTGGTCTTATTTCTTCTCCTTCTTTTATAATTTTCGAAGAATTCCCCTCAAAATCTGGATCCTCCTTAATTAGTGGTCTTTTAACTTGATCCTCTCTTTCTATCAGATCTGTTTTACGTAATTCTTCAATTAATTGGTCATTAGCTATGTTTATATTTTTTTGTGATTTTTTTGATAGCCAAAGGTAAGAAGCAAAAAAAAATAGACCTAAAAGAATTATAATGAATAATATAATAAATCCAATTTTTTTCAGAGATAATATCTTTGTTTTATTCATATTTGTATCCGCCTTCATTTCAATTTCTGGAATACTATTACAATCTTTTTCTGTTTCTTTTTCTTCTATAGTTATTACTTTCTCAGACATTTTTTATATTGTATTATTTTTAATTAATTTCTTTAAATATGCAAATATAAATATCTATTCAATATAGTTAAAACTAGTTAATAAAGTATTTATTTATTTAAGATTTGGGGTTGAGGATTGAAAGTGGGATTTTAAAGTCATTTTAATTTTTGAATTATAAAAAAATATGTTAATGCTTTGAAAATTTATTTTTAAAATGGTTTATAAACAATTATTATTATATTCATTTAGAACACAATTTAAATATTAATTTTATTTGTGTATTAAAGTAAAAAAAGTTGTTCCATGAATGAATATTTTTAATTGTATTTATTATTTAAATATAACATCAATTCAAGATTTAAGTAAATTTATAAATTGTTGCTATTATTTTTTTAATGTAGAAAAAGTGTTAAATATATTATGCTTAATAAAATATTTAAATTATCCTTAATGAAATTTATTAAAATGAGAAAATCAAATTTTCAGAATTTTTAATTTTGTGAAACACACGAAAAATTTCTTTATAAAACAGAGAAATGAATTTTTTTAAATTAAACATTAATTTATAAACAGTCAATGATAAAAAAATTTGAGAAAAGTAAAGGAAAACAAAGTTATGTTTAATTTATCAAAAAATATTTAGAATAAAATATAAGCATTTTTGTTATAAATTATAAATTATTAAGTTAAAGATTATATGAATAAATTCATAAAAGATGTTTATCAGAAAAAATTTTTGTTAATGAAGCTTTATTCATATTTTGAAAATTAATATACAAATCAAAATAAGTTTTCAAAATGGTAAAAAAAAAATAGGTTTTTTTATTAAAAATAATTAATTTTTAATTTAATTA
>JAEEGK010018238.1_pt1 | contig 15205 bp, 7 predicted proteins | sample 8958771 | NCBI WGS metagenome assembly JAEEGK01 (sample SAMN16246547, study PRJNA631951) | gut metagenome | biome: gut microbiome; feature: rumen; material: SC-attached | host: Bos | place: Iran: Karaj | collected 2018-10 | reverse complement strand
ATCCCCAATTTTGTAATTATAATTTATTATTCATAAACTAAAAATTAAAAATAAAAAATAAATAAAAATAATTTATTTTTCTTAAATAAATTTTTCCAAAAAAAAATAAAATAAATATCATCAAAAAAAATATAATAATATATATAAATTAAATAAATATAATCCAAAAAAAAAATGTTAAACGACCAAACAAAATCTCTCATAGCCGAATTTTTTTTTACATTAGCAAAAGGAGAAACAATAATAGAATCAATTCGTCAAAATTTAAATTCTTATCCAGATTTTGACCCATTTCTATTATACAATCGTTTAGATTCTGCTCGAAAAAATTTTTTAACCGAAGAAAACATAATAAATTTCACAAAATTAAAAAACATTGCATGTTCTCTTAATCAAGCTCGTTATTTAATTTTATTTTATGATTCAACTGGCACACAAAACATAACATACAATGAATTTTTAAATTTAGTTTTGAATAAAAATTATTATCATCAAAATCGAATGACAACAACAAATATTGAAAATGAAAATGATAATTATGTATCATATGAAACAGAAGAAAAATTTTTAGAACTTTTAAATGAAGAAATTAATTTAATTATTGCTTTAGATCAAATACTTTCAAATATTAAATCTTTTGGTGATTTTTCTGTTAATGAACTTATGAATATGATTGGAAGCAATGGAAAAGTTATTGAAAAAAAAATTAATGCATTTTTACAAAATTATGGTAAAAATTTAAATGAAGAAGAAATTAAAAATTTATTAAGAATTCTTGATTTAAAAAGAAATGGAAAAGTAGATACTCAAGATTTAGATAGAATTTTTTATTTTCCTTATACAACACCACCGCCATTTAAAAATAATAATAATAATATTATTAATAGTAATTTTAATAATAGTAATTTAAGCAATAGTAATAATAATTTAAATATTAATATCGAAAATAATAATAATATTCCAAATAATTTTCCTCCTAAAAATAATAATTTTTCATTAAAAGGAAGTTTTAATCAAAATTTTAATAATAGTCAACAATTTAATAATAATCAACCATTTAATAAAAATAAATTTTTTACTAATCCAAATCCTTGTAATGATTCAAATTATACAAACTTCCGTCATAATGTTAGTCCTCAACCTTTTCAACCAAAAAAAAAAATCAATCAATCACTTTATTCTTCTCAAAGCACAAAATTCAATTCTAGTATGAATAATAATAGTAATAAATTCAGACAACAATTTTATTCTCCTCCTCAAAGAAATAATTATGTACCATTTAAAAATAATTTAAATATTAATATCCAAAATAGTAATTTTAATAAAAGAAATCAATATTATGATCCTTGTAAAGATCCATGTTATGATCCATGTAAAGATCCATGTGTTAATGTCAATAATAATTATGATCCATTTGCAAATATTAAAAATTATGATCCATGTGCAAATATTAATAACTATGACCCATGTAAAGATCCTTGTTATGACCCATGCAAAGATCCATGTGTTAATGTCAATAATAATTATGACCCTTGTTATGACCCATGCAAAGATCCTTGTTATGACCCATGTAAAGATCCATGTGTTAATGTCAATAATAATTATGATCCTTGTAAAGACCCTTGTTATGACCCATGCAAAGATTTAATTAATAATAACAATAATATTATTTCTAGCAATGTTAATAATAATTATGTTAATAATAATAATAATAACTATTATGACCCTTGTCAAGAAGTTTATGATCCATGTAAAGATATTATAAACAATAATAATAATAATATAAATAATAATTATTATGTAAATAATCAAATGAATAAAAATTTCAATCAATCAGGCTATAAAAATATTAATAATAGTAACATATCTTTCAATAATTCAAATCAAACCAATTATAGTCGAAACAATCGTTTCTTTGGAAATCCAAATGAATTTCCAATTCGTGTTTCCAAAACATTAGCCCTTCGTTTAAGTCCTCAACGAAAAGTAAAAAATCAAAATAATTCATTTTCAAATGAATATGATAATCAAATGAACATGAATAATAGCATTAACAATAATATGAACATGAACAGTTTTTCTCAACAACAAAATACATTTACTCAAAATGATTTTAACAATTTTATACAATTAATAATGCATTATGAAACATTAATTGAATGTAAAAAACTTGAATTAGCATGTAATTATCCAGATTATAATGTTGAAGATTTATTTTCATTATTTGAAAGTCCTCAAACACAAAATGATATTCTTTCTTTTCAAGATCTTCGAAATGGTTTTTGTAATTTAGGATTTAATATTAGTAATGAAGACCTTAATATTTTTATTAAAAGATATAATTTAGAATGTGTGAATGGCATTAGTTATTCAGATTTTTTTGATATTGTTGTTCCATTTGATAAAATAAAAAGAGATGAAATTGAAAATAGAAATGATAATATTTTAACTAATCAAACTGTTGAAAAATTCAAAGAATTAATTGATTTAATTTTCACTGCTGAAAGAGCAATTGAAGATGAGAGAATTAGAATTAATAATTTAAATGGATTTAATTTAGGTTTAGTTTTTAATGGTGAAAGAAAATTTGAAGGAAATTGTGCTAATGATGATGATTTAGAAGATTTTTTAAAAAGAAAAGGAATTTCTTTTGATCAAAAAGGAGCTGATTTATTGTTTATTAGATTAGATAGAAATAGGGATGGTTGCGTTGGTGTTTGTGATTTTTGTTATGAATTTGAACCGAAAGGAAATTTTAATTAAAATTTTATAGATAATTAATTTATTATTTTTTTTTGATTTAATTTGTTATTTATTTTTATTTATTGTTATTATTTTTTTTATTTTTAAAATAATAATAAAATATAATATATATATAAATAATATAATTTAATTTAAAAAATATTTCTTTTATATTTTATTTTAAATTAAAAGTTTTTTTTTAATTCAATAATAAAATTTTATGAATATGAAAAAAATTAAATAATAATATTTAAAATAAAAATAATTATAACAAAGAAATAAATTTTATAAATATAAAATTTTTTTAGATTAATTTATATTATATTAAAAAAAATTATTTTAATAATTCAATAAACATTATAAAATAAAAAAATGTATAAAAATAATAATAATAATAACAACAATAACAATCAAAACATTTTCGAAAATCTTTCAATAAACAAAGAAACTGAAAAAATAAACGAAAATTCCAAAACTTTTTTTTCCTACATAAACAATCTACAAAATAACAACATATCATTAATATACAAATATTTTACAGATCCTTTATATCATTCATGGACATTCATCGACATAGAAGGAAACACAGCATTACATAAAAGTATTTCATCATCATTAACAAATCTCACAATTACAATAATAAATAATATAAAACTTTTCATATCTGAAAAAGAATTTTTTGAATACATAAACAAAAAAACAAAACAAGGATATACATCATTACATTATGCAATAATAAAAGGAAACATGGAAATAATAAAACTTTTAATAAAAAACGGTGCTAATATTTATGAAATAACAAATACGGGTTTAAATAATTTACATTTATCTGCTCAAAATAATAATGTTACCTGTTTATATTATTTTATGAAAAAATATAATTTTTCTATATATTTAAAAGATAAAAAAGGTAATACACCTATTCATTGGGCTTGTTATTGTAATAGTGATTTAATATTAAATTTTTTATTATGTTACAAAGATTTGAATTTAAATATTAAAAATAAAGATGGTTTAGTTCCTTTGAATTTAAGTATATTAAGTGGGAATTTAAGAGCTATCAAAAAATTAATTATTCGTGGAGCTGATTTAAATGTTGTTAATAATAAAGGTGAAAATGTTATTGAATTTACAAAAAATTTAAGTGAGAATTCAAATAGTAATAAAAAATTAATGTATGAAAATATTTATAAATTATTATTGAATCCTCAAAATAAAAATAAAAAACTTGTTTTTAATCCTTTAACAATATTTTTATTTTATTCTTTACATATAATAATTCCAATTTTAAATATTTTATTTTTATTTCCTTTTATTTATAATAATAATAATTCATTTTCATTATTATTTTTATATATAATTTGGAATATAAATTTAATCTCTTTTTTTTGTTTATTTTTAAGTTTGGATCCAGGTCAAATAAAAAATTATAAATCTGATTTTTTTAATTTAATTAATTTAATTGAACAATATGAAATTGACATGAGTTTATATTGTCAAATTTGTGGAATAAAACATACAAAATTTAGTAAACATTGTTATATTTGTGATAGATGTGTTGAAGATTTTGATCATCATTGTATTTGGATGGGAAAATGTGTTGGAAAAAAAAATAAAAATTTATTTTATTTTATAAATTGTTTGATGGTTGGTAATTTTATTATTAATTTTATTGTTAGTGGAATAGGCTGTTATTTTAATGAAATTAATCAAACTTTTAAAGGATTTTATTATTTTGAATTTGGATTTAGATTTAAATATTTTATGATATTTGTCAATATTATTTTGGGTGTTTTTGGAATGCGTATTATCTTTCCTTTGATTAAATTTTATTTTAAGGATTTTAATGATAATAGGGATTATTTAAATAAAAAATGTGATAATGATGAATTAAAGTTTAATTTTTATAGCTATAACAATAATAATAATATTGATGAAGAAAATAATTTTAAAGAAAATTCAATTTTATTAAGTAATGATAATTATAATTGAAAATTATAATTTTAATAAATTTTTTTGTATATTAAATTTGTAATTGTAATAATAATAATAATAAAAATAAAAATAATAATTTATAAAAATTTTTAATTTTCAAAATTATTAAAATTTTTATTTTAATTTAATATTTTTAATTTATATCATAAAAGAAATATTTTTTTAAATTATTGAATGATAATATTTAAATCTATTAAGAGAAAAATTTATAATTATTTAATTTAAAATTTTTGAATTAAATTTCATTTTATTACTTCTCTTTTTAATTATTTATTTATAAATTTAAAAAATTAATATATTTTTCATAAATAAAAATAATTTTATTAAAATATTTTAATTAAAAAAGTTTTTAATTTTTTATTTATAAATTACATAAGTTATTAAAATATTAAATTAATATATTATAAACTATTTTTTTGTTTTTTCAAATAATATAATAATTTAATAACATATTATAATAATTTATATAATGGTTTTATTAATAATTCATATTTATAATTTTTAATAAATTGGAAAATTATATTAAAATCTAATTTAATACAACAATCCTTACACAAATATTTTTTCATTATTTTTTTCAACATATTTTTTATAAATTTCATTTAATAATTTTTTATTTTCATTATTAATTTCCCAATTGTAAAGTAAATAAAATTTATTAATTGAAACAAAAATAAATGTTAAAATAGGTTTATAAAATTCAAAAGGAATTTTATAAGAAGTACAAAACATTTCAAATGTTTGACATACATTATCATTTCTTCCAATTGTGAATTGTAAAATAATTTTTGGACTTATTTTTAATTTTAATTTAAATATTGGGAAATTTTGATTTTCATCTTCTTCTATTTTATTATTATTAATATTTTTATTTAAAGTAAAATTATTATTATTAAAAATATTTTGCTCGTTGTTATTATTATTTAATAAATAACTTATTTGGTTTGGATTTTGAGAATTAATAATATTTTTATTATTGAAGTTATTATTAGTGTAAGGATTAATAATTTGATTAAATATATAATAATTATATACATTATTATTTATATTTATAAATTTAAAACCATTTTTTTCAATAAAATTTTTATTACTATTATTATCAATTTTTTTTATAAATTTAGAATTATTTTTTAAACTATTTACATTATTATTTTTTATATTATTTTTAAAATAAATATTATTATTTGAATCATTGCGATAATATTCTAAATTTTTTTGATATGTTTTTGAATATGAATTATTATTGTAATTGTTGTATAAATTTTGATTTCGATAATTTATCATCATTTTTTGAATAAGTTTTATAAAAAATAAAAAATTTAATAAAATTTGTATTTTAATAAAAAAAATATCTTTTATATTTTTTATTTATAAAAATAAATATTAAAATAATAGATTTAATATTTAATTAAAATAGATATAAAATTTTTAATTATTTTAATAAAAAAATATTTAAATAATTTATATTTTAAATAAATTATAAATAAAACACAAAATTAAAAATTTAATTTTAATTAAAATTTATTTTTTTTTTTCATATTTTTAATAATATTTTCAATAATTTGATCATTATTTTTTTCATTCAAATAATAATTAAAAGTTTTATGATAATCTAAATGGAATTTTAATAAATTTGGAAAAGTAATTTTTTTTATATTTGTTTTACTTTTTTTAAATCCATAAATTTGCGAAATAATATTCGTTTCAGATTTTTTAATTTTTATTTTAAATGAATCAGAAAAGATAAATTTTTTAATATTATTTGAAGCAAAATTTACAGAATAATCTTTAGTAACTTTATTATTTAAAAAAGCAAAATTTGTAAAATCAAATTTTTCTTCATTTCTTTTTTCGTTTAAATCAGGATTGTCTGAAATAATATTTTTAATAATTTTTTCTTTTAATAAATTATTTAATGAAAATTTATTTATTCTATTTAAATTATTTGAAGTTAATTCATTTTGAATTTTATTTTTAACAAAATTTGAATTATCAAAATCTTCATCAAGAATTTTTTTTTTCGTTATTAAATTTTTAAAATATAAAATATTATTAATATTAGGTAAATAAATAGAATCAAAAATAAAATTTATTATATTTTCTTTATTTTTAATAAAAATTTTATATAAATTTTCAATATATATATTATAATTAATAGTTTTATCTAAATTTTCATTTTTCAATAAATGTTTAACTTTAATTAAAATATTAAAATCATTATTATTATAAAAATTAATAGGAAAAACAATGTCATTTTTTTCTTCAATTTCAGATAAAATATCTTCTTCATCTTTTAAATTATCTTTATTTAAATTTGTATGTAAATAATTAAAATATTTTGGAATTTCATATTTAAATGGATTATTTTTTTGTTTTTGTTGTAATGTTAAATATAAAATATTATGACTTTGAATTAGTTCATTTGAAATTATTGAATCGGTTGTTATTAAATTTATGGATTTTGTTAAATTTTTTAATTTTATTTTTAATAAATTATTACTATTTTCATTGTCTGTTATTTTAGCTAAAAATTTTTCAGCAAAAATTTCTTCATCGTCTTTTTCTTTTTGATAAATTTTATAAAAATTCATTTTATCTTTTTTATTTTCACATTTTATTTCAATATGAGTAGCTTTTTTATTATGTTTTTTTCTTTCCATAATTTTATTATTATTATAATTAATATTTTCTCTTAAAAAAATTAATTATTTAATTATTTTATGTTATAAAAATTATAATAAAAATCTTTAAATAAAAAGAAAATAATAATTATTCTATATAAAATAATATTAAAATAAATTAATTATAATTGAAAAAAATAATAATGTTAATTTATGAATAATTTTTTCAATAAAAAAATATTTAATTCAAACAATTTTTAACATATTTTTCTAATTTATAAAAATCCCATCTAACTTTTTCATTAAAATTAAGCATAATACTTAATATATCAGAAATTTTATTTTCTTCACCATAAATTTCTTTAATTGTTTGATCAATAAATTCTTCAGCTTTAATATTAGATTTAATAATATTATTTTTATCAAAAAAACTATTTAAATCTTTAATATTTTGCATATTTAAAGTACTTAAATAAAAAGTAATTAAACCTAAACAATAAATATCGCTTTTAATAAAATCATTTGAAATTTTTTGAATTTGTAAAGGATCAATAAAATATTTTTCTTCTTTATTATTAATTTTATTTTTATCTAAATATAAACTTTTAATATTAATAAAATCATTTAATTTAAATATATTATTATCAAATATTATAATATTATTAGGAATAAGATTAAAATGTGAATAACCTTTTTCTTGTAATGTTGATAAAGCAGAAATTATTTGTTTTAAAAAAGATAAAATTTCTGATTCTTTAAAATAATTTTTTAATTTGATTCGACTATAAATTTCTTTATCTAAAGATGAAATTCCTAATTCTAATAGAATATTAATTTCTTTTGATGATTCATTTATGTTTATTGAATTTAATGATAAAATATTATTATTTGATAATGTTGATAAAAAATAATGTGTTTTTAGAGAATCTATAATATTTTCAAATTGAGAATTTGTTGAATAGATTATTTTTTTTAAACAATAAAATTCAGTTAATGAATCTATGTTTTTTACTACATAAATTTTTGAAAATGTACTTTCTTTTATTTGAGATAAAATTTCATAATCTTCTAAATAAAATTCTGGAATGCCTTTGAATGTTTTAATTGATTTTTCTTCATTTTCTTCATATTCTTCTTCTTCATTTTCTATTTCTTCATTATTTTCTTCATCTAAATTATTATTATCATTATTTTCTTCTTTTTCATTTATTAATTCATCTTCAGATTTTTTATGATTATTTTTTTCTTCATCTTCATTATCCTCATCATTATCTTTACTATTATAAGTATTTAAACTCATATTCAAACTTTTTTTTGTTTCATTTTTTTTATCTTTTTCAATTTCACTTTCATTTGTGCTTTTATCAAACAAACCAAAATTAAACCAATCTTCACTACACATACTATCACCTAAATAATTTTGTTTATATTCTCTAATTCTATTAGTCATAATACTATATTCCCCTTTTTTTTCTTTACTACTTCTAAATCTTTTTCCACATTTTGGGCATTTCCAAATATATTTTTTAACAAAACTCATTAAATGACATTTTTCACAAATAATCATTTCTCTTCCTTCAAAATTACTTTTAAATAAAATTCCATCACAATTTTCTTTATGTCTAATAAACTTAACATCAGAATTATCACATGAACAAGGAAAAAAATCTGGCAAAGCATATTCTTTATATAACAAAGCATTTTTAATAGAATTTTTCATTATTTTATATTCTAATGGATTATAAATTTTGGCGCCTGTTGTGAAATTTTTATTACATTTTATACATTTCCAAAGAATATTAAAAGGATCGCTTTTTAAATTACATTTTTTACATAATAATATATTTTTTTTAATATCAATAAATAATTTCCCATCACAATTATCATTTACACATGGCATTTGACAATTATAAATTAATTTACAATGATATTTTTGCCATGTCGCTGGTTGAATGTCATTATTTAATGTCTCTTCTATTTCAAATGATGTATAAAAATTTTTACTACAAAATGAACAAAATAATTTTATACATGATTTTACATAACATTTTTTACAATTACTGCATATTATAAAATCTTCATTTTGTTTTGGAATTATAAATAAATCATTTGTTATTTCATTTTCTTCTTCTTCGTCGCTTTGACATAAATGAAGTATATTATTATTTTGATAATTACAATGTTTTCGAAATGAAAAATGCAATTTTTTTGGTGTTTGAGAAAGACTTTCTTTTAATATTAAAAAATTAGGTAAATAAAAATTTTCATAAATATAATTTTCATTGTCTGAAATTAAATTATTTAATTTGTTATTTTTGAATATTTCTGAATTATATTCATTTTCTAATGTTTTTTCTACATTTGATGTTAAAATTTCTATGAAATTTTCTTCGGAATAAATTAAAATAAATTCAAAAAGGTCATTAAATTCGTCTATATAAATATCAATAATTTTATCATTGAATTTATTTATATCTGAAAAATCATTTTCAAAATTTTTAACAACATTTATTTCATTAAACATATAGAATATTTTAATTTAATAATATTTTTTTAATTATTAATAATAATATTTTATTTATAATTATAATTTTAAAGATTTTAATTAAATATTATTTATATTTTTTTATAAAATAAAATTAATTTATTAAAATATCAAAATATTTTTCTTTTTCTTCTTCTTCATTATTTAAATTTAAATTATTATTATTTTCTTCATTTTCTTCTTTTTCTTCTTCAGAATTTACTTCTTCAATTTTATGAACATTTTTTGATAAATTACTTTTTTGAATTTTATGTTTATTTTCTTCATCTTCAAAATTAACTTTTTTTTTTGAATCTTTTTTTGGTTTGAAATTTATGTTTCTAAACATTAAAACATTTAAAAATTCAATTAAATTTATTTGATTATCATAATTTTTATTAATTTCAAATAAAAATTCTTTTAAATCTTTAAAATATTTTTTATTAAATAAATTATTATCATTTTCTTCTTCGAACCAAAATTCATAATTTAAAAAATCATTTTTATTTAAAAAACAATGAAAAATTAATTTATCTTCATTATTAACTAAAATATTTTTTTCAATATTTTCATTTAATAAAGAAATATTCATAAAACTTAAAAAAATAAATAAATTTTCAATTTTAATAATTTCTAAATTATTTTCAGTTTTAATAATAATTTTATTAATAAAATTATTAATAAATTCAAAAGGCAAATTTTTAAAATAATTCATAAAACCATTTGATTTATATTCAAATAAATGTTTTTTAATAACAATATTTAAAAAATCTTCTTTAGTAACAAAATTATTTTGAATTTCATACGATTTTAAATCTAAATAAATTTTTCTTAATTCATTAATATTAATAACTTTATTTTCATTAGAAATTTTATTTAAATTTGTAATTTTTTCACATTCAAAATTTAAATTTAATTTTTTATAAAATTTATAAAAATCATCAAATTCAATGTCATAATGTAAATGATTTTCACCATTATTAATTTCCTCTTTTAAAATAGACATTAATTTATTCATTGCATCATTTTGTTTTTTTACACTGAAAATAATCCATTCATCTAAATGTTTAAAAACTTTATTAGAAATTTCTTTTATATTTTTAATAAATTCATCTGAAAAAGTTTTTAAAAATGTTAATCTAATTTTAAAATAATTTTTTTCATTTAAAATTGATGTTTTTAATTCTTCTTCATAATTAATAATATTAATTTCGCTATAAACGCTTTGATCATTTTTATCATTTTTTTTCTTTCGTTTTTTTATAGTTATTGAAGAAACTCCTGAATTATTTAAATTATTAACATTATTTTTTTCTTTTTCATTTTTTTCTATTTCTTTTATTACATTATCATAATTAAATAATATTTTAAAACAATTGTTGTATAATTTATTTATTTTCGGCGAAAAATTTTCATTTTCATTATAAACATCAAAATTATCTGTATTTTTTAATATTAAATTAAAATCATATTCAAAAAAATAAGGATTTTTTTCATCGTTTTTAAAAGGGTCAAAATTATAATAATATTCTCTTAAAATATTAATATTATTAACAAATTTTTTAGATTCTAAAATAAAAATTTTTTCTACATTTTTATAAAATAATTCAATTTGTTTTTCTATGTAACCTATTTTTATAATATCATTTATTTCATTTATTGCGTCTTGTTTTTTCATTGAAATTAATGACCAAAAATGATCAGTTAATTCAGCAATGTCATTATTAAATTCTGAATTTACTATTTTATTTCTTTTAATAAAATGAAATTTTTCTACGAAATTTTCATATTTTTTTTTAAATAATTTTAATAATTTTTTTTTATTATTGTCTGGTAAATTTAAAAATGTTAAAAATTCTTCTTGAATATTATTCATTTGTTTTATTATATTTTCTTTTTGGACTTTTATTTCATATAAAAATGATTTAATATTATCTTTATAAAAAATTAAAAATTTTTGATAATTATTAATTAAATTTTCACTGAAATTTTTATTTATTTTTTTATTAATTTCTTTTAATTTTGTTAAATATTTTTCTGTTTCATCTTCTTCAATAACATTTTCAGTATTTAAATTATCAATATTATTATCATTATTATTATTTTTTAAAACATTTTTATTTTCATCATTTTCAAAATTATTTAAAAGTTCTTTAAAAATATTTTCAATTTCAATTAAAATTTCATTTTTATCAAAAATAGAAATTTTTTTAAGATTTTTAAATAAATTAATAAAATTTAATATTTTAGGAAAAATAATATCATAATTTTTTAATTCAACTTTAATATAATCAACTGTAGGTTCAGTAACATCAACTAATCTTTCATTTAATTTTTTATCTTTTTCTGGAGGAGGATTATCTTCTAAATGATATATAATTCTAGTATTAGGATCTAATTTTCTATTATTAACTCTTCTAATTGTTTCTGTTTCATTAACTTCAAGCCAAATATAATTATCAAAAAATCCAGAATTTTTTTTATTTTCAGTATAAATATTTTTATTATTTATGTATGAAATATTTAAAATTTCTGATATTTTAAATTTATTTATTAATATTTCATTTGGTGGCTTATCAATTTCTTGTTTAAATCCTGTTGTTAGTTTTTCAAATAAAATAAATTGATCAAAAGTTTCAGGAAAATCAACTAAAATAAAACCTTCGATTTGTTCATTTTGTATTTTTTCTATTTCTTTTAAATAATTTTGTAAATCTTTCATTTTTGCATTTGGTTTTTTTTGTTGTTCTTCATGAATTTTTTCTATTTCGTTATTATAAAAAAGAAGTTTTTCGTTTTTTTTTTGAATGTTTGATTTAATTTCTTCTTTTGATTTAAAAGGAAAATCTTTTTGAATATAAGAAATTAAAATTTTTATTTTATCTTCATCTGAAATTTTATCTACTTCTTTTTTATAATATTGTTCAATTATTGGAATGTATAATTTATATTCTTCTTTTAAAGATTCTTTTTCTTTGTTAAAATTTTCTATTTGGTTTTTTTTCATTGATTTAAATTTTGGATGTGATTCAATTGGCATTATTATTTTTTCATAAACTTCTATTAAAGATTTGATTATTGATTCAATTGAATAAACCTTTAATTTTGGATATTTTTCTGTTAATAAATTTCCTATTGTTTTTCTACCTGAAAAAATGTGACCTATCAAACATAATTTTATTGGAATGTATGAAAAATCTAAATTATTTGGAATTGATAAAATTTCTTCGTTGTTATTTTCATTGTTATTTTCATTATTATTTTTTGATTGATTATGTTCTTCTTCTTTTTCATTTGAATTTTTATTTTCTTCATTTGTACTATTTTTATCATCATTTTGTTCATTTTCTTTTATTTCTTCAGAATTAATATTATTATTTAATAAACAATGAACATTATCATAATTTAAATTTATTAATTCTCCAAATAATAAATTATTAATAATATAATCTTTAGGAATAGTTATATTATCATATTCATTATCAAATAATTCAAAATCACTATTTTTCATTTTCAACATTTCTTTGGGTTTTAAACCTCCTAAAATTTGTTTTCCACTTGCAATTAGAGTAAATATATCTTCTTGTAAAGTTTTATAAATATGTAACCTACTTCCCAAAATTTTTTTTGAAATATTATTTTTCCAATCTCCTCTATAAAAATAATAATCTATAAAATTAGTTGTACAAAATTCAGATTGTAAAATTTTATTTTTTTCTTCTTCATTTGAATCATCAATTGCATTTTCAACAAATTCTAATTGTGAACGTTTTTTAACAGGAATTTTTAATGAACTTTTTCCATCAATAAAATTTTGCATCCAACTTTTCCATTCAGGAATATCAACTAAATCAGAATAATATTCATTTTGATAATTATAACATTCGGTTGTAATATCATAAATTAAATCAATCATAATTTTAATATTTTTATTATTAATTTCTCTAATTTCAGCCTTTTTTTTTAATTGAATATATCGATTTTCTAAATTTTCATTATTTAATTTATTAAAAAATGTATATTTATTAAATTCATCATTATCATTTTTTTTATAAAAAGTTTTACTAAAAATACTTCTAAAATTTGCATTTGTTTCATAAAATTTATTTGTATTATAAGTTTTTCTATTTATTTTTTCATTGTACATAGTTTTAGCCATTAATTTAAAAGTTTCTTGTCTTTTTTTTTCATATTCAAATTGTTTAAATAAAGGAACATTATTTTTTAATTTAGGTTTACTTTTTTTTTCATTATTATTATTTTGGTTATTTAAAATTGAATTTTTAATTAATTTTTCATGTTCTGGAATGAATTTATGACTTTCAATTTCTTCTTTTTTTTTTCTTTTTTCTTCATTAACAATATTAGTTATTTTTTTCATTATAATTTTTGTAGGAATAAAATTTTGATTTTCACCTTCACCATATTTTTTTATTTTTAAATCTATTGCTTTTAATTCTAATCCAATGTCAAACAAATTTTTATCTAAAGCAGGATAATTTACAAAATTTTCATTGTTATATTTTAAATTATTTTGTTCGGTTAAAATTTGATTATTTCTTGGTGTTAAAACATTTAAATTTGAAATTTTTTTCTTTTTTGGAAAAATTTCTTCTTCAATTAAAAATAAAGTTTTTCTATTGTAAAAATTTCTTTTTGTTTTACTAATAATTGGTAATACAATTTTATTACTATCAATATTATTATTATTGTTATTATTATCATCTTCTGTATTATTATTATTTTCTGTTAATGTGCCAATTTGAGTAAAAGTTTTATTATAAAGTGATTTAAATGGTTTACTATTTTCTTCTTCTTTTTTTTGAATAGTTTCATGTAAATTTAATCTATTCATTAATTCTTCAAAATTAATATTTTTTCTGTCAAATTGTATTTTCATTTTATAAATAAAATTTGCCGAAGCATTTTTTTCTTTATTATATAAATTTTTCATTGTTTTTTCATCAAGATGAATGTTTATTTTTTTTAAAGGAGATTGTAATTTATAATAATTTTGTCTTATTTGTAATATATCATCTGTATCATTAAAATCATTTAAATTATTTATTAAACCTTTTTTATGAAGCATTTCTGCAAATAAAAAACCGTTTGAAAAATCTTCTTCAAAATTTGTTATTTTTTTTGATAATTTAAATTCATTATTTAAATAATTTAATAACGTTTCTGACATTTATTATTATTTAAATTTAATAAAAAATAAATATTTTTTTTTATTTAAAAATTATTAAAAATTTTTGATGGATGGGGATTGGTTATTGGGGATTGGGGATTGGGGATTGGGCCCAATCCCCAATCCCCAATC
>JAEEGK010018237.1_pt1 | contig 15206 bp, 12 predicted proteins | sample 8958771 | NCBI WGS metagenome assembly JAEEGK01 (sample SAMN16246547, study PRJNA631951) | gut metagenome | biome: gut microbiome; feature: rumen; material: SC-attached | host: Bos | place: Iran: Karaj | collected 2018-10 | reverse complement strand
GTCCGCTCATGTGAGCAACAATAATATGACCATTCTCGAGTTCAACCCGAAATTGGGTATTAGGCAAAGCCTCAACGACTTTACCCGTGAGTTTAATCACTTCTTTTTGACTAGCCATAAATTACCTGTCTATATTAGCACAAAAAAATGAAAAATTCAAGAGGTTTTTCTAGATTTTTTCGGCCCTTACGAACTGCCTAGAAAGATAGGTGTTTTGGACATTACTCCACTCGCCAGTGCAGGAGATTAGATAGAGTGCTCCGGTCTGAGCAGAATTACTAAAGATATTCTTTCGCATAAAATCGGTTGCGTCTTCGAGCTTAACTGTCTCGTTGTCCTTCACGAGATAGCGATAGACAATATCTTCTGGCTCAGCAGCGATCACGATTTCGATGGTTTCATTGGTTAGAAGTTCGCCGATATGGCGGAAAACGCCATTATATTCGGTTGGGCCACCACTGTGGCCGTCTATGACAATATTTTTATCTTGGCCTGGTAGACCAGAATCGGTATACCATCCAGCGTCAAAAATGTTGTTTGGGGTCGCCAACTCACCAGAGTTCTTAAGCCCAACTGTGACAACTTTGGCATGGATATTTAGGCTTGGGATATTGATATACCGAGGCGTGCCTAGAGGAACCTTGTATTCTGCGACTTCTTCTTCGGTTGGCTTGGTTTCGTCTAGGACTTCCCTTTCATCTGGGACTACTGCTGCGACGGCGCGTTCGGAGCCTTCCTTTTCTTCATAGTAAGCTTTCTCCCAGATTGCAACACGAAGGAAGAATGTCAGGAATAGCGCAGCCAAAATAATCCAGAGAGTATAGGTTGCAACTTTTTTCCAGCTATTAATTCTGAGACTCATTGCTGAAATCGTCGTAGGTTACCATTAGTGCACGAGAATCGACCGAACGGAGGTTCTCGAGTGCCACCGTCACGACGATTAGAAGTCCAGTACCAGAGATTGAGAGACCAATTGGGTAGCCAAGAAGGACGATGAAGATGTAGTCAGTAATGAATGGAAGCATGGCAATGAGACCAAGGGCCAAGGCACCAAAGAGATTGAGACGGTTGACGACTTTACCAAGATATTTGGCGGTTGTTACGCCTGGGCGGACACCTTCGATGAAGCCACCCTGCTTTTGGAGATTGTCAGCAATTTCGTTCGTATTGAAGATGATCGAGGTGTAGAAATATGTAAACAAGATCACGAGAATGAAATATACGGTTGGGTAGACAAACCATTGAGCGTTAATTCCATCTGGGTAGAGTTGCTGGAAGTTATTGGCGGATGGGGCCGTAAATACACTCGTTAGAGTTGTACCGAAGGTGTTTTCTGGGTTGATGGACGTAATGACTTGGCCGACAAGCGCTGGGAGAGAGAGGAAAGCGGTTGCAAAGATGACCGGAATAACACCAGCAGCAATAAGCTTGATTGGAAGAATCGACTTGATGCCGCCATAAGAAGTGTTTCCGTGGACACGCTTGGCGTAGTTGATAGTTATGATGCGCTGAGCTTCGTTTAGTTTCACGAGGAAGTAGATAACGATGAGCATAGCGATTGCGAAGCCGACAATAATCCAGAACACGACTGGGTTTACTGGGAAGTTGAGCCCGAAGAGATTGAGGCTGCCCTGGGTGGTATCGAAGAGGGCAGTTCCAATGCTGGCGATGGTGGTTGGGAATTGGGAGACGATGGAGGCAAAGATAATCATAGAAATACCGTTGCCAACACCTTGCTCAGTGATAAGTTCGCCGAGCCACATAAGGATTACGGAGCCAGCGGTCATGGCGGTTACAGAGAGAATCCAGTCGGAAGCGGTTGGCTCGAAAGTTCCAGCGATATTTGCGGAGACGGCAGATTGGTAAAGAATAAAGATGTAAGCAATAGATTGGACGATTGCTAGAGGGATAGTCAGCATACGAGTCCATTGATTGATCTTGCGGCGGCCAGCTTCACCATCTTGAGAAAGTTCCTCAAGAGAAGGGATAGCTTTTATGAGGAGCTGGATAATGATCGAGCCAGTAATATATGGAGAGATGCCAACAAGGATAATACTGAATGAGGCAAGCCCACCACCAGAGATGAGATTTAGGAAGCTAGAGAAATCGGATTTTTCGAGAAGATTAGAGATAGCTTCCTTGAAGGTCGAAGCATCTCCCATTGGGACTGGAATGTGCGCCAAAAGACGATAAGCAACGAGAATGCCGAGAATAATAAAGACGCGCTTCAACATGTCCTTATTTTTTAGGGATTTGAAAATAGTCTTGAAATGCATGGATACCTCAACAATTTAACTGTATCTATCATATCATAGATTCTGGGATTGTGCGACAAAAAATTTGTTTGACATTTTTAGATTTTGCCGTATAATAGATTGCACTGGGGTAATAGCTCAGCTGATTAGAGCGCTGCCTTTGCAAGGCAGAGGTCCAGGGTTTGAATCCCTGTTACTCCACCAGATTTGGGGATATAGCTCAGCTGGTTAGAGCGCGTCACTGATAATGACGAGGTCTGTGGTTCAAGTCCACATATCCCCACCAGCTAAGTTCAATCGGCAAAGGCCGATTTTTTAGTAGTAAATGTCTGTCAACATCCAGAACAACCTGGTCGCACAAAAAGTGCCGCAGGCTGAGCCTACGGCACTTCTCTGATTTTTAGACTAAATCTTTTCTGGATTCGAGAACATCGTTTGAATTTTCTCTTGCACCTCGTCTATGTGCAGATCATAGTCACAGCTTTCATGACGAGAATAGTTCCAAATTAAGAGCGCGTAATCATCAAATTGTTTGATAGTTCCGTTAATATGATATTTTGCATCCCACGTACCAGGCTCTTTAGAGACACTAACTATCGCACAAGTCTCTATATCATCGTAATATCTTGCTTGCGCATTCTGGAGTTCATCTGATTTGAGCATAGCCGTAAAACCAATCGATGGAAGTGTATAACCAGATTGGGCAGTATCATAGTTTACGGCATATCCATAATTAGACAATTCACTAGGAATACTAAACTTCAAACTCCATTCCGGAACATAAAAATATCCGTTTTCAATATAAGGACCGCCGCTGACTTTAGCTGTGTCCGTAATAGTCGCAGTCGTCCCGTCGTTGGTAGTAGTATCTATTTCAGGAGCCTCAATTGTAGTGACCGCCCCACCAGTTTCCTTGATTTGAACCTTTAAATCGGAAATTTGGCTATCTTTTTGCGCACTCTGTAACATGCCATAAACACCAAACCCGATACCACAAATTGTCAAAACACACGCAATTGCAGTAGCAATTTTTGAGCCGCCATTGCCGCTTTTTTGTTTATTGTTTACTACTGGTGTTACCGGTACTCCAGTATCAGCATTCTGATCCATTAGTTTCCCTTTCCATAATATTTATGCTTATATTATAGCATGATTTAATTTTCCCCATACATGCATCTAGCGGACTCTAGTGCGCTACTATTGCACCATCTTTTTTACATCCGTAAGTACATAGCTACCATTGTACGGTGACAGCGTAAACTCATAAATTGACATGCTATCCACCATTTCGCTTATAGCATCGTCCGTTACTCCTAGCCCACCACTTAATGATGTAGGGCCACAAATTCCCGCAGCAACCTTTATATCAGTATCTAGCTCTGAGAAAATTAAAGATACAACCATTTTTTCGTCAGCTTTCTTTACTGATACAACCTTATGGGTTGCAACAACTGGGGAGCTTCCACCACCAGGCAATATGAATTCTCTGTATGCGCTAATGTTGTCATCATAGACTAGGTAGAAGAAATCCTGAAAGGCATAGTTTTTCTTCTCAATGAAGCTGTAGTCGCCAAACAGTGACTGATATTTTTCGCTCATCAAATTGTAACCTATACTCTTACCGGTGCATTCGCCTTTCTCATACCTTTCTTCTACGCAACTGACGGCTTCTTTTTCGTTATCACTTATCGAGCTATACGTTAAAAAAGCTTTCTGTTGGCTATTAAAATCCGAAGTGAAGGTATCGTAGAGGGCACTAAAACGAATGGCCATCGTACTGTTGCCTTCGCCTATATACTTTGACAGTATTTTCTCTGCCTCAGTAACTGACAGGGCATTTCCGCCTACGTTCACATCGGCGTTATCATCCTGATCAGCAGTATTTTGCGTTAGTTTTCCCTCTTTTAATTTAGAAATTTCGGAATCCTTTTGTAAACTCTGCAACATGCTATAAACACCAAACCCAATGCCACAAGCAGCCAAAACACATGCAATTGCAGTAGCAATTTTTGAGCCGCCATTGCCACTTTTTTGTTTATTATTTACTACTGGCGTTACCGGTACTCCAGTATCAGTATTCTGATCCATTAGTTTCCCTTTCCATAATATTTATGCTTATATTATAGCATGATTTAGTTTCCCCCATACGTCTTTCCCATAGAGTGTTAATGTCCGTTCAATTCGCCCCCACCAGCCAAGCTCAATCGGCAAAGGCCGATTTTTTGCTTGCATTAAAAAACCAGACAAAGGACGTCTGGTTTAAGGTGTTGTAGTTCTGTTAGATAAATTGCCTGCAAAAATCAATATCCTCCAAGAAGTCGCCATTACCGTTTATATCCTTGTCAAGAGTTTGATATATTTCATCAATATTATCCTCCTCTTTTTTCGAATAGGCTTCCTCATTGAGAGTGATTCTCGCTTCTCCCTGTGGCATGAACATAAAGATGCATAGTGCGCACCACACGCCGGTCTCCTGATCTTTCAAGTCCGCAACACTATACAAGAGTGGTGCCTGCACGCAGTCATTAGACAACTTGTAGAACGCAATACTCTGCCGTCCATCAGGATTCTCATCAAGAACGCCGACAAGATACCGAGTTCTATTGACGTCGGACATATCCGCTTCGTAAAGTTCTTTGCAGTAACCGTGGAGTTCATTCTTATCATTCACGACAATCTTCCCTTCAAACGACGGATCAGGAGTTGACCATTTTCCGTCCTGCATGAAGTTTCCAGAAATACTAAAAATACGACTCACACTTATCACCTCCTTTGTAGTGAGTATCTTTTTATATTATAACATATTTCTTAAAAATGTTAAAGTCTGCTCTGTGTGGCATATGTTTATATCAAGAGACACGGGAGCCTTCTAGCGTTTGATTATCTAGGCAAATATGTTATAATTATTGTGGCTATGTTCTCATAGTTTGAACATTTACATTTTTTTGGAAAGGTGGTGGATGAATGGTTACATATTTAGAGCTTGTAGACAAAATCAAAGATGCTGTTCGCGAGGAGGCAAAGAAAGTTCCATTATTTAAGAAGAATCAGGCTGGTGCTATCCGCATTACGGCAATTCCACATTGTGCAGAGGCTTATGCCTGGCTTAGCGGCAATGTGGACCTTCATTATTCCGGATTCGAGAATTTCGATTTCGAAGATGGTGCAATCTGCGAACATACGTACCCGATCGTAAAAGGCGGAAAGTTGACCAACGATTTCGGTAGTCGCGCGGATCCTAAGAGAGTTAATTTTTATTCCTATACAGCGATGAAGACCGCATATTTGTCACTCATCAAGGATGGCTCGGATATATACAAGAGCTCCATGCCATGTAGACTCAAGTACGACAAGGACATCATAGCCAGGAATGGATATGGTGTATGTGCTGGCGCAGTATGCGTCCCCATCGTAAAGGAACCCATAAACAACATATTGTGCGGAGATTTCGATGATCCGTATGATTTTATGGATCTCTACATTAGCGTATCCGGGGCAAATCCTGACGAAGACGAAATGTGTGCCCTCGCGGGACTCGATGTGTTTGATGAGTTTGACCCTGATCTTGGATTATTTATTGGTTTTGGAGGTAAATATGAAGATTAAGACAAAAGGTAAAGTTTATATCCAGAAGTATGATGCTGAGTTTATTCTCAAGGCTGCAAAAGATGTAGACTTCAAGGTCCCAAAATATGTTGTTGACGAGATCTTGAGTAGTGAAAACGAGTGCATTATGCAGACCGCCGGCAGCAATAACGAGTTCATCGTCCTTAAAGACCCCAAATCCAGATTCTGGATTATGGATCAGTTCTTTATTCTCGACTACGATAGCTATAAGAACATGACAGCCGATGAGTTACGTCATCTGGCCGAAGCGAAGGAGGATGAAGAAAACCGCAGATATGCAACCTATGAGGAAGTCATAGATAGCGACAAGAGCAGGTCTTTTTATGATAGTTTCACTATAAAGAATGTCCTGATATGGCAAAGTGAAGTTCCATCAATCAATATTCTTTATAACATCAAAAGACTCGGGCTCACGCTCAACTTTCCAGAAGATTATGAAGGCGATAAATAATGACACCCTTCATGCAAAAACCAGGTCAGAGACCTGGTTTTTCGCTTTCCGGGAATCCTTTGAGTCCAACATCAGCGAGGAAGCCGCCAATCATAAATGCGGTCAACTCCTCTATGATTTTAAGATCTACTTCGAGGTATCTCTTTTTGACCAGAGTCGCCTTGCTCAGGGTGTACTCGACTTCTTCATACGAGAACTTGGCTCTACCCTTTACTTTGAATCCGCCGAGGCTAGAGAGTTTTGCGGCCCAGACGCCCTCGATAAATACAGGACTCTGGTCGCTTGCGGCATTAGAGCTACTGGCCCCAAGATCTGGAATGATCACCTTGCGCGGCGCATTCTTACGACTATTTGAGATGGCGTAGAATTCTATAGCCCTATACCCATTGGCTCCGCTATGGAGGCGACCAACAACATAGCGGCGATCCGCAAGCTTTGTCGGGCTCTTGGCGCATAGCTCGTCGACAAAGCCATAAAACTGCCCGTCTTTTTCGTCTTCGATCAAAATTTTTCCCGCATAGAAAGGGTCTGGCTTTTTCCACTCGCCGTTTTCTTCATAATTCCCGGAAATTTTAAAGAGCCTACCCACACGCACCACCTCCTTTTGTGAGCTAGTTTAATAATAAAGCAGTGCGCTCGCTTTTCAAAGCATAAGCGTTTAATATTTGTCTAATATCTTGGTGCGACTTCTTTTAGATACGTCGTGTAGAGAGTTGGCGTATCGGTTGAGCGGTTCGCATTGTAGAGATAGACGAATGGCGAATAATTCATAATTTCAGCTGGATCTCCTGAGCCGGAGCCTTTGGTTGCGCCGTAGGCACGGTTCAAGGCGATCTTTTCCGCGTAAACTGGGCCATTGATTCTTAGTGGGTACATACTAGCGGCGTTCCCCGCATCGTTCTGTTTTGTACCAGTGGTGATTGTGCCTTTAGAAAGGAGCCAACCATCAATCTGGGTTACATTGTCTTTTATTGTAATATTGCCAGGAGTAATAATGATAAGCTGTGGGACCTGCCTGGCTTCAGTATAAGCAAGACCATTATTGTAAAGAAGATTACTGTCAATGGCTATAGTGCCGTTACCATCAGCGTAGACAATATGGGTGGTTTGAGGAGGAATAAAGCCGCTCGCGATGATATGTGCGGTGCTTGAGACGTGGGTATAACGGACGTTGGTTCCGCCAATGGTTGAACCGTTGTCGAATGTAGTCGAGATATCAACAGTGCCAGTTCTGGGTGTTTGGTTCTTGGCGGTGTTCCCGAACTGAGTCATCATGCTATCATAGATCGACGTTCCGGAGCTAATATCAGAGCTACCAGTGTCCGAGCAGGTGCCATTCGAGAAGGAAAGCGGAACATGGGCGCAGTTATCTTTAGGCCCGATATCCTGAATGGTTCCGCTGTTAGCAAATCCCGAGGCATTTCCAGAGAAAACACCTTGGATTTTGCCTTTAGCGATGACGTTGTGTTCACCGAACCCTTCGAAGTGAATCCTGGTCGAATTCTGGATTGAATATGGATATTTTGGGTCTCCCACATTAGGAACACTAAACAAATTGTTTTTGGTCGGAGTATTGGATTTTAGGACACCATTCGTAAAGATGTCGCCACCCCAAACTTGGAAGGTTGGTTTTTTGCGAATAATCTTACAGTCACCGCGCGGGGATGACCATTGGCCATTACCACCGCCAGAAATATCTGTATCACCATTGGTTTCTGATGGATAGACCGTCGAAACAACACAGAAATACTTTCCAGCTTCAACATCCCACACTGAAAACGATTGATTATTTAAGAAGTTATAGACATCGCCACCACCAGCGTTGCCAGAGTTTAGCGAGCCACTGCCTGAAGCAAATTTAGCACAGTTACCAACGCCTGCTCTACATTCCCCGTTAGAAACAGGGACACTACCCCCAACGAGTCCTTCTACATTATCTGTAATATATCCAATCACAGACCAGGAAGCATTCGGAACCCTGGTTGCATACCAGCCCTGCGTCACGCCATTATAGCGACCGTCGGTTACAATCTTTGCACTAATTTGCGCAATTTCACCAGCATATATCTTAGATGAGTTAATAATAACCTCTCCGTGGTTACTGTAGTTGTGTGGCACTTTCACGTAGGCAAGAGAAGAAACAGGGCCCTCATAGGTATACACATGCTCTTCAGTGAGCCTACAAGTACTGTCGCCACTGGTTGTCCTTGTATATTTACATGTGTTAGTAGCTATATTGCATGAATTAGCAACTACTTCCCACCCCTCTCCGGTTGGTATACCATCAGGAATATGGACCGGCGGTGTTGTTTCAGTATACACCCAGTGGTTGCATGTCCAGGTGGTAGGGCCGTTCGAAGAATTATACTCCGTAATTGTAGCCTGCGAAGGAGTGCCGCTCGTTATTGTCTCGTTTACTCTACCATCCGTGCCGATATCACCAGTGCTCACCAAATAATCTGAGTGCTTTTCCTGACTGGATTGAGACGTGCCATCGGCATTCACGCTTGGGCCCTCATATTCGTCCCGGACCACCTTTCCAACATTAAACGTGCGCGTCGCGCTGCTAACCCCAGAAATAGTGTACTTATTCTCAAAAGTAATAATATTTTTTAGTGCACCATGTTCTGTGCTCAGCGGAGCTCTAGCTGCATTATTCGCCGACGTTCCATTACTGGTTTGACCAACGAATTTATCTCCACCCACTCCAGTTTGCTTAGTTGCATCTTTATCTGCATATGATTGCACGCCACTATAATAGCAGTGATGGAACTGAATAATATCATTAGGTTTCGCCCAGACATAGTTTTCATTACTATCGCCGCGTTTCCAGCCGCTCCCGGTTGACACATTTTGAACCATAGCAAGAACGGAAGTCGTATCCCCAGAACCAAAGCCAGTACAGAGATTATAGGTTGGTGGAGGAGGGGTGCCAGTGTGCTCACAAGCAAAGGCGACCTTATCCCTACCGCCTTTCCTTATCGTTTCTTTGTTAACCAAATCGGCCGCCTCTCTACCTATATAACCAGAACCTTGGCCGATTACGTACCCATTATTGAAGTCAGAAACCTTAAAGTTTATTGCATTATCCAGACCAAAATTCCCCACCCAGGTCAAACGCCCGTTTCTATAGTCATATGTATCGACTAGCCCCATCCAAACAACATAGCCACCAGTATTAGTGCTAGGGTTTGTGCAAATATTATAAATATTTTGCTCGTATGGGTTAGATGGATAGTCTCGCCTTATCGCCCAGGCCGCCTGAAAATCACTAATAGAGCCCCTAATCCATCTAGCACATTTGACATGCTTAGTACTACAACAGTTATATCTCGTAGTATTACTTTTCGACTGAACCATTCCGGGGAAATTTGAACTCGGTTCGTTGTCGCCAGAACATCCTTCCATGTCCCAGACACCACCACCACCGGAGGATTCACCGACAGCCATAGCTAGACGAACGCAAATAATCGGAGTCGACAATACAAAAACAAAACCAACCAGGGTTAATGCTGTTTTTATACACCTCACTCCATTCCGCATATCCTTATTTTATCACATCATTATTATACTTCAATAGAAAAAGGCACCACTTTCGTGGTGCCTTTTTATTAGTGAGTCGTTAGGAAGTTATAAAAACCTGTGAGATCCGAGCCAGAATATGAATACACTACGCCAGTGTCCGTCATTACGTATGCATCATAATCACCAGGCCCAAAAACTAACACACTTGCCTCATAAGGCCCCTTTACAAGTACATAATAGGGCCCATCGCCGAAATCGTAAGTATAATACGACCAGCCATAATTAGCAACCGCCCAGTCATAAACCTGACTCTCAGATGTCGGGCGCGCAGGCGGACCAACAGCGGGCTGAGGCTGAGGCGGGAGCGGAGGCTCGCCGATGCTTACCACTACGGCAGGCACGGTTACGGTGGTTGTGAGGCCACTGTAGGAAATCGTGATAACGTTCGATTCAGAAGCGAGCGTCATTGGATTTGCGGTCCATCCGTTCGGATTTTTGACGGTGCTGCCATCACTCATGGTGACGGTAACCGTAAAATCGCTTGCGTTCAGCTGGTCGCCAACATGACGCTCCATAGACTTCACCGTTGCCGAAATCGAAACGGGAGTTGCAGGAGCTACGGGCTGAGGCTCGGGCTCAGGCTGAGGAACAGGCTGAGGCTGAGGCTCCGGCTCCGGAATAGGCTCCGGTTCGGGCTCAGGCGCAACAGGCTCAGGTTCAGGCTCGGGGTCGGGGTCAACCACAGCGGGTTCGGGCTCAGGATCGGGCTCAACCACAGTGGGCTGAGGCTCAACCACGGGTTCGGGTTCCGGATTAATAACCGGTTCCACGACGGGCTCAGGCTCAGGATCCACAATTACGACACTGCTAGGTGGCGATTCACCCTCGGACACGGCTGAACATGAAGAGCAGCCGGCCAGACCAACCATAATAAACAGACTCACTAAAAATACTTTTATAACCGTCTTTCTCATAATAAATCCCTCCATTTCTACAAGATATATACGGTCTACTGTAACGTACTTCCATCGGCTGGTACAAAAAGTATCAACTAGATAGTTCTATCTATAATTATACTACACTTTGCAGGAATTGTCAATTTAGCATAACAAAAACCACCCCCAGAAACAGGGGTGGTTTTGTCTAGCTTGTCCTAGAATCGTTGAATTTTAGAGCTCAGCGATTTCCTCTTCGGTTGGTTCACCTTCGGAGATGAGACTATCAGACTCAGTCTCGATTGGGGTAACACCAGTACCGACTGGGATCTTGCGGCCGATGATGACGTTCTCTTTGAGGCCGTTCAAGTGGTCGACACGACCATTGATGGCGGCATTAATAAGAACGCGGGTTGTATCCTGGAAGGATGCGGCAGACAAGAAGGAGTCGGAGAAGATAGAGACCTTCGTGATACCGAGAAGGAGGTTGGTCCAGGTGGCTGGGGTCTTGCCAGCTGCTTCGAGAGCTTTGTTCTCTGCGATTACAGCAGCCTTAGAGACGATGTCACCAGAGACGAACTCAGAGTCGCCTGGCTCGTTGATTTGAACACGAGAGAACATCTGGCGGACGAGAATCTCAAGGTGTTTTGGAGAGATTTCGTGGCCCTGAGCAGCGTAAACGTTCAAGACATCATTCATGATGTAGCGTTCGGTTGCTTCAGTTCCCTTGTACTTCAAGAGGTCTTGGAGGTTCAAAGAACCAGTGGTAAGACGATCACCAGCTTCGACACTGTCGCCAGATTTGACGAGAAGTTCAGCATCGCCTGGGATTTCTACACGAACCGGAGCGGTTGCAGAAGCGACAAGCACGATTGCATCTTTGACGAGTTCAACGATACCGTCGAATTTAGCCTTGATAGCAGCATTCTTGCCATCTTTCTTAGCGAGGGTAGTGCCAGCCTTAACGGTTTGGCCATCCTTAACCTCAGCTTTTCTGCCAGCGAGTTCGTAACGTTCAATATCACCAGATTGTGGGGTGACCTGGACAACGTAGTGGTTGCCATCTTCCCAAGTCTCGATAGTACCATCGATTGGGGTGATGTAGGCTTGACCTTTAGGGTTGCGGGCTTCGAGAAGCTCCTCAACACGAGGAAGACCACGGGCGATAGCACCAGAACCTGCAACACCAGAACCGTGTTTGGTATCGAGGGTAAGCTGGGTACCTGGTTCACCAAGGGATTGAGCGGCGATCACACCGACAGGTTGGTTGGCGGCGACGAGTTCACGAGTGGACATATCAACACCGTAAGCCTTGCGTGGGATACCGTTTACTGCAGTGGTTGAAAGGATGGATTGAATCTTGACAGATTGAATATTCTCATCGGCATCAATTTGAGCAGCGATATCATTGGTGATAAGTTCGTCAGCTTCAACGTAACCTGGAACAGCTTCGGCAGTGTAGCGGCCAGCGATGCGGGCAGCAAATCCAATGCCAGAGAGTTCGGTTTCGTTTCTGAAGACGGTAAAGCCTGGATCTTCAGCTTCTTCATCGGTAGTAAAGACGTCTTGAGAGACATCGACGAGACGACGAGTGAGGTAACCAGAGTCTGCAGTACGAAGAGCGGTAGACACCTGACCCTGACGTGCACCACGAGTGGCGATGAAGGATTCGAGGGTGTTAAGACCTTTCTTGTAAGAAGACTTGACTGGGAGCTCGATTTCGTTGTTGTTGATATCGACCATGATACCAATTTCTGCAGATGCGAGCTTGATGTTTGAAATGTTACCACGAGCACCGGAGTTGACCATGACTGCGATATCGGTATCCATCTCGGCGAGCTTGTTCTGCAAGAACTCGGAGATTTTCTTATCAATATCACGCCAGTTGGCAATGGTGAGTTTGTAACGTTCTTCTTCGGTAACGAGACCTTCGTTGAATTGTTCCTGAATGAGGGCGGTTTTTGCATCACCTTCTGCGAGGAAGTCATCAATTTCATCATAGGTTGGATAATCATCCTTAGCGGTCGAGATTGATGCGATGGTTTCGTATTCGAAGGCGAGATCCTTCAATGCATCGGCGGTTTTTACCGTTGTTTCAGCACCATACATATCGAAGATGTTGGCCATAACCTTAGAAAGGTGTTTCTTGGTTTGGACAGCGTTATCGTATGGATAATCGGCTGGGAGGATTTCGTTAAAGAAGACACGGCCGAGGGTAGTGGTCCTGATTTCCTTCTTTGCGAACACACGGATTGGAGTTTGCAAGTGGATGAGACCTTGGTCATAAGCGAGCTCAGCTTCATAGACAGAGCTAAATGGCTTAATGACACCTTTGTCGGTTCCTGGCTTGTCGTAAGTCAAGTAGTAGGCACCAAGCACAACGTCCTGATAGATAGCGAGGACTGGAGCGCCATCGGCTGGCTTCAAAAGGTTCTTTCCTGCAGCCATGAGTTCACGAGCCTCAGTCTGAGCAGCGTCAGAGAGTGGCAAGTGGACTGCCATTTGGTCACCATCGTAGTCAGCGTTGAAGCCGGATGCTACGAGTGGATGAAGCTTGATTGCTTTACCGTCGATAAGGCGTGGTTGGAAGGCCTGGAGTGAGAGACGGTGAAGCGATGGTGCACGGTTCAAGATAACATATTTGCCTTTAATGACTTCGTCGAGGGCATCCCAGACGATAGTTTCCTTAGCCTCGATGAGGCGAGAAGCGGCGCGGATGTTGTTTGCGTATTCATTAGAGATGAGCCATGAAATGACGAATGGCTTGAAGAGCTCAAGTGCCATTTGTTTTGGCAAACCACATTCGTGGAGTTTGAGTTCTGGACCAACGACGATCACGGAACGACCAGAGTAGTCGACACGTTTACCGAGAAGGTTCTGGCGGAAGCGACCTTGCTTACCTTTGAGGAGGTCGGAAAGTGATTTAAGCTTGCGGCGACCACCTTGAGCGCTGGCAGCATGTGATGCTGAGTTGTCGATCAAAGCATCGACAGCCTCTTGGAGCATGCGCATTTCGTTGCGGCAGATAACTTCTGGAGCGTTGAGGTCGAGAAGTTTCTTAAGACGATTGTTACGGTTGATAACACGGCGATAAAGATCGTTAAGATCGGAAGTAGCGAAGCGGCCACCAGGAAGTGCGATCATTGGGCGTAGATCCGGTGGGATAACTGGGATAACGGTAAGAACGAGATCAGTTGGTTTAATACCAGCAGCCTTCATACCTTCAAGAGTCTTAAGGCGCTTTTGAATCTTCTTCTCTTTTTGGCCCTTAGCAGTTTCTTCTTCGGCGTGAAGATCTTCGATTAATGTGTCGAGATCAATTTCGTCGAGCATGCGCTTGATAGCGGTAGCACCCATCTCTACGGTAATGAGATCTTCGTATTCTTCTGGAAGATTACGATACTCAACTTCGGTAATGGTGCCACATTTCTTGAATGATTCAAGAAGGGCTTTGCGGCTTCTGTAATCATTTTCGAGATCAGCCAATTCCTTGGTTTGAGCTTCGGCGAGAGCTTTTACATCTGCGCCATCAGCTTTGGATTCTTTCTCGTAGCGGATACGGATAGCATCGCGAGCAGCCATAGTTTGATTCTCAAGAGACTCGAGAGTCTTTTGGATTTCATCTTCTTTTGCATCAGTGATGAGGTAAGTTGCAAAGTAGACAACTTTCTCGATGTTCTTGACGGTAATGTCAAGAAGTAGCGACAGAGCTGAAGGGATACCACGCATAAACCAAATGTGTGCCACTGGCGCTGCGAGGGTAATGTGGCCCATACGTTCACGACGAGTGATAGATTTAGTAACGAGGTTACCTTCCTTGTCAACGGCCGCTTCACGAGAGCGCACACCTTTTAGTTTTGAATCATGTGGGTTAATATCTTTAGTTGGACCGAAAATTCTCTCACAGAACAAGCCATCGCGTTCTGGTTTTTGAGTACGGTAGTTAATGGTTTCTGGCTTAGTAACTTCGCCATAGCTCCAGTTCAAGATGTCGTCACGACTTGCAACCGACAAACGAATGGAATCAAAGTCCGAAGCACTGATAAAATTATCCATCCACGCCATATTAGAACTCCTCTCCACCGAAGTCGGCAATGCCGTCATCTAATTCTTCTTCCTCCTCCGTAGTGGATTCGTCCAAATCTTCTGACTCGTCACCATCGGTGATTTCGATACCTTCTTCAGCCATCATTTGTACGGCTTCCTCATCATCGAGGTCAACAATCGTTGGCGCGGTATCTTTCTTATGTTGATCGTAAATCGACTGATCATCCTTGTCTTTTTCGATCTCTCTCGAGGTCTTCTCAATCACATCACCTGCATCGGCAGATTCACCGTGATCAAGGAGGTCAACCTTAAGACCAAGACCTTGAAGTTCCTTAACGAGCACGTTAAAGCCTTCTGGAAGCTTTG
>JAEEGK010018233.1_pt1 | contig 15207 bp, 7 predicted proteins | sample 8958771 | NCBI WGS metagenome assembly JAEEGK01 (sample SAMN16246547, study PRJNA631951) | gut metagenome | biome: gut microbiome; feature: rumen; material: SC-attached | host: Bos | place: Iran: Karaj | collected 2018-10 | reverse complement strand
CTGCGCGTAAACGTCGAACACCATGTTTTTGATGCCATTCTCGAAGTATTCGTAGGTCCATTCCTCGTCCCGCGTGTTCTGCTCCGTATAGTTGAGGTCGACGCACGCGGCCGGAAGGACACAGGCGAGAATGAATAAGGAAATTCTATCAAGTTTCATAAGGCGTCTCATTTTAGAATACAACGGAAAGGCCCACGGAAACCGCCTTCATCACGGGATAACCCGTATTCAGGTTCTCGGCGTCCATGCTGGGGATATTGCCGAAGGACAGCAGGTTCTGGCCCTGGACGAACAGCTTGGCGTCCGTAATCTTCATCCGGCCGACAAGCGCCGCGGGAAGCCGGTAGTAAACTTCGCAGTCACGAAGCTTCAGCCAGCTGATGTTGCGGTACCAGATCGTGGAATTCTGCACGTTGTTGGCAACCCTCGTCGTAGAGAGGCGCGGATAGATCGCGCCGGTGCCGGCATTGTCGAAGCAGTGGGCGTAATACTCCCGGGAGAGGTTCCGGTTGTCCGAAAGCGCACCCCAGACACCGTCGACATAGATGAGGTTCTTGGTCTGGCCGTACGCACCCTGGAAGGAGGCGTTGACACCGAAGCCCTTGAACTCCATGCCCAGCTGGAAACCGTAGTTCAGCGCAGGGAAAGCGCTGCCCCAGTCCATCGCGACAAAGTCGTTCTCGTTGATGACGCCGTCTTCGTTGACATCCTTGTACTTGGTGTCACCGACTTTCACCTGGCCGAACTCCTGCAGCGGGCTGGATGCGATCTCGTCCTGCGACTGGAAGAAACCGATGGCGACCAGGCCGCGTGCGGCATCGGCAGGACCGCCGATGACGGAGAGGTTCGGATAGGCCGGGGTTTCGATCCATTCCAGGATCCGGCTCTTCACGAAGGAGGCGTTGCCGCCGAAGTTCAGGTTGAGACCGCTCGCGAAGGTCTTCGCGAAACGCAGGCCGGCTTCAGCGCCGTAGCTCGCCACGACACCCTTGTCGTCATACGCGGACTGGATGCCCACGACGGCGGAATTCAGGGAACCCGCGCTGACGAGGATGTTGCGACGCTGCTGATAGAACACGTCGGCGGTGAAGTCGAGGCAGTCCGCAATCCGCATGTCGGTTCCGAAGTTGGCCTTGTAGGCGGCCTCCTGCCGGAAATCGGTCGTCGGGAACTGCGTCAGGAAAGCGCCCCAGGAGCTGGCGAAGTTCTGGCCGTACCAGAACTGGCCGTGCGAATTGTTCCAGGCGGCGAGCCACAGACCGTTCGCCGGGACATAATCGGTGTGCTGGATACCGCCGGAGAGACGGACCTTGCCGAAATAACCCGGACCGTCCGCATAGACGAAACCGAGGCCCAGCGTCGGGGAGAACGCCCACTTGGCCGGATAGGAACGGTTGGAACCGTTGGCCGCAAGGACCAGGTCTGCCATGAACCGCTCAGCGTGGTCGTAGTGGGTGGCGAGCTGCCAGTTCTCGCGATACCAGGTGTTGCTCTGGCCGTCGCGGATCTCGCTCTTCATGTTGTAGCCCGCGTTCGCGGCGAAATGGTCGCCGTCACCGAAAGCCACGGCATACTTGAGACCGGTGTTGACCGTACCCACGCGCCACTGGGAATCCACCCAGTAGTTGAACGTCAGCTTGTCCTCCACCGTACCCATGACCGCTTCCTGCATGACACCGGCCGCGTCATAGTAGTTCCAGCCGTACTGGTAACCCTTCGTACGGTTCTCGATGGTGTTGGAGGCGTTGTCATAGGAGCCGCCGGCATAGAACTTCAGCCCCGGAAGGATGAAGTCGAGATCCTGCTCGAGGGTAAGGTCGGCCCAGATCTGGCGCTGGTGGGTCTTGGTGAAGCCCGCGCCCGTCGCCTTGGCGATAAGGTTGAAGTCGCCGTACGTCTGGCTGCCGCCCCATACGCCGCCCTTGGTCTTGATGGGGAACGCCAGGGCCGGCACCTTGTACAGATGCCACCAGGCGTCGTTGGAGTTCACGTTCGGAACGCCGTTGGTTTCCATGAAGATCGCAAGGAGGTTCGTGCGGACCCGGGTGGAACTCGTCACCTGGAAATCCACGTTCGTACGGATGTTCATCTTGGAATACTTGAGCTGGGAGTTCCAGTCGCCCTGGTCGGGATTCTTGTAGAGACCCTGGGCGTCGGTATAGTCCAGCTGGGTGTAGTATTCCACCCGGTCGGCGCCGCCGTACATGGAAACGAAGGCGTTCGTCTCATTGGCGGTGTTCTTGAAGACTTCGTTCTTCCAGTTGATGTCGGGATAGACGAACGGATCGCTACCGTCCTGGAACTTCTGCAGCTCGGAGGCCGAATAGGCAGCTCCGACACCGTCATTCATGCGGGCGGTGTTCAAGGCGTTGGCGTAGTCGTATGCGCCGACCATTTCCGCCATCTGGGGATCGAACTGGATCTTGCGGGAAGCACCGGCCTTGAAATGGAAACCGGTGTCGGCCTTGCCGCGCTTCGTCTTCACGAGGAGGACGCCGTTAACGCCCTCGTGACCGTACAGGGCCACGGCGGCGGCATCCCGCAGGACGGTCACGCTCTCCACCTCTTCCACCGAAATGCGGTCGATCGGGCGTTCAATGCCGTCCACCAGGATGAGGATGTCCCGTTCGCCGGTCGTCTGGGCGCCACGGATGTTGAAGGAGGCGCCTCTGCCTTCCTCTCCCTTGAAACCGGTGTTCTGCAGGGCGGTCAGGCCGAGCAGTTTACCGTAAAGCGCATCGGCCAGGCTGATGGCCGAGGTGCGGCGCAGCTCTTCGGCGGTGATGGTGTAGGTCGCCGCCGTCGTCAGGTATTCCGTGCTCTCGACGCCGTAGCCCAAATCCACCGTCTGCACCTTCTTGTCGGGCAGCACGACTTGGGCGTTGGCCGTCACAGGAACTGCGCAGAATCCCAGCAGGCTGTATATGAGTATATTGCGTAATTTCATAATCGTGACTATTTCTATTGATTACCAACCAGGATTCTGCGTGAGGCCGTATCCCTTCTGGACTTCGATACGGGAGACCGGGTCCAGATACCACTTGTTCGTCCAGTAGCCGGGATCCCACCAGCGGCGGGCGCCGTTGACGATCTGCGGCTTCTCATATTCGAACTTGGGCCAAGGCGTCGAGGGATCCCAGCGCTGGTCGCCTTCCGTCAGGCGGTTGCCGTTCTCGTCCAGGCGGTAGATCCGGATCTCGTGGAGCGGTTTGGTGAAGAGGTCCTGACGCTTGCGGCGGACCATGTCATAGAGACGGTCACCGCACTCGGCGCCGATCTCGCAGTTGCGCTCGCGCAGGATCTCCTCGATCAGGTTCGCCTTGTTGGAAGTCAGGTTCAGGCCGGGGTTCATCTTCTCGATGCGGCCCAGGCCGACGCGGCTGCGGACCACGTCCAGGTCGTCGAGCGCACCCGAGAGATTGCCGGTCTCCGCACGGGCTTCCGCACGGATGAGATACATCTCGGCAAGACGGATGTAAGCCACACCGATATACTCGTCGTCCATACGGCCGCTCGTGTAGTCCAGCAGCCACTTGAACTTCCGGTAACCGGAAGCCACTTCCTCCGCATTGTTCGCGGCGAAGTTGCCGGCGTCATAGTCATAGGCGCCGTTCACCCAAGTATCGACATAGCTGAAACCGGCGTAGTCGAAACCGGCGGGCAGGGACGGTCTGGGAACCAGCATCGTCTCGTACAGGCGCGGGTCGCGGTCGGCATAGATGTCGATGCCGTCGGGGTTCTTGCCGGGGCCGTAGATGTCCGTGTACGGGAAATCGCGGCCGTCCGCCATGCCGAAGCACTCCATCAGCTCGTTGGTGGGAACCGCACCACCCTGGCGCAGGCAGTCGAGGGCGAAGCCTCTCCAGCCCCAACCCCAGCCGCCGTCGGACAGCGTCAGGGTAGGATGGGCGTCGAACAGCTTTTCGTGACGGGTTTCGTCATTGCGATACCGGTAAGCCCGGCGGAACGCCATCCGGTAACCGGCCTCGTCCTGCGACGCCGGCTGGATCAGCTGATAGTAGTTTCCGTTCCTGGCATTGTCCTCGAAGAAATCGTCGCAGTACTGCAGGCAACGGTTCCAGAGGCCGGGATCCTCCCTTCCGAACCACACATGCTCGATGTTCGTGAACTCGGTGACCTTGTCCGGCGTGTATTCCATGTAAGGCTGCGGGCTGTTGAACAGCGGAGAGGCTGCGAACATCCATACTTTCGCGCGAAGGGCGCGGGCGGATGCGCGCGTAAGACGTCCGGACCAGCGGCCGATGTCCTCATTGGGAACGTTCCAGATGAAGCCGGGCTCATTGATGGCGCACACGATCAGGGAGTCGATGAATTCCACCGTCTCCATCGCCGTCGCGCGGCCGCTCGTGTGGTTCTCGCCCACGGCATAGGCCTTCCGGGCCAGGCAAAGTCCGCCGAAATTGCGGAAAGCGTCGTAATAACGGCTGGCCATGATGGTGTAGGCCTCGCCGCGGAGACGGCTCTTCTCATTGTCGTCCATGTCCGGGACCCGGTCGATGTTCTCGATGAGCTGCCAGCATTTGCGCACGGTCTCATAGATGGACACGCGGCCGCCGGCGTCGGAGTTGAGACCGCCCTTGGTCGAATAGGAGAATTTGCCCTGGAAGTTGCCGTCTTCCGTATCCTGCGCGTTTTCCGTCAGCAGGCCCGGGTAGTAGCTCTGCTTGGGACCGCCCCAGGACACGTAGCAGTGATAGGAGTCGGAAAGCACGTCGATCGGCGCGCCGTTCATCATGTTTCCGGAAGTGTAGGTGCAATAGAGCTGGCCGTAGGCGCTCCAAAGGAAGTTGCGGGTGTACTCCGCGCTCGTGAACACGGTGTCGATGTTGACATCGACGCCCGGAGCCTTCTCCAGGAAGGCGTCACCGACGGCGAATTTGTCGACGCAGGCCGAAAAACAGAAGGCGGAGCAGATTCCCAGAACCAGTATGATATTCGAAATCTTTTTCATATTCGTATCTGCATTAGAAGTTAACCTGTGCACCGATGTTGACGACACGGGTCATCGGGTAGCGCACGCCGAAGTCGAGTCCGGAACCCGGAGCCTCGGGGTCGTTGCCGTCGAACCGGGCGAAAGTCAGCAGATTCTGTCCGGAAACGAAGAACCGGATGTAATTGAAGAACGGCATCGCCTTGGGCTTGTTGAAGGTGTAGCCGAGTTCGACGTTCTTCAGGCGGATGTACTTGGAATCGACCAGCCAGGCCTGGGAGTCGTGGTTGTTATGGACCCGGTTGGTGAACGAGATGCGGGGCAGGATGGCGTTCGGGTTGTCTTCCGTCCAGGAGTTGTCCGCGACCCACTGGGTGAGCGCAGACGTGTTGGTGGAACCGAACTGGTCGCGGAAGTAACCGTTGAGCTGGCGGCTCACGTGGTCCGCGCCCGTCCACAGCATGGAGACGTCCAGACCCTTCCAGTGGATGGCCCCGTTCAGGGAGAACGTGATCTCCGGGTTGTCGGTGTAACCGAGCGGTTTCTGGTCGTTCTGGTCGATGATGCCGTCGCCGTTCAGGTCGACATAGACGCAGTCACCGTACTTGAGGGCGAGGTTCTGGTCCGGCATGTCGACGCCGTAGGCGGCCTTGTAGCGTTCCTCCGTACCCGGCTGGTAGAACTCGAAGAGGTCGTAGCCGAAGCGCTGGCCCACCGGGAGACCCGTGCGGCTCAGGTAATCGTACATCGGCTTCACCTCGAGCATCTCGATGACCTTGTTCCGGGCGAAGGAGAAGTTCGGGGAAATGGAGTAGCGGACGTTGCCGATCCGGTCTTCCCAGTTCAGCGTGATCTCATAACCGTGGTTCTTGACGCGGCCTTCGTTCACATAGCTGGAAGGCAGGGAGGTGACGGCGGACAGCGTGGAGGCGTTGGACACGAGGATGTGCTTGCGGTCCTCCCAGAAGAAGTCCACATACGCGTGGAGCCGGTCCCTGAAGAAGGCGGCATCGACACCGACATTGACCTTGCTGGCCGTTTCCCAGGTGACGTTCGGGTTGCCGGCGGTCAGTTCCTTGACGGCCTGCAGCCAGGTGCCGCTGGTACCGAAGTTCGCACCGCGGTTCTGCGGGTTCACGGTCGTGGAGCCCGTATAGAACTGCCAGGCGCCGGGCAGATACAGGAAGCGGGCGCCGTTGGTGTTGTCGTTACCGACCAGGCCCCAGGAGCCGCGGAGTTTCAGATAGCCCATGAAATTCCTGATGGGCTCCCACCAGGTCTCGCTGGACGGGATCCAGCCCAGGGAGATGGACGGGAAGGTGCCGTAGCGCTTGCCGGGAGCGAAGTTCTCGGAACCGTTGCGGCCGATGTTGAAGTCCAGCAGGTACTTGGTCGCATAGTCGTAGGTGACGCGGCCGACCAGGCCGACGTAACCTCTCGGAATGGACTGGTAGATGTTGCCGCTGTTGTCACCGGGATAGTAGGTCTTGCTCTGGTTGTAGAGGAGCAGCGCGCCGATGTTGTGCTTGCCGAAACGGCGGTTGTAGTTGAAGCTCGCTTCCGCATACCAGTTGCGGCTGCCCCACTTGGACTCGCTGTAGGGCGTCGGCCAGGTGATGTTCTCCTTGCGGAGGACTTCCTCGCCGTTGACGATGGTGGCGACATAGGTCAAACCCGTACCGTAACCGTTCTCCCGGTTCTTGCGGGCGGTGTACTGGGAGTTGTAGGACACCTTGGTCTTGAAATCCAGACCCTTGGTGATGAAACCCAGGTCCAGTTTGTACTGGATGTCGAAGTTCAGCACATTCGTGCTTTCGTTCTGATAACCGAGGTTGTAGTAGTTCGAGAGGGCGTCACGGTCGTACTGGCCGACGAGGTTCGGGTCCGAAACGATGTGACGGCCCGCCGCGTCGATGCCGCTTCCGGCATACGGCGTGGCTCCCTGCAGGTAACGGAAGAGGAAACCTTCACCGCCGCCCATCGTGTTGCGGTCCTGCATGCGTCCGCCCAGGGTGATGGACACCTGGCTGAGGCGGGAGACGTCGATGTCGAGGTTCGCACGGTAGTTCAGACGCTGATAGTCAAAGGTCTCATGCTTGTTGTTGGAGAACGTCTTGAACAGGGAATCCTGGTTCAGGAAACCGGCGGAGACGAAATAGCGCACCCGTTCGGTACCGCCGTTCACGTTCACGTTGGCCTGTTCCTGCCAGGCGGAATCGTTCATGATATAGTCGATCCAGTCCATGTTCGGGAACGTGCGGGGCATGTCGCCGGTGCGGAAATGCTCCATGACTTCCTGGCTGAACCGGATGCCGGCGTCGGCATACGGCGTATAATCGGCGATTTTCACGGAACCGGGCCAGGCGTTCATCGGGAGCGCGTCGGTGATGGCGGTGTAGTTCCACATCTGGCCGTAGGTATAGGAATCGGCGAAGTCGATGAACTTGGAGATCGTCTGCACGGCGGCGTTGGCCGTGGCGGTCACCGAGGCCTTTCCGGTCGTACCGCGCTTGGTGGTCACGAGGATGACACCGTTCGCGCCGCGGACACCGAACACGGCCGTGGCCGAAGCATCCTTGAGGACGGAGATGCTCTCGATTTCGTTGGGATCCAACTGGGAGAAAGAACGTTCGACGCCGTCCACGAGGACCAGCGGTTCCGCGCTGTTCAGGGATCCGACGCCACGGATACGGATGACCGGTTCGTCAGCACCCGGCATGGCGGAAGGCTGGACGGCGGACACACCGGGGAGATTTCCCTGGAGGGCGTTCGCCACGTTTGCGACCGGAGCCTTCATCAGGCCTTCGCCGCTCACCGCGGAAACCGCACCGGTAATGGTCACCTTCTTCTGCTGGCCATACGCGATGACCACGGATTCGTCCAGCGCGGTAGTGTCGGGCAACAGGGTGATGGTGAGGGTCGTGCCTGTCACCTGGACCGCCTGTGTCGCGTATCCGACACAAGAAATCTCGAGCGTGGCGCCACGGGGAACGGACAGCGAGAAATTACCGTCCAAGTCGGTGATCGTTCCGGTCGTGGTCCCTTGTATGACCACACCGGCTCCGATCACCCCCTCTCCCTGTTCGTCCAGGACCTTGCCAGTCACGCGCTGGTTCTGGGCGGAAATCTGTCCGGGCAGCAGGAGCAGGAGCACCAGCATTCCGAACAGATGAGATAGTTTCCTTTTCATCATTTCAGGGTTCATTAGATGGTTGAAAAACGTATTGGGTTGGTTATAGGTTACAAAAATCGCAAATTTATGCAAAGGTAACGGATGCCCCTGCGATTGAATATCAAGTTTGAAACATATTATATCAAAAAACAAACATATTGTAACCAATTGACGGAAAGGGCCCGCGGGGGAAATCCCGCGGGCCCTGGTCGGATTACGGCCTCATCCGTCCGCTTACCTGCCTTCCAGCAGCGTCCGGAGATAGTCGATATCGTAATACTTCGTGAAATCCTTCACCGTGACGGACTGTTCGTCCGACACCTTCACCTCGACCGTTCCGTCCGTGGAAATCGGGATGTCGGGGGTTACGCCGGCGTCGATGTTCTCTCCGTCCAGGGTGTTGAGCCGGGCACGGAAAGAAGAGATCTGGAAGCAGAAACCGTCGGCCGTGCACATGGCCTGGATGGCGCAGGCGCCGCCGCCGGAAGTCGTGCCGATCACGGGGATGCCGGCGTCCTTGAGCATGGACGGGAACAGGTTGCCGCAGGAGAAGGACATGCCGGAAGTCAGGACGGCGAAGTTGAGGTCATAATGCACATCCTCGTCCTTCGCATCGAAAACGCGGTCGAAATTGCGGTCCACCTCGTACTCCACGATCGACCGCTGGCCGGTGAGGGAATTGTCCTGGCTGATGTAGCTCTTGTCCATGATGAGGGAGGTCATGGCCATGACGATGTCGGCGGAACCGCCGCCGTTGGCGGTGATGTCGATGACGAAGTTCTTCACTTCCGGATCCGCCGCGGCCTTTTTCAGGGCGTCCAGGAAGATAACCATGTCGTCATCCTCCGTATTCTCGACGGTGGGCATGGGGCCTGTACCGGCATAATAGGCTTTCCAGGCGGCTTCATTCCGGCTGTTGAACGAGTCGAACACGCACACGGCCGTATCGCCCTTCTTGATGTAGGTCACGCCTTCACCGTAGGCTTTCGGGCGGAGAGTTTCAACCGCCTGCTGGTCCACGACCATGGACATCATCGACTGGACCGCGGACATCAGCATGCCGAAGATCTCCTGGTTTCCCATGAGCGCCTGGCGGTAGGCCGCGTACAGATCGGCATACTTTTCCGTGTCCCCTTCTTCCATGGCGTTTCCGGTCAGCTCCAGGGCGGTGTGGCCGTCCATATAGACGCCCGTCAGGGCGGTCATCCCGGCCAGGTAGTCGGAAAGCTGATCGGAAAGCAGGAGCTTCTTGACCGCGGGACCGACTGCGATATCTTCTTCGAGAACCTTGTCCAAACCCTTGGCCTTGAGCGCGTCATTGTACTGGATCCGACCGGGGAAGCCGTAGAAATGGTCCATGGCGAAGCAGAGCTCCTTGTAATTGAACTCCGCCAGATCCGCCGGACGGGTGGTCCGGGCCAGGAGGGGCTTGTTATAGTCGGGATCGATCTCGGCGAGGCTCACCTCATTGACCGACAGGTTGGCCACCACCTTCTCGCCGTTGAAGCCGGCGTGGTGGTAATAAAGGTCGGTATACATGTCCGCGAGCGTCGCGAAGGGGAAATACACCGTGCCCTTGCCGTCGGCATGTATGTCGATGCCGTAGGCGCCAAAATCCAACGTCGTGGTCGCCTTGAGCGGGAAATAGGAAACATTCTTATAGCGGACGAAGGGCATGCCGTCATAATAGACATTGGCCATGCCGGGCTGCAGGAGGCCCATCTGGTTCGTGAACGCCTCGAACTGGTCGGAAGTGAACACATCGTCGTTGATGTTGACGACCGCCGTCGCGTCCGCATTCCTGAGGGTGTACTCCCCTGCTCCGGTATGCGTCACGGTCATGACGGACCCCGGAAGGACGATCGACTGGAAATCCGCCGCCGAAATGTAGGCGACATCCGGCATGTCATCATAAAAACGTAGGGTCACCTGTGAATCAGGGGCGATCTTGGTCACCACGGGCACAATCCGCTCGGTATAACCGCCCCCGTCGGGCAGTTCGTCCGCAACCCTGTTCCGGGACGAATACATCCGCGGGCTGCAGGACACGACGACCATCACGGTCGCGAGAATTGGAAGGGAAAAAAATCTTGTTTTCATCGTATGCGTTTTTGTGTATTAGTTCAATAATACACTGCAAAGATACGGAAGATTTTTGATTCCGCAAGAAAAAGATGAAAAAAGTTTCCCGCCGTCACTTGATCTCTCCGCCGTTTTCCTTCTGGTCGAAACCGGTTTTATTCTTCAGGAACTTACGGATCAGGTAGAGAACCAGGCCGAAAACGATGACCAGGAGGGCTCCATAGAAGACGGTGAATTTATCCCAGGTCATGTCTAAAAGCTGCCGGATGCGGTTTTTAGAGATTTCCTTCCCGTCAACACTGACCGTTACCGTGACGCTTTCCGTCCTGGAGACGGCCACTCCCTGGAGACCTTCATTATCGAACAATTCGATAGTGGCGCTGATCTCGGAAGGCCCTTCGATTTCGGGCGTCACCGCAAACACGGCCGAAGCGCCGTCCGAAGATATGCGGGTTACTTTTGGTTCCGCGGGCTCGACTGTGAATTCAGGGGCGAAAATGGAAATTCGGGCAAACGCCGTCATTTCCTTGGCGGATACGGTTACGGTATCCCGCGTCTTCCCGGTGCGCAACTCCGGCACTTTATCCTCCGGCCTGATCCACACCGTCAGATAACCCTTGTGGTGCAGAACGATCCGCTCGTCGACATCCAGGCCTATCTTGTAATCGTCTGCATCCAACTCCGGTTCAGGCTCTTCTACCTCCAACCCCGGCTCTGGTTCTTCGATCCCGGTCCGGGGGAGTTCCTCTCTTTCCACCGGAAGGATTTCCTCCCTTTCCGGCGGAAGGATTCCCTCCTCTCCGAGGATGGAACCGGGGGCGCCGGAGCCGATCTCTTCCGAGTTTTGATTACACCCGGAAACCGTGAACAACAGGCCCAAAAGGATGACGGGGATCATCCAGCCGTAGAGAATCGCGTGTTTTTTCATGATGTCAAGCCGTTTTATGATTCGGAACAAATGTACGAAATCTTTACGGGAAAGAAAACAGGGACAACCGCCATGCTTGCTGAAACATGCGGGAGAACGGAGAGAGTATTGCAGGTGCGGTGAATTATTCCAATCTTTGTATTCGGAAATCCGGAGAAAGACCTAATAACCCGATCCATATGAAACGATTCCTGATCCTTACGTGCGCCCTGGCCCTGGCCGCGTGCGCCCAGAAGAATGTCAGTCCCGTCCTGACCGTGGAAGGCGGCCAGATCCAAGGGGTACCGGCCGATGTCGCCGGCGTTACCGTATTCCGCGGCATTCCGTTCGCCGCGCCGCCCATCGGCGACCTGCGGTGGAAGGCGCCGCAGCCTGTCGTGCCGTGGGAAGGCGTCCGCGTATGCGACACGTTCGGTCATCCGCCGTTCCAGGCGGCCCATTATCCCGGCGGTTACACTACCGAATGGGGATACGGCGCAGAGGCGCCCTACAGCGAAGACTGCCTGTATCTGAACGTATGGACCAAAGCGCCCGGCAAGACGGACAAGAAACTGCCTGTGGCCGTGTGGATCTTCGGCGGCGGCATGCGGGAAGGCTGGGGTTCCGAACCCGAGTTCGACGGCAAGGAATGGGCCGCCAAGGATGTGGTCCTCGTGTCCTTCAACTACCGCGTGGGCCCGTTCGGTTTCTTCGCCCATCCGGAACTCTCGGCGGAGAATCCGGAGCATCCGACCGGCAACTGGGGCACCCTGGACCAGATCCAGGCCCTGAAGTGGGTCCAGGCCAACATCGCGCAGTTCGGCGGCGACCCGGACAACGTCATGGTCTTCGGCCAGAGCGCCGGTGCCCGCAGCACCAAGTTCCTGTGCGCCTCCCCGCTCACGAAGGGCCTGTTCAACAAGGCCGTCATCATGAGCGGCAGCGGCTTCACGGATCCGCGGAAGCCGGTCGAGCCCCCGTTCCCGGGCATGCGCGCCATGCCTCAGCAAGGCCCCCGTACCCTGGCCGAGGCCGAGCAGTCCACCAAGGAAGTGGCCGACTGGGCCGGTCTGACGGACCTGCAGAAACTCCGCCGCGCATCGACCGAAACCATCTTCGCCCTCGGCACCATCTACTCCGGCGCCACGGGCAACCGCAGCATCCTCTCCGCCTCCCCCATCTCCCCGTATATCGACGGCTATGTCCTGACGGAAGGCTTTGACGAAGCCTGTGTCGACGGAACGCTTGCCGATGTTCCTTACATGATCGGCTATACCCTCAACGACGCCGGCAACATGGAGCCGGGCATCACGGATTTCTGCCTGAACCGCGAGGAGAAAGGCGGCAAGGCCTGGGCTTACCAGTTCGCCCGCCCGCTGCCCACCGACGGCCGTCCGAACGTCCTCCAGGGCGCTTTCCATTCCTCCGACCTCTGGTTCGTCTTCAAGTCCCTGAAGAACTGCTGGCGTCCGTGGACGCAGGGAGACTGGGACCTTTCCGAGAAGATGCTCACCGCCTGGTCCAACTTCGCCAAATACGCCGACCCGAACGGAAAGGACGGCGGCGACTGGAAACCCGTCACCGCCGCCCAAAAGGACTATATGGTTTTCTGCCTGGACGAGAACGACCAGGAAGCGTCGTTCCTTGGCGAGCCCAAGAAGGCTCCCCGCCCGTCATTCAGACCGTAAGGATACCGCGAATCCGCCTGAACGCGCCATTCGGAGATCCAGCGTCGTCGCTGCCGTCACCGTCTGGCGCGTGATGGTATAGGCCTGCGGATTCTTCTCGAAATCCGCATCGGGAGCGTCGGCATAAACCGTCGCCTCATACCGTACGCCAGGCTGCAGGAAGTCCAGTTTCACGGACACCTCGCGGGCGTTCTCGTCCGTAACGCCGCCCACGAACCAGACGTCATGCTCGCGTCCGTCCGGATGCGCAAACTCCCAGGCGCCGGATTTCCCCGTCAGACGGCCCGAATTCAGCGTGGACATCTTCGGATGCCGCGCCGTGACGATGTACGCACCCGGTTCGGCCTCCAGATAAAGCGTCTTGTCCCAGTCCACGGCAACATCCTTGATGAATTGGAAGGCGTCCATGAAGCGGGCATAGTTTTCCGGAAGGTCCGCCGCCATCTGGAGCGGCGAGTAGAATGTCACGTACAAGCCCAGCTGGTTGCAAATGGTATGGTGCATCTTGCCCTGCTGGCCGGGCGCAGTGACGGACATGTCCGTCTCGAAAATGCCCGGAGTGTAGTCCATCGGGCCGCCCTGCAGGCGGGTAAACGGAAGCACGGTCGTATGGCCGGGATTGATGCCGGCGCGGTATTCGGTGCCCATCGCACTCTCGTTGCCGATCAGGTTGGGCCAGGTACGGCATAATCCGGTCGGACGTACCGCCTCATGGGCGTTCACCATGATATGGTGCTTCGCCGCCTCCTTGATGGCGAACAGGTAATGGTTGATGATCGGCTGGCTGTAGTGATGCTCGCCATACGGGATGATGTTGCCCACGTAGCCGCTCTTCACCGCGTCATAGTCGTACTGGTTCATGAGCTGGTAGGCCTCTTCCATGTGCCGCTCATAATTGACGGTGGACGAAGAAGTCTCGTGGTGCATCACCAGGCGGATTCCCCGGGCATGCGCATACTCGTTCAGGGCCGGCAGATCGAAGTCGGGATACGGGGTCACGAAGTCGAAAACGGCGTCTTTCTGGTGACCGAACCAGTCCTCCCAGCCTTCGTTCCATCCCTCGATCAGGAGGGCGTCGAAGCCGTTTTCAGCGGCGAAGTCGATGTAACGGCGCACATTTTCATTGTTGGCGCCGTGGCGGCCGTGCGGCTTGGATGCCGCATAGTCCGTCACGCCCAGCTGCACGGAAGGATAGTCATAAGTGTAGGACCATTCGCTCTTGCCGGTGATCATTTCCCACCACACGCCCATGTATTTGACAGGATGGATCCAGGAAACATCCTCGAGGGCGCAGGGCTCGTTCAGGTTCAAGATGAGGCGGGACGCCAGCACATCGGTCGCCTTTTCGCAGACCATCACCGTCCTCCACGGGCTCTTGCACGGCGCCTGGAGACGCCCCTTCACGCCCTCGGCGTCCGGGGTGAGCCAAGTGCGGAACACCTTTCCTGCATCGTCCAGAAGGAGGTTCGTCGTGGGATAGTCCACCACCTCGGCCTCATGGATGTTGATGTACAGGCCGTCGGCGGTCTTCATCTGCAGGGCGGTCTGGACGCCGTTGGCCGAGAAGCCCTCGGCCGAAGCATTTCCGAGCCGCATCGACTCGTTCCGGCCCCGGATTTCCGACAGTTTGGACTCCGTGTAATTGTACTCCTGGGTGTCATAGTCCCCCGGAATCCACCAGGCCGTATGGTCGCCGGTCAGCGCGAATTCAGTGAGTTCTTCCTTGACCTTAAAATAGGTCAAAGCGTTCTCCAGCGGGAACTCGTAACGGAAACCGAGGCCTTCGTCGTACAGGCGGAAACGGACCTGCATCACGGCACCCTTGCCGTAGGGATTGCCCAGGTCGCCGGTGTATTCCGGGTCCGTGACGCTCACGCCGCTCTGGGCCTTGCGGGCGGACTCGGGCCGCTGCTCCAAAGTAACCAGCAGTTCGTTGTAATGGTTGCGGATCGAGGCTTCTTCCCCCCAGACCGGCTCCCAAGTCTCGTCGAACGAGTCGAACGCCGTGCCCGTCAGGGTGAATCCTCCGTCCAGGCTTTCCCGGTCCAACAGTTCGTATCCCAGCCGGGAAGGCAGGACGACCGCCTTGCCGGCACGGTCCAGCGCATATTCCGGCACGCCGTCCACGACGGCGAACTTGAGTTCCAGCTGTCCGTCCGGGCTGCGCAGCACGACGGCGTCGGCCGGCAGGGTCGGGGCTTTTTGCCCGCAGGCGGCCAGGAGGACGGCGGCCGCCAGAAGAACGTTCATTCTCATATCAATGGATGGATTTCATGGTTGGATGGGCCCGCAGCATCAGCCAGCCCCAGTGGAGACGGTGGTTGCCGGAGACACGTTTGAGCACCTCCATCAGTTCGGTTCCCTGCATGAAGGAATAACCCAGGCTGAGCGAGGCTCCCGGCGAGAA
>JAEEGK010018232.1_pt1 | contig 15208 bp, 8 predicted proteins | sample 8958771 | NCBI WGS metagenome assembly JAEEGK01 (sample SAMN16246547, study PRJNA631951) | gut metagenome | biome: gut microbiome; feature: rumen; material: SC-attached | host: Bos | place: Iran: Karaj | collected 2018-10 | reverse complement strand
CATCTATGATGACTATTGCTAACGGTCTTCGTGTAACAGTAACAGTCGGCAACAATACAACCCTCGTAAATGCAGATGAACGAATTGCTAATTTTAGCAAAGAGAAAGTTAACATCAAACCTTGCACTGAACACAACGACAGCAACAACGACGGCAAATGCGACTATTGTGGGCTTGAAATACACGACATAAACAATTTGACAATCGACATTCCCCACGCCATTTACAACGGAAAGGTTCAGACACCCGTAATCACTGTCAAGGATGGCGACAAGATTTTGACAGAAAATATCCACTATACAGTCGATGGCATCCCCGAAGATGGCGGATGGAGCAACTGTGAAGGAGATTACTCGATTACATTTTATGGCAAAGGCACATATACCGGCGAAATAACCAAAACATTCACCATTGACCCGAAAACCACCACCTCCGGCGCAGTTACCACCAAAGAAGACGAAACCGGCATCTCTGTAATAATCGACGGCGACAGCGAGGGCGAAGTCAATTTCCCCGAAAACATAACCGCCACACAAGTAATCTACAAGCGCAAATTCTACGCCGGTGTCACTACCACAATCATTCTGCCGTTTGCATTCTCCACATTAAACTCTAAACAAGGCTTTGAACCAAACTTTGAAAATGAGACTTTCAATACGTTAAAAAACGTTGTCTACGACGAAGACAGCAAACTTTGGAAAGCGCACATGAGCCCAGTCAATGAATTTACAGCCAACACGCCTTACATTTTTACACCAAGCAACAATATCGCACGCGACGATGGCAACCCGACAGAGATAACGTTTTTCAACGTAGAAATCCAACCCACCACTGACAAAAATCAGGCAACTGTCGGCGACTGGACATTGCAGGGCGTATATGCTTACCAAAAGTGGACTAAACCTCAGACGAGGATATACGGTTTTGCCGCCAATAAAAAAGAAGGCAAAATAGAGGCGGGCGAATTTGTACGCGCAGGAACAAACGCATATATCAAGGCAACACGTATTTACCTTGAATACAGCGAAAATGGTTCCGAATCCACATTGCGCTCAAAATCCGCCACCGAACTTCCCGAAAGGATTGTAGTAGTCTTCGACAATCCCGACGACGTCCCCGACGACGTCCACAATGACGACATCACAACCCCCGTATCGGAAATAACCCCGACCGCCGACAATGTGAATGTATGGTCATACGAAAAGACCATCTACATCGAAGGCGCATCGGGCAAGGAATACCGCATCGTGGACATGAGCGGCCGCCCGCTCAAAACCGACATCGCAAAATCCGACCGCGAGGAAATCCGCCTCGGCGGCAGCACCGGCATCGCGATAGTAATCGTTGACGGCAAAGCGCACAAAGTGATGTACTAATGCATAATTCATAATGCATAATTCATAATTGGCATCCACGTTGTCAATTCATAATGCATAATTCATAATTGGCATCCGCCAAATATGGATTATGCATTTTTTTTACCCCGCACATCCTGCGCTACGCTTGTATGTACGGGGTTATAGAAATACCGTTTTCCAAACGGTAATATGGCAAACTTTAAAATATTTGATTTTTTTTCAGTTTCTTTTTTGACTTTTGATCCCGCCGGTCGTATATTGGACAGAAAACGACAAACAATGGAACATGGAACCAATCAACAAAGACATATTACAGCGATGCAAGGACGGCGACAAGGAGGCGTTCAGGTTGATTGTCAAGCAGTACCAACGACTTGTGTTTTCGCTCGCAATCAAGATGCTCTGCGACGAGGAGGAAGCCAAGGACACCGTACAGGACACTTTCATCCGCGTATGGCAAAACCTTGACGAATACGACGCCTCAAAATCGTTAGGGACGTGGATATACACGATAGCGACGCGGCTATGCCTTGACAGGATCAAGACCAAAAAACACACCGTGGACCTGCCCGACGACGAAGACGCTTTCGCACGGTTCGCCGCAAATGCCGACAGCCAGACGCGGCTTGAAAATTCCGAATGGATTTCGATAGTGAGGCTATTGGCGGCAAAGCTCAGCGACAAACAGCGCACGGTGTTCACGCTCAGTCAGTTGGAAGGGCTCGACAACGACGAAATCCAACAGATAACCGGCTTTGACGCCGCACAGATAAAGAGCAACCTCTACGTTGCCCGACAGACAATTCGCAAACAATTAACGGAATTAGGCTATGAATAACATCGATGAAATATTAGAGCGTCTCAAAGGCGCACAGCCCGAGATTGACAACCCCGACGAGTTTACGGACTTAATAATGAGCGCGTTGCCCGACCGCAACACCGAGTCCAAAACTCCCGAAAAAGAATCCCGCATTGTAAAATTTGTGAGGATCGTACTCACGGCAGCGGCAGTGTTGCTCGTTGGACTGTTCATCTACACCAACGACTTGGACGCCGACACCCCGACAACAACCCAAACCAACTATCAAATCTCAGGCTTTACGTATGGCGATTACCTAAAAAATGTGTACACGAATCGTCAGAACAAAGCCTCAATCAATTACTTACAATTAAAGAAACTGAATTATGAAAACCATTAGACTATACGCGGCAATCGTGCTTGCAGCCGTGGCGTTATCTTCGTGCAATGAAGATTACGGTGACGCCAAAATGCACACCACAATCAACAGCGACGGCTCTTGCAGCCGTGAGATTTCCTTCAACGTAAGTTTCTTCGATGATGGAACCTGGGGTATCCCAAGCGGCATCAACCTCGGCACTGATTGGACATCTGTCTCCAATGACGACACTGCACGAACCTACGTCTGCAATTTTGACAACGTGGAGCAGATGTCGCAGGCTATGCCGCTTAAACTCAACAAGAAACCGCTCTCCGCGAAGGCGACCCTTGAAAAGCGTTTCCGTTGGTTCTACACCGAATACACTTTCACAGAAGTATTTGCGGGCATCGGCGGCAATTTTCCGCAGCCCCCGACCAACTACGCCAACGCCGATGAGGTCAGCTATTGGTTTACGGGTCAGCCCAACCTCGTAAACGGAATGAACGGCGCAGAGACAATGGAACGCCTCTCCGACCTCGACTCCAAGATGACCAATTGGTTCTGCGACAATGTAATCAACAGCGGGTTAGACTACATCTACACGCATTACGATTCCATCGCAAATCCGCCCGTAAGCCGTGAACAGTTTGCGCAGTTGCACGATTCGCTCGCCACATTCATCCGCGACCAATCGGGCAAAGACATCCTGACATTCGACTGCAAAAAAGGGTTCAATGAATTTTTCAAGTCGGACGCATACTCAATTTTCTTCCAAGGAGAATCGGACTGCGCCCGGGGATTCCACGACCATCTTGCACCCATCGTCAATTTCTCCTTCTTTTCTGTGCCATACACACTTACAATGCCCGGCACAGTCACTGACCCCGGCAACGGCATCTACTCTGACGGTGTAATCACCTACACCCTCTCGGGCGAAAAGCTAATCCCCGCCGACTACGCCATCACCGCAACATCAAGGGAGGCAAACACTTGGGCGTGGATTGTATCAGCACTTGTAATCCTCTTGGCGATAGGCTGCTGGGTGTGGAAGCCGAAGAAATAAAAAATTGAGCTACACCCTCACGCCAATCATCAACCTGTCATCTACTTGCGCCAACTCGCCAGCCCACTCGTCAAGGGCGGCGACGAGGCGCATTTTTTGTTCCGACATTGGGAGACGGTAATCGGCAGCTGCCATCTGCATAATCCTCTTGAGGGTGAATTTGCGAATCTCCTCACCACCAATCTGATCCTGTATGCCGTCCGAAAACAGATACACGGCATCGCCAGCGGCAATATTTACCTCAACTGTGGCAAAATGCTCCTTTTCGCGGACGTAATTGCCGACCGGGTTGGAATCGCCCTTGAGACGGTTTGCCTTGCCATCGTGTATGAGCAATGCGCTCTGATTGGCGCCACCAAACAGCATTGTGCCTGAATCGGGCGGGAATATCAGCACCGCCATATCCATGCCGTCGTCCACATTAGCCTTGCTGACATTTTCGGTGGTCTTGTTGAGCGATTTTTTCACAAGGACGCGCATATTGTCAAGAATTTCGCCGGGCAGGATGGGCGCGTCGGTCGATTCGAGCTTATTGATGATATCCTTCAACGCCGCCACGCCGAGCATACTGAGCATTGCGCCCGGTATGCCGTGACCCGTGCAGTCGGCATTGACCAAAAGACGGTGACCACGCACCACGTCGGCGTAGTACCAGTCGCCGCTCACGATGTCGCGGGGCTGATAGTACACAAAACTGTCGGGAAAGAGTTCTTTGACCTTTTCGGGGCTGCCAATGGTGTCAGTCTGAATCTGCGAGGCGTACTCCACACTGCCAACCATAATGCCCTTAGCCTCCTCTTCGGCATTGCGCTGCTCGGCGAGGTCGTTGGCGAGTTGATTGAGCTTGACACTGGCGTCCTTGAGCAACCTATTGAACCTCCGCTTCCTGAACAAAAACATGCACACGATGACCGCCACTGCCAATACCACAATGAAAGCCGCACCAATCAAAATATAAAAACTGCGCTGACGCGACGTCTCCTTTTCCACGTGCTCCTGCACCATCTGTCGCTCGTTGCGGATGCGCTGTATGCGGGTCTGCGCCGCAAAACTCGACAACCTCTTCATAGCCTCCTCGTTGTGGGTGTTTTCCTGGAGCTTGTCAAACCTGACCGTGTAGTCGTAAGCCTTCTTGTAATCGCCTGAAGCCTTGTAACATATCGAAAGCATGCGGCATATCTCAGCACTTTGTAGGGCGAGGGTGTCGGCGGGTATTTTCAGGAGCAATTGCTCAAGCTCAGGCACGGGCGTCTTGTAATTGCCGAGAAAAACATCTATTTCACATTTCAGCATCGTGGTCTCCACGTAATGCCAAAGTTCGTCGGCATTGTAATGACCATTCATAAAGACATCGAGCCACGCCCTGCTGCTGTCGGCGAAGTCCTTGCGCGACATGAGGTTGGCGAGTTTTATGTAACACTTGGAGAGGTTGAGCATACTGCCCGTGTAGCTCGAATAATCCGCCGGCTTGTCCTTGAGCACCGAAGGCACGGAGAGGAGCTGGCTTTTTGCAACGAGCAATGTATCGATGGCGGCAGCGCTCGAGCTGTCAATGTATTGCATGAGGGTACATTCAGCCAAATAATAGAGCGTCACTGCCGATTCCATGGTGTCGCCCGACATTGTGGAAAGATTAAGCGACTCGTAAAAAAGATTTTTGGCGGTATTGAACATGCCGAGCTGTGCGTATGGCATTGCCATCGACGTTGTAGCCCAACAGAGGAACGACGTATCCTTCAATTCGGTGTAGATGTCAGCCGCCTGACGGAAGCAGTCCCACATATCGAAATAGTCGGTCGTATTCTTGTAACACAATCCGAGGTTGCAGTATGCAAGGGCGGAATGGCGACGGTCTTCTTCGGTATCGCCGCCCGACAATTGAAGCTGCTTTTTGTACATCACAATTGCGGAATCAAACCTCCTGAGCTCGGAGTAAGCCCAAGCCAGATTGTTGACGGCGGAATAGATGCGCTTATGGTCGTCGAGCCGCTGCGCCGCTGAATATGCGATGCTTGCGTATTTTTTGACGGTGTCCGCCTCATAGCTGTTGTTGGCGATTTTCAGGCAGCTGTCAGCCAATGCGGCATCATCGTCCTGTGCGTATGCGCTGCACGGGATGAGCATCAAGGCGGATAATATGACGGTTAATATTGTTTTCAATTTCTTCAATGGTTATATGATGATTGATACTACTGTAATGTCCTCTTTCTGTGCACGTTGCGACACGAGCTCCTCTATTGCGCCCTTCTGTCCGACGGGCGATTGCTGCGAGAGGTAGCTGCACAACGCTTCGGGCTTGATGTCGCGGTCGAGCAGTTCGCGCTTGGTGGACGCCGAATAGAGCATCACCACGTCGCTCTCCGTGACGGTATTGAACAGGTCGCCCGGCTTGTCGCCGCGCATAATAATTGGATTGCCGTTTTTGATGAGCATTGCGTTTTGATTGACGCCCGCAAACCTGACGCTACCACGCCCAAAAACGCAGAGCGAGAGACCGGCGGCATTGTTGCGGGCGGCTTCGGGGAGTTTGCTCTGCACGGTGCGCAGTATTGCGGTCGGTGATACCACCGACATCGCCGAAAGTTGTCCGACGGTGTCTTTCAATGCGTTGACGGTCATCATCGAGACCAACGCGCCCGGCACGCCGTGTTTTGCGCTGCCGCCCAATGCGAGTATCCTCTTGCTGCCAAGGCGCGACGCCCAGTACCAGTCGCCGCTAACGATTTCGCAAGGCTTGTAATACACCATCGCATTTGGGAACGCATCGACAATCTCCACGTCGGAGCTGACTGTCGCCACCTGTATGCGCCGAGCATAACGCATGCTCTGGCGGATTTTGTCATTGATTTCCTCAATCTTCGCTTTTTCGATGTTGAGTTCCTCGTTTTGGGTTTTGATTTCCTCGTTGTGCGACAAGAGGGCGGCATTGCCCTTGCGGGTTTCCTGCAACATCCTCCACAGCATAACCAAAAACACCAGCAACGCCACAAAGCCCGCCGCGCTCACTATCATCATCCTTACAAAATGACTACGCTTTTCCTCCAACTCCCTTTCGGCGTTACGTTTTTCATAATCAGCCTCTTCCTGTTCAAGTTCCACCTGAGATTTCACCTCAAATGCCGCCGTCTCTACCATTGCACGAGTGCCGGTTTTCTTATCCTTTTCAGCGCGATACAGTTCATAATATTTGAAGGCATTGCGGTAGTCGCCAAGTTTGTCGTATGTTTTGGACAAACCCTCATATATATATAAATTGAACGCTTCAAGCTCCACATCTTTGACGAAATTCAATGTTTCAAGGTATATTTTCAATGCACCATTGTAATCGCGTCTCACATATCTGACCAATGCCTTGTTAATTTGATTGTCGATCCACACATCATCTTCAACAAGCACCGACCTTAAACGGTCGATTTCTGCAATATAATGGCATGCGGAATCTGCGAAAGCTCTATTATCTTCGATGCCAGCAAGGTAAAGGAATGATTTGGCCAAACTACTATAGGCATCTTTTCTCATCGCAATATAAAACACGTTATCATCAACCGCACTTAAATATTCCACCGAGCGACGTCCCCATTCAATAGACTCACGGCACGACTTTGCATCCGCTTCTTCACTAAACAAATCACACATAATCCCTGCCATTGACCCCATTTCCTTTTTATCTTGCGCCTGTTCAGCCACCGCAAAACCTTTTTCGGCAGCTTCAATGCCCTGCTGCTTCATATTGAGTTCGCTGTAAAAAACGGCAATCGAATAATAACAATAACAAATATTGCCTGTATCACGGTACTGCTGCGCCGCCCTTAACGCCTCATAAATTGAGAGCCACATTTCGTGGTAATTATTGCTTTCCAGATAGCAATGGCTTAAGTTGACCAACGACGTCACAAAGTATTCGGCATCTCCTATTTCTTTACTCAAATCAATAGCCTTATTGTAACTTGCCACCGCATCCTCATGTCGTTCCTGAAAACTATATGCCCATCCAAGATTGCCATACAACCGCGCCAAAATCCTCGTATTACTACCGTCATACAATGGAATGCCAATGTTAGAATATTTAATTACAGTATCAGGATAATCACAATAAAAGCCTATATCCATGCACAATCTCATCCTTGCCGTATCCGACGTGGCGGCGGCATACTTGCGCAAAAGGCTGTCAACGACGGGGTTGGAATCGTCGTCCTCGGCATCGTCCTGGCCCTTGGCGGTCAGCACAAGGCATAGCATTATGGTCAATATGGCAATGCGTCTGAGCATTCGAGAATTGCGGTTTGTAATTCGGCGCAAAGATAATAAAAATGATGTTAAGATAGTATTAATTATCAAGGCAAGATTCACTGGTTTTGACATCTAAACCCAATGCTTTTCGTGGGCTGTCAGATTGTAATTGAAACCACCGTAATGTCCTCACGCTGTTCTTTTTGCACCATCAATTCCTCAATAATGCCTTTGCGTGCGTCGGGCGACTGCTGCGCGAGCATATTGCAAAATTCTTCGGGCCTGATGTCGCGGTCGAGGAGTTCGCGCTTGGTGGATGCGGAATATAATACCACTGTGTCGCCCTCCGCCACGGTCATGAGCATGTCGCCAGGCTCGTCGCCGTGCATTATCACAGAACCGGAGTTTTGGAGGAGGACGGCGTTTTGATTGACACCCGCAAACCTGACATTGCCGCGTCCAAAGACACACAGCGAAAGTCCGGCGGCATTGTTGCGGGCTACTTCAGGGAGTTTGCTCTGCACGGTGCGCAGTATTGCGGACGGCGAAACCTTCGACATCGCAGAAAGCTGTCCCACGGTGTCCTTCAATGCGTTGACGGTCATCATCGAGACCAATGCACCCGGCACGCCGACCCTTGCGCTGCCGCCCAAAGCGATTAACCTTTTGGAACCAATACGCGCAGTCCAATACCAATCGCCGCTGACGATTTCGCAAGGACTGTTATACACCAACGCATTGGGGAACACTTCATCAATCTCCTCCTCGGAGCTGACTGTCGCCATTTGTATGCGCCGCGCATAACGCATGCTCTGTCGGATTTTGTTATTGATTAGCTCGAGGTTCGCCTTTTCGGCGGCAAACTCATCATTCTGCGTCCGTATCTCCTCATTGTGCGACAATAGCGCGGCATTGCCCTTGCGTGTGTCCTGCAACATCCTCCACACAAAGAATACAAACACCAGCAACGCCACAAAACCCGCCGCACTCACTATCATCATCCTTACAAAATGCCTGTGCTTGTCCGCCAATTCGGCTTCCGCCATGCGCTGTTCGGCTTCGGCGAGCTCTTGTTCCTGCTCCACCTGCGACTTGACCTCAAACGCCGCAGCCTCCATCACGGCATTGGCATTGGTGGTCGGGAGCTGCTCCTCGCGGTACATAGCATAATATCTGAGGGCATTGCGGTAATCGCCAAGTTTTTCGTATGTCTTCGCCAAATCGCGCCAGATGTCCGTGTTGTACACATCGAGTTCATTGTCAGCCGTCATCTTCAAGACATCGAGGAGCATCCGTGCAGAGCCCTTGTAATCGTGTCGTGCATATTTGACAGACGCCCAGTTTTGACGGGACAATACCTCGTAGTCAATCACTGCAAAATCCTTAATGAAATCGTCGTTGACCTCCAAAAAATAACTTGCGGAATCGATGTAAGCATCATTGCCCGTGAGATTGGCGAGATAAAGGTATTCCTCCATCAGACGGACGTAGGTATCGCTCTGCATACCAATATAAAAATCAGGCAAGTCGTCATCCGCCTTTTCGTAACAATCCAACGCAATATGCGCCCACCTGATAGCCTCACGGCACGCGATGGAATCAGTCTCGTCTTCAAGCAATGCCGTCATCGTTGTGGCGCCCAACGCCATGTCGTCATAATGCCGCGCCTGCTCCGCCAACTGGAAAATTTTTCTTGCAGCCTCGATGCCCAGCTGCTTCATGCCGAGCTCGTTGTAATAATCGGCAATCAAATAATAACAATAACACATATTGGCGGTGTCAGCATTGCGCTGCGCACCGCTCAAAGCATCATAAAGTGTTTGCCACATTGCGTTGTACGCGCGGATGTTGCGGTAGATGTGGCTCAGATTGGCAGAATTTAAGACCACGCCATTAGTCTTGCCGATGGCGTCGCACATTTCGATTGCCTTTTTGTAATAATCCGCCGCCTTGTCGAATTGCTTGTTGCAATTGTAAGCCCATCCCAAATACCCATAACAACTCGCCAGCACGGAGGTATCCTTGCCGTTGCACAATGAAATGCCAATGTAAGAATATTTGAGCACGGTGTCGGGATGATCGGACTCACTGCCAATCTCTATGCACAGCCTCACCCTTGCCGTATCCGACGTGGCGGCGGCATACTCGCGCACAAGGCTGTCAACGACGGGATTGGAATAACAATCCTCATCATCCTCGGCGTCGTCCTGGGCTTTTGCCGCCATCGACAGGCAAAGTATGATTGACAATATGGCAATTTGCCTAAACATTTGATAATCTGCGGTTTTGTGAAACGGTGCAAAGATAATAAAAATATTCATCATATTGTAATTGACACCACCGTAACGTCCTCGCGCTGTTCTTTTTGCACCACCAATTCCTCGATAATGCCTTTGCGGGCGTCGGGCGACTGCTGCGCGAACATATCACAAAATTCATCGGGCTTGATGTCGCGGTTGAGGAGTTCGCGCTTGGTGGACGCGGAATACAGCACCACGGTGTCGCCCTCAGCCACGCCCATAATTATGTCGCCCGGCTCGTCACCGTGCATTATCACAGAGCCGCCATTTTTGAGGAGGACGGCGTTTTGATTGACACCCGCAAACCTGACCCTGCCACGACCAAAGACGCAGAGCGAAAGTCCGGCGGCGTTGATGCGGGCAGACTCGGGGAGTTTGCTCTGCACGGTGCGCAATATGGCAGACGGCGAGACCATCGACATTGCAGAAAGCTGCCCCACGGTGTCCTTCAATGCGTTGACGGTCATCATTGAGACCAATGCGCCAGGCACGCCGTGTTTTGCACTGCCGCCCAAAGCGAGAATCTTCTTGGAGCCGAGACGCGCCGTCCAATACCAATCGCCGCTCACGATTTCGCAAGGACGATTGTACACCAATGCATTGGGGAACACCTCCCCTATCTCATCCTCGGAGCTGACTGTCGCCATCTGTATGCGCCGTGCATAACTCATGCTTTGGCGGATTTTATCATTGATTTCCTCGATTGCTGCTTTTTCGGCGGCAATAGCCTCGTTTTGTGTCAGTATTTCCTCATTGTGCAATACAAGCGCGGCATTGCCCTTGCGTGCTTCCTGCAACATCCTCAAAACAAAGAATACAAACACCAACAACGCCACAATTCCCGCCGCACTCACTATCATCATCCTTACAAAATGGCTGTGCTTGTCCGCCAATTCCTCCTCCGCAATACGCTGTTCGGCTTCGGCAAGCTCCTGCTCCTGCTCGACTTGAGATTTTATCTCAAACGCCGCAGCCTCCATCACAGCCTGCATGCCGCTCGACTGCTCTTTTTCATTCATATACAATTCGTAGTATTTGAGGGCGTTGCGGTGGTCGCCGAGGTTTAGGTAGGTTCGAGACAAATCTTGATATAAAAAATTATAGTAATAAGTAAAATCGACATCCCCGGCTAATTGGATGGCTTCATTGTACAGCTTCAACGCGCCATTGTAATCTTTTCTTGCACATTTCACATGTGCATTGCCGCTTTTCAACAAAATCACATAGGCATAATTCAAATTCCCGTTTCGTTCGTAGTAAGCACGCGCCTCATCGATGAAATATGCCGCCGAATCAACCAAATAGCTCTTTCCTTCGATTTCCGCAAGCTCGGAATAACTATATGCCAACTGCAAATAAGCGTCGTTTTGGACGCCATCATAAACGCAATTTAAGTCGCCTGCCTTGTCAAAACATCCCAGAGCACAATACGCCCATTGTATTGCCATTCCGAAAGAGGCTCTGTCATACTCATAGTCATTATAAAGAGATGACAGAAGAGTCGCATCAGCCGCCATTTCTTTATAATTTTTTGATTGTTTCGCCAATTGGAACGCCTTTGTGGCAGTCTCAATGCCTTGCTGTTTCATTCCGATGTTAGAATAAGAATATGCAAGCGTAAAATAGCAATAGCTCATATTGGCGGTGTCGGAGTTTTGTTGAGCCATTTTAAGCGCATCGTACAGTGTAAGCCATTGATTCCGAAAATCAAAGACCTCGCCGTAACGCCCGCTGAGGTTGATAGAGTGGAACACATAGTTTTTGACATCGCCAATAGCCTTGCATATTTTGAGGACCTTTTTGTAACAATCTATCGCAAGCATATCTTGTCCCGTGACGTCATACCCCCAGGCAAGGTCGCCATAACAAGACACCAGCTTAGACGAGTCCTTGCCGTCAAAAAGAGATATTCCGATGTTGGAATACTTGATGACGGTGTCGGGACTGCCTGACACTTTGCCAATCTCCATGCACAGCCTCAGCCTTGCCGTATCCGAAGTGGCGGCGGCATATTCGCACAAAAGGCTATCAACGACGGGCTCGGAGAAGTCCTCTTCCTCGTCGTCCTGGGCTTTTGCCGCCATCGACAGGCAAAGTATGATTAACAATATGGCAATTTGCCTAAGCATTTGGAAATCTGCGGTTTTGTGAAACGGTGCAAAGATAATAAAAAGATGTTAAGGGAGTATTAATTGTCAATGCAAAACTATAGACCACGCTGATTATCCATCATATTGTAATTGAAACCACCGTAACGTCCTCACGCTGTACTTTTTGCACCATCAATTCCTCGATAATGCCTTTGCGGGCGTCGGGCGACTGCTGCGCGAGCATGTCGCAAAATTCATCCGGCTTGATGTCGCGGTCGAGGAGTTCGCGCTTGGTGGACGCGGAATATAGCACAATGGTGTCGCCCTCAGCCACGCCCCCAAGTATGTCGCCCGGCTCGTCGCCGCGCACGATCACAAGACTGCCATCCCTGGCGAGGGCGGCGTCTTGCTTGACACCCGCAAACCTGACATTTCCGCGTCCAAATACGCATATAGAGAGTCCAGCGGCATTGTTGCGGGCGGCTTCGGGGAGTTTGCTCTGCACGGTGCGCAATATTGCAGACGGCGAAACCTTCGACATCGCCGAAAGTTGCCCCACGGTGTCTTTCAATGCGTTGACGGTCATCATCGAGACCAACGCGCCCGGCACGCCGACCCTTGCGCTGCCGCCCAAAGCGATAAATCTTTTGGAGCCGAGACGCGCCGTCCAATACCAATCGCCGCTGACAATTTCGCAAGGGCGATTGTACACCAATGCATTTGGGAACACCTCACCAATCTCCTCCTCGGAGCTGACTGTCGCCATCTGTATGCGCCGCGCATAACGCATGCTCTGGCGGATTCTGCTGTTGATTTCCTCAATCTTTGCTTTTTCAATGGTGAGTTCCTCGTTTTGGGTTTCGATTTCCTCATTGTGCGACACGAGGGCGGCGTTGCCCTTGCGGGTTTCCCGCAACATCCTCCACACGAAAAATACAAACACCAGCAACGCCACAAAGCCCGCCGCACTCACTATCATCATACGGTTAAAATGCCTTTTGCCGTCCTCCAACTCCCTTTCGGCGTTGAGTTTTTCATAATCAGCCTCTTCCTGCTCCAGATCAACTTGCGATTTCACTTCAAATGCCGCCGCCTCTACCATTGCACGTGTGCCTGTTTTTTTATTTTTTTCGGTACGATACAGGTCATAATATTTGATGGCATTGCGGTAGTCGCCGAGCTTTTCATATATTTTGGACAGATAACTGTATGTTATATTGTCGTATTCGTGAATACAATTTTCTTCTGCATATTTCATTACATCAATAAGCATTTTTTCTGCTTCTTTGTAATTGTGTTTTGCATATTGAACCATAACCTTGTTTTGCTGGGTCATAATCCATAAGTCATCATCTACAAGCACAGCAAATAATTCTTCATTTTTGCCAATATAATAACTTGCAGAATCTATAAACGCTGCATTACTTTCCATCTCTGAAAGCCCAAGATATGCCTTGATTAAATAATTATATGCAAAGTTTTTTACAGACAAATAATATGGATCATCAGTCTCACTCAAACACTCCACTGCACGAAGCCCCCACTTAATCGCCTCGCGACTCACCACGGCATCTGTCTCTCTACTTAACATAGATGCAATTTCAGAAGCACATATACCCATATCATCATAATGGTGCGCCTGCTCAGCCAGTTGGTAGCCCTTTTTGGCGGCTTCTATGCACTGCTGTTTCATATCGAGCTCTTCATAATTGACCGAAATCATATAATAGCTATAACAAATATTGACAGTATCTGAACTTTGCTGCGCCTTCCTTAACGCCTCGTAAAGAGCGAGCCACATTTCTGAAAAATTATGATTCTGTCGATAGGATTGGCTCAAATTATTTAACAGCAGAATAGAATACTTAACATCACCCACAGATTTGCACTGTTCAATCGACTTTTTATAACATTCTATCGACTGCACATTTTGTTCTTTATACATATAAGCCCATCCCAGATATGCATACAAATTAGCCAAAACAATTGGATTTTTGCCATCATACAGATTAACACCTATTGAGCAATATTTGATTACCGTATCTGGATCATTACACTTCAGACCTATATCCCTGCACAGCCTCACCCTTGCCGTATCCGAAGTGGCGGCGGCATATTCGCGCAAAAGGCTGTCAACTACGGGGTTGGAGAAGTCCTCCTCGTCGTCCTGAGCTTTTGCCGCCATCGACAGGCAAAGTATTATTGACAATATGGCAATGCGCCTAAGCATTTGAGAATTGCGGTTTTGTGATACGGTGCAAAGATAATAAAAAGATGTTAAGGGAGTATTAATTGTGCGGCGGATTGTTTTTTGTAACAATATTTTGTCTATCTTTGCCGCCAAACTGTAACACACTTACTACTATGAAAAAAGCACTTTTATTGATGCTCGCGGTTCTGATTTGCGGAAGTGTTTTCGCGCAGGATGTGATTGTCTTTACTTTTAGTTGCAATGGCAATCCTCTGAAACTCAATGAGATGATTTACAAATCTTCTCGCGGGCTGACGTATCAGGTGAGTCAGGTGCAATACTTCGTCACCGACATCAGGATTATCAACAAGGACAAGTCGGTGAAGGATTTTCCTGAGAGTTGCCATTATGTTGATGTGGAAATTCCCAACACGCTCCAATGGAGTCCGGCGGAGGATTTCTCGCTGCAAAACGCTGACAGCATTGAGTTTACGTTTGGATTCAGTGCCGAGCAAAATCGCAGTTACAGGTTCAAGAATCCGCCTGAAAACCTGATGTTTTGGCCCGATTACCTCGGCGGCGGCTATCATTATATGAAGACAAACATACTTTACCTCGACGCCGAGGGCAACACCAACGCTTTCAACTGCCACATTGGTCGCGGTCAGGTCTATGACGCTGAGGGCGAGCCCATTGAGTATATCGACAATGACTTCCGCGTCAAGATTCCCGTCAAGCGTCAGGGCTACAATGCGGTCATCAACCTCGACATCTCCACGATGTTCGACTACCCAAACGCCGAACTTTTCACCGACT
>JAEEGK010018231.1_pt1 | contig 15208 bp, 13 predicted proteins | sample 8958771 | NCBI WGS metagenome assembly JAEEGK01 (sample SAMN16246547, study PRJNA631951) | gut metagenome | biome: gut microbiome; feature: rumen; material: SC-attached | host: Bos | place: Iran: Karaj | collected 2018-10 | reverse complement strand
TTGCCTCAATGTTGTGGGTGAAAACTTGTTTCAGCTTAGGATTGCCCGTAGCATAGGATTCCTCATCGAATTTGATAAAAGGACTCAGTTGCTCTGCGTAAGGATTCTGGATCCTCATGGAATAACTCAACTTGAAGTTGTGCATCGACTGGGTGTGATACGACAGATGCAGCGATGGCAAAGGATAGAAATAATAAGCTGTAGAATCATAATTTGGAGCGTCGGGATAGACAATTCCCGTCCTATAATACCTTAAACTCAAAGTAGGCTGCACAGTAAAATTGCCGAAACGGTGCCGCACCTGGAAATAGCCGCCCAAATGATGATCGACCTGACGGAATCGATACGACATTACCGAGTCATGCACATATACGCCATTGGCCAGACTGTCCAATGGGCTGCACTCGTTTTTTCCTTCCCAACCGGCATTGATGCCCATGCCAAATTCGCCATTCTTGGAATAAGGTAAATTGTAATCCACGCGTGCATTGATAGGGATGTTGGTCGAGACATAGTCCATCACGAATGCCCTTTCATACGGAGACGGCAAGGTGTAAATCTTGTGATAATCAATAGGAAGCGCCGAACGGGTAATACTTCCATTCATGCGTAAAGTAAGGTTATGTCCTTCTTCATCGAATTTGTGCTGATAGTTCAACCCGTAAGGCAAGAAGAGATAGTTTGAATTCGATTTGTTCTCGATGGAGTATTTGTATTCGCCCGATTGTTCAATGTATTCAACGCGTTCGCGCTCCTGTCTAACCTCCGAAGGCCCAAATGAATCCCAAAACATGGCATACAAAGAGAATGTGTTCATCTTGTCAGGCGTGTAAGTCAAGTTGAGGTTGACCCCTGGACTGTAAGTAGTGTAATTGTTGTACATGCTACTCTTCAAATGGCTGGTCAAGACTTGGTTTCCTTCTTCATCTTCACCATACAAATCCTTCTCAGAATGCGCTTCGCCTTTACCATGATACCAATAGGTGTTCGCGTAGGCATTCACCGTCCACTTATCGTTTTTCCAGACGTAGGAAGCCCACGGCATCACGTAGGGTTGCGAAGAAACATTGGTGCCAAAGCAAAAGAACTCGTTCCGCTTGATTTTGGTGTTCATCACGATGTTGATGATGCCATCGGCGGTGGTGGCATAACGCGCCGATGGGTTGGTGATGACTTCGATGCGGTCGATGGTGTTGGCGGGCAAGGTCTGGATGTAGGCCTTGAGGTTTTCTTCCGTGAGGTTGGAAGGCTGGTCATTGATCCAAATTTCAACGGAAGAAGTCCCGCGCAAGGTGATGTTGCCTTCCACATCCACGCTCACGCCGGGAGCATTCTGCAAGGCATCAGAGGCCACGCCACCTTGCACGGTCGGGTCGTCTGAAACTTGATACAATGTCTTCTCGCCTTCGACGGAAAACAATGGCCTTTCCGCCGTTATGGTGACGCCTTCAAGCAGCAAAGTGTCTACCGCCATCTGCAAGCTGTCGGCTTTCGGTTTGACTTCAGGAATTTCGACTTGGGCAAAGACCGCCACGCTGAGCATCACAAAGGCGGCTGTGGGGAATAGGATTCTTGTGTTCATCGCATGGTACATTTTTAGGTTTGACCATGCAAAAGTATAGTGAAAAAACAGGCTTTCCGCAAGCCTAAGCCTCGTGTAGAGATATTTGCGGAAAGCCAAAAATCAACTATTTGTAATTCAATGCGTTGAAAAGTGGATGGTAGAGACCTTTTTACTCCATCTCCAGCTCTTCATACGCATATCTGACCTTCTCCCCGACCGTCACCACCAGATAACTTGGCGTCACCTTATCTTCGTTGAGGTTGTCGGTCATCACATATTGCACACCGCCAAACTGACGCTGCTCGCGCATGTGGAAATGTCCCATGATGACCAGTTCCACGTTGTTGTTGCTCATCAAGTCCATGAAAGCATATTGCTCGTCTTGTGGCAAGTTGGCTGCCGGCGTGGTGGTGTAATTATAAGAAGTGCGGAACAACCAGTTGTGGCTGACTACGAAGCAGTGACGATAGTCCTCGCGATGCGAGAGCTTCTCCTCCAGCCATTTCAACTGCCGCTTGCCATGGGTACCGTTACCCGAATCAAGGAAGATGAACAAATCCTTATAGCCACTGACGGTATTCACCGTAACGGTATAGGTTGAGGTATGGAAATACTGCTTGAAGAACGGGGCGCAATCGAAGTAAACGTCATGGTTGCCAATGACCAAGAAACAGGGGTCGTTTTTGACCTGATTCACGGAATCGTAAACCAAAGCGTCATAGGTCATCCTGAAGCCCGCTTCCCCACTCTCGTTGACCATATCGCCGGCATGGATGGCGAAAACGGCCTTTGGATCGTTGCGCTCGGCGGTGATGTACTTGTAGAGACGGTCGTTCTCGCCCTGCGGAACGATGCTGTCGCGCTCGGAATAGTGCGAATCGGAACAGGAATAAATGTGGTACTCGTCAGGGGCATTCTCGATGACGGGTTCGCCGTTCTGTGCGTTATAGTCGAGCCAGTCGGCCACGCGCTCTTCCGTGTCGCTGCGGTTGATGACCATGCCTGCGACATCCAAGCGGTTGCAGGAGGACATCCCTAATCCAATGGCAAGTGAGATTACAAATAGAATATGCAGTCGTTTTTTCATAATTAATCAAAATTATAGGTGAAACCAACATTGATGAAGAATCCGTTGTATTGCGATGATAGGTTCAGAACACCGGCAGGATGCAGTCCTGCTTCACCCAACACACGCCACTTGTCGTTGATATTGTAATAGCCGTTGAGGGTATAGTAGAACAAGGTCACACGCTCGACGATGAACTCACGACAGTTGGATATGCCGCAACCGATATTCCACGAATGCATTTCGTCAAATCTAGAAGTTGGATTCTTCACTGGTGCATTGGGGAACAAATAGTATTCGAGGTCAAACACCACATTCATCGGTTCGAAGATGGTACCCATGCCTCCGTCATGACGCAGCGGAATCGCGGCCATATAGCGATTGCAGAGGCCTAATTTAAAGTTCCAATGGATATTGCGATAGCCTATGCAGAACATACCGGTGAATTCCTGAATGCCAAACGCCTTGAAACGGCGATACAGATAACGGTTTTCAAGATAAAGCAGGCCTTCATTCCTCCAACTCGTATTGATTCCGAATTGATAGGCCACATTAAAAAAGTGCTTGTCTGGACCAGCTTTATATCCAAAGGTATAAGCAAACTCGGAATAATTAGGAGAAGAACAAAACTCGTGCCTATTCCTGAAATCAATGGCGAGCACCGCCGATGGCTCGAAGCCCGATGTACGGGTGTAATCACCCTCCATAAGAAACCTTCCCCTCGTATAGCCTTGGGCTTGTGCTGCCATCGATGCCAACACAAGGCAGCAGAATAATACAATCTTTTTCACGATTAATTATTTAAATGAATAATGGTTTATAAATTCGTTCTCATTTGGTTTACAAAAGTACGGAAAAGAGTGAAATCTTTAAGGCCTCAAGTTCCTTTTTCTTTAATTTCGCAAGGTTTATTAACCACATTTCCTATGAAACGCTGCAGTATTTTTATTACCAGTCTATTCTTTTTCAGTTTCTTAAGCATCAATCTTACTGCCCAATACGGTCCTCAGTTCGACAATCGCGGCTTCGAGCAATGGACCAATCGCGTCAGCGAGCCCACGCATTGGCATTCGGGTGGAACAGCCACCGGAACGTTTTCCAGCTGGGTAGATAGCCAAATCGAACAGTCCACTCAAACGCGTCCTGGCTCTTCGGGAACCAAGAGCGTTAGGCTCTATCCAGAAAGTATTTTGGGTGTCACTGCCAATGGCAACATCACTAACGGGCGCATGAATGCCGGAAGCATGTCGGCCACGGGTTCAGGCAACTACAATTATACTCAACGCAGTCAGACGGCATTCAACACTCCTATCACCCAACTCCCTGACTCACTCACGCTATGGGTTTGCTTCCGCAGCCAAAGCTCCTCTGCTAAAGCACAGGTGAAGGCGGTCGTCCATGGTAATGCGGATTACAAGATCATCGCCGACGGCACTGAAGAGCCAATGAACATGCACGTCGCCACCGCTCTTAATTCTTTCTCCCGCACTTCGCCAGCAAACGGCGCCTACACTTGGCGTCGCCTGAGCATCCCGTTCAACAACAATGGTCCTTGCACCGACGTGCGCTATATCCTCATGACTGCCACCACCAACGAAACACCAGGATCGGGCAGCACCAGTGACGACCTGTTTCTCGACGACCTCCTGTTAGTGTATACCCCCACACTAACTTTAAATAACTTGGAACAAACCCAATTTGAACCCAACGAATACTTCACTATCAATTTCACCCTCACGGGAACGATGTCGCCCGACAACCTCAACGCTGAGGCCAACGTGGTCATCGCACAACTCTCCGATGCCAATGGCAATTTCAACAATCCCGTTGAGTTAGGTCGTACGACCACCAACACAAGCGGTGTGATGACGGCAAGAACGCCAGACGTACCTGCTGGAACTAATTACCGCATTCGCATCATCTCCACCAACTATCCCATGGTCGGAGGTAACATACAAACGGTTGCCATCGCTCCAAGCGCCTATACCATCGCGGTGACTGCCAATCCAAGCAATGCCGGAAGCGTCACTGGCGGCGGCACCTACAACCAAGGCCAATCGTGCACGGTCACAGCTACAGCCAACACGGGATTCACCTTCACCAACTGGACTGAGAACGGCGACGTGGTGTCGACAAATGCCAACTATACCTTCACCGTGAACAGCAACCGCAGCCTTGTGGCCAACTTCACTGAAAACACTTACACCGTCACCGTATCGGCCAACCCGAGCAACGGCGGCACCGCCACTGGCGGTGGCACCTTTACTCACGGACAAAGTTGTACCGTCACGGCCACGGCCAACACCGGCTACACCTTTACCAACTGGACCGAGAACGGCAATGTGGTGTCTTCTAACACCAGCTACACCTTCAACGTGGAAGGCAACCGCAGTTTGGTGGCCAACTTCAGCCTCAACTCCTATACCATCTCTGTCTCTGCTAGTCCGAGCGATGGCGGCACGGTGAGCGGCGCTGGCAACTACAACTACGGAGCTTCATGCACCTTGACCGCTACGGCAGCCACTGGCTACACCTTTACCAACTGGACCGAGAATGGCAGCGTGGTCTCAAGCGATGCCAACTACACCTTCACTGTGGAAGACAACAGGAGTCTTGTCGCCAACTTTACGGCCAATACGTATACCATCACAGTCTCCGCCAACCCCAGCAACAGTGGCACGGCTTCAGGAGGAGGCACCTACAATCATGGTCAATCATGTACCGTCATCGCCACTTCGGCAGATGGTTACACTTTCATGAATTGGACAGAGAATGGCAGCGTGGTCTCTACTGACGCCAACTACACCTTCGTCGTGACAAGCAACCGCTCGTTGGTGGCCAATTTTGAGGAGCAACTACCCGACACTTATAACATTAACGTCTCGCCCAACCCGAATATCGGCGGAGCAGTGACTGGCGGTGGCACTTATGCAGGAGGTCAGCAATGCACTGTGACAGCAAATGCCAACACGGGCTACACCTTTGTGAATTGGACCGAAAATGGAGAAGTGGTCACCACGAATGCAAGCTACACCTTCATTGTTGATGGCAACCGCACCCTTGTGGCTAACTTCACGCTCAACAACTACACAATCAGCGTGGCAGCCGACCCCGCCGAAGGTGGCATGGTAACGGGCGCAGGCAACTACGTTCACGGCACCACCTGCACGCTGACGGCAACTGCCAATGAGAACTATGAATTCATCAACTGGACCAAGGACGGCGTTGAAGTTTCCACTGATGCCACCTTCACTTTCATAGTCACCGCATCAGAAACGTATGTGGCTCATTTCAATTTCGACGACTATGTCATCGAAAACGCCTCGAGATGCCAGATCTACCCCAATCCTTTCACCGATGTCTTGCGCATCACCACTGACAATACGGCCCATAGCATCAGCGTGTTCGACATATATGGCCGGCTTTTGAAGAAGCAAGAGGTTTCATCCACACAATTCGAACTCGACCTGAGCGAATTCAGTGCAGGGACCTATCTGCTGCAAGTCGACTATGGCGACGGCCGAAGCGTGCATCGCATCATGAAAGCCGAATAAAAATGAAAATCGCGACGAGGTCATCCCCGCCGCGATTTTTGTTTTCAGAAGTCATGGCGTTTACAGACGCTCGTTCACCACATCCCAGTCAATGATCTGCCATAAGGCATTCAGATGGTCGGGACGGCGGTTCTGGTAATCGATGTAATAGGCATGTTCCCACACGTCGAAGGTCAGCAAAGGCCTATAGCCACGCTGCACAGGGTTGCCGGCATTGGTCTCTTGCGTGATCTGCAGTTTGCCGTCTTTGTCGACGGAGAGCCACACCCAGCCCGAGCCAAACAAAGTGGCGCCTTTCTTCGTGAATTCCTCCTTGAAAGCTTCGAAGGATCCAAATTGTTTGTCGATCCACTCGGCAATCACACCCGTGGGCTTGTTGTCAGCCTTCGGGGCACGGAATTGAGTGAAATAAAGGTTGTGGTTCAGGATTTGTCCAGCGTTGTTGAACACGCCACCATCGGCGGTCTTGACGATTTCCTCAAGTGCCATATCCTCATACTTCGTGCCTTCGATAAGGCCATTGAGGTTGTTGACATAGGCGTTTAGGTGCTTGCCATGGTGGAATCCCAACGTCTCCTTGCTGATGACGGGTTCCAAAGCATTTGCCTCGTAAGGCAATTTAATGAGTTCGTATTTCATAAGGTTATGTATTAGATGTTCGTGGCTGCAAAAATAATAAAAAGTCGAAATAAAAAATGACCGCCTATAGATTCCCGTGGGAATGACATAGGCAGTCATTTTTCATTGGTTCATATACATCTGATAAAGCGGAGAGTTAGGCTCCGACTTCAAACGTTTCAACGCACGGTCGCGGATCTGGCGGGTGCGCTCACGCGAGATGTCGAGTTTCATGGCGATCTCTTCCAAGGAATACTCACGCGTGGTACCCAGACCGAAATACATGCGGATGATAGTGCGTTCCTTCTCGTTCAGCAGGTCGAGCGAGTTATGGATGGCCTTGCTGGCCGACTCCTGCTCCACCACCGCGTCGGTTTGCTTCTCATCTTCAGCGATGTAGACATCCAAGAAGTTGGCATCGTCTTCATCGTCGAGCGGTGCGTCGGTCGACACGGCACGCGAGTTGAGGCTGAGCAGTTGTTCCACCTTGTCTTCGGGCATACCGATCTCATCGGCAATCTCCTTCACTGTGGGACGGCGTTCCAGTTTCTGTTCAAGCAACGACACGGCTTTCTTCACCTTGGCCATAGCGCCCACCTGGTTCATGGGCAGACGGATGATACGCGCCTGCTCGGCCACGGCTTGAAGAATGCTCTGACGGATCCACCACACGGCATACGAGATGAACTTGAAGCCGCGGGTCTCATCGAATCGCTGAGCGGCCTTGACCAAGCCCAGGTTACCCTCGTCGATGAGGTCTTGCAGGCTCAGGCCTTGGTTCTGATACTGTTTGGCCACCGAAACGACGAAGCGCAGGTTGGCCTTGACCAGTTTGTCCAAAGCGGCCTTGTCGCCCGCCTTGATGCGCTGCGCCAATTCGACTTCCTCGTCGGTGGTCAGCAACGCCTCCTTCGCAATGTCGGCAAGGTACTTGTCCAAGGTACCCGAATTGCGGTTGGTGATTTGCTTTGAAATTTTCAGTTGTCTCATTTCTTCGTAATCTTATTATTGTTTAATTGTTTCACATTCAAAATCTTACTCTTCATATCTCTCTCCACATGATTTTTTGCATAATCCGCTCTTCGAGGGAGGCTGCAGGGCGCAGTCTCCCCGAATCACGAAGTTTAATACTATCAAAAACCGTACCGAAGTCTTTGATTTTCAGAAATTTCTTTTGACTACTTAGTAGTAGAACGTTGCATTCATGCCGTTGGGATACACACCCTCGATGGTGGTGCGGCGCGAACGTTTGTTCTTCAGCGCATTCTCAAGTTCGGTCTTGTCGTTGACGGCGACACCGTTCACCTTGGTGATGACGAAATCGACCGGCACACCAGAGTTCATGAAACGGCCTTGACGAATCTCAACGATCTTCAATCCGTTCTTGATGTTCAGACGGCTCATGTCATTTTGGTCGATGGGCTGGAGCATCAGTCCAAACTCAGAGTTGTAGAAGCTGTCGCCTTTCTTGACCACATTCACATTGCCGGCTTCGTTGAGCAGAGTCAGGTCATAGTGATGATGATGACCGTTGCGGTTCACTTCCACGTCGATCTTGTCGCCCGGACGGTATTGTCCGACGCTCTCCTTGAGTTGGGTTGTGGAGTTCACCTTCTTGCCGTTGATCGAGGTGATCACATCGCCCGATTTCAGCCCTGCCAATTTGGCAGCGCCGCCATCAGTGACTTCCGCAACATACACGCCTTCAATGTTTTCCAAGCCTTCCTTATCGGCAATTTCTTGCGTAAGTTCGGCAATCTGCACGCCGAGATAGCCTCGCTGGGCGGTGCCATACAGCAACAGGTCGTCGACCACCTTACGGACGATATTGGAAGGAATAGCGAAAGAATAGCCTTCGTAGGAACCCGTGTGCGAGGCAATGGCGGCGTTGATGCCGACCAACTCGCCCTTGGTGTTCACCAATGCACCACCACTGTTACCAGGGTTGACGGCGGCATCGGTCTGGATGAATGACTCCACCGAAGTGCCTTCGCCCAAGATGCTGAGGTTACGTGCCTTGGCACTCACGATACCCGCAGTGACGGTGGAGGTCAGGTTGAAGGGGTTACCAACAGCCAGCACCCATTCGCCGATGCGAACGTTATCAGAGTCACCAAAAGTAAGGTAAGCCAAATCAGAGGCTTCCACCTTGATCAAAGCCAGGTCGGTGGTCGGGTCGGTTCCAATAATAGTAGCGGTCTTCTTCACCTTATTATTAAAGGTGACCTCCACCTCATCGGCGCCTTCCACGACGTGGTTGTTGGTGACAATGTAGCCATCAGGCGTGAGCACCACACCGGAGCCGTAGGCCACCATAGTGTTGTTGCGGGTTTGACCCGGATAACCATAGATCTGGCCAAGCAAGGCACCAAAGAAGTCTTCGTAGGTATTGCTCTGTCTGACCACCTTCGTCATGATATGGACCACTGCGTCGACACTGCGTTCGGCGGCATCAACGAAGTCGGGTGTGCCTTGCGCCGGCATGAATGCCGCACGCTGCACTTGGGGTTGCTGCACCTGTTCCACCTGTGAAACGGGTTGCTGCTCAGTTTGGTTTTCGCTGTCGTTAGCGTTTTGGGATTGATTAGCACAAGAAGCGGCCATCAGCAAAGCCGCCAGCATCAATGTCATACTCACTTTTCTCATCTTATCTCAAATTATAGTTTCTTTTTCCTTTTATAGTCTCATTAATGCATTTTTTCAACCTTTATTGCACCGAAATGCGTATTTTTGTCGAAAATTTAGCGGGATAAGGCAATCAAAATATGTGCCAATTTCCACGTTTCGTGCAGTTTTTCATGAATTGCGACAATCATGTTTATCAAGGACAAAACGATAACCCTTCGTTGCGCCGAGCCTGACGACGCCGCGCTGATCTTCCGATGGGAGAACGACCGCGACATCTGGCGGGTCAGCGGGACACACGTGCCCTATAGCCGTTTTCAGATTGAGCAGTTTTTGCTGGGCAACAACGACCTGGTCACCGCCAAGCAACTCCGCCTGATGATCGACCTGAAAGAGACGGGCGAATCCATCGGCTGCGTCGACATCTTCGACTACGACGGCATCAACCAACGCGCCGGATTGGGCATCCTGATCGACAAAGAGTATCGCCAACAAGGCTATGCCCAGGCTGCTTTGGCCTTGTGTATAGAGTATCTTTTCCATGATGTACTGTTGCATCAGGTGTATTGCTCCATCGACGAAACCAATACGGAGAGCCAGAAATTGTTTATAGGTCAAGGTTTTGAGCTTTGTGGCAGGCGGAAAGATTGGTTAAAAACTTCTGAGGGATTCTTGGATGTACTTGAGTATCAGCTAATAAACGAATAAACTATGGTCAAAATAGAAACAAAGCTTCCCAATGAGAGAAAACCGCGCAAAAGCGGGAAAAAGAAAAACAGCAAGCGTTCACGGTTCACCATACTCCTGGTGCTCGTCATCCTGCTGATCTTTGCCGTGGCCTTCGCTTATTGGCTCTACCGCAGCCTCATGTCACCCAATGTGAAAACCGCCGGTGGCAAAGACGTCGAGTTGTTCATCCCCACAGGCGCCGACTACGAACAAGTGCAGAGCCTCATCAATAATGCAGGCTTCTTGGTCAACGAGAAGAGCTTCAATTGGATAGCGCAGAAAAAGGAATACCCCGAGAACATCCACCCCGGTCGCTACATCGTGAAAGACGGCATGAGCAACAACCGCCTGGTCAACATGCTGCGTGGCGGCCTTCAGAGTCCCGTGAAAGTCACCTTCAACAACATGCGCAATGTCGACCAGTTGGCGGGCCGCATCGCCTCCCAGATAGAAGCCGACTCCTCCTCCATTGCCAACCTGCTTCACAACCAGGATTACATCAGCCAACTGGGGTTCAACAAATACACCATCCCTGCCTTATTCCTGCCCGACACCTACGAGTTCTACTGGAACACCGACGCCGAAGGCTTTGTGAACCGTATGTTTCAGGAGTACAACAAATTCTGGAATGAGGAACGCAAGCAGCAAGCCCAAACCAAAGACTTGACACCCGTTCAAGTCAGCACACTGGCTTCGATTGTCAACAAAGAGACCAATATGAGCGACGAAATGCCTCGGGTGGCAGGCGTCTACCTCAACCGACTGAAGAGCAACTGGCTGTTGCAGGCCGACCCCACCCTCATCTTCGCTTGGAACGACTACAGCATCCGCCGCGTGCTCGACTACCACAAACAGATCGACTCACCCTACAACACCTATAAACACCAAGGTCTTCCCCCGGGACCCATCTGCATCCCTTCCATCGCCGCCGTCAAAGCCGTGCTGAATGCCGAAGACCATCATTATTACTACTTCTGTGCCAAGGAGGACTTCTCGGGCTACCATAACTTCGCCAAGACCCTCGACGAGCACAACCGTAACGCCACAAGATACCAGCAGGCACTTAACCAACGTGGAATCAAGAAATAATCAAACCTATGAAAATGAAAGCTTTTAAGGCATACGATATTAGAGGCGAATGGGGCACCGACCTCAACGAAGACATCGCCTACCGCATCGGGTATTTCCTGCCCGAGGTCCTCGACACCGACACCTACCTCGTGGGACGCGACATGCGACTCTCATCCGACACCATGTTTGACGCCCTCACCCGTGGCCTCACCGACCGCGGCAAGAACGTGGATGCCATAGGCCTTTCCACTACGCCCATGGTCTACTGGTCGACGGCCAAATACGGCTACGGCGCCTCCATCCAAATCACGGCATCACACAATCCCAAGAACCATAACGGCCTTAAGATCTCAGCTAAAGATGCCCTGCCCGTTGGCTACGACACAGGCCTAAACCGTCTGGAAGCATTGGTGGCAAGCGACAAGGCCACCGTGCCTTGCGAGAAGAAAGGCGTCATCCGCGAAAAAGATGTCAACGCCGACTATCTGGCTTTCCAGCGTCAATTTGTAGGTCCTCACGACAACCTCAATATCGCCGTGGACTGCAGCAACGGTATGGCCTCGCTCTTCGTCCACGAACTCATCGGCAAGGCGCATTACATCAACGACACCTTGGACGGCAACTTCCCCAACCACGAGCCCAACCCGTTGGAAGCCAACGCACAAGAGCAAATCAAAGCCTTGGTGAAGAAAGAGAAATGCGACATCGGCCTGCTCTTCGACGGCGACGCCGACCGCATCACCTTCATTGACGAGAAAGGCCGTTTCATTAGCCCCGACCTCATCATCGCCTTCCTAGGCGACTATTTCATCGGCGAGCAAAGACAGAAAGGCATCGTGCTGCAAGACATCCGCAGCTCACGAGCCATCCAGGAATACCTGAACAAATACAAAGCCAAGGTGGAGACCTGGCGTGTGGGTCGTGCCTATGCCGCCTTGAAACTCCGCGAGTTGGACGGCTGCTACGGCGGCGAACTGGCCGGACATTACTATTTCCGCGACTTCTACTACTCCGACTCCGCCCTGCTGGCCGCTTCCATCGTGCTCCGGCTTCTGGCCGAACGCAAAAAGGAAGGCATCACGATGAGCCAAATCATCGACGACATCACACCCTATTTCAACTCGGGCGAAATCAACTTCAAGATCGAGCGTAAGCAAGAGGCCATGGACGCCGTCAGAGACCACTTCATGCAGATCGAAAAGCCCGAGCGCTTCCTCGATTTCGACGGTTACCGTCTCGATTATCCTGACTGGTGGCTCAACATCAGGCCTTCCAATACCGAGCCTTATCTCCGTTTCCTCTGCGAAGCCAAAAGCGAGAAGAAGCTGCAGGAGCTCATCACCACGGTAAAGGCCATCGTTGCCTCCTTCGCATAACAGAAAAAAGCGTATCTTTGCAAAAAATTGAAGCGATGAAAAAACTGACACTACTGTTCGCCATCATAACCCTTTTCGCCCTGACCGGTTGCGAAAACCCCGCCAAATCACGCCTTTACACCGAAGAAGGCTCCAAGCAGTTGCTGCGTTACAGCGACTTCCAAAAGGCTGAGGAAACCCTCAGCAACGCCATCAGATACGACAAAAGCAACTTCGAGGCTTATTATTTTCGCGGCTGTGCCAAAGTCAATGCATTGAACTATCAAGGCGCCATTGAAGACTTCCAGAAAGCCATCGAATTGAAGCCCGACTACGCCGATGCCTATTTCAACCTTGGCAGGACGTACTATCTGATGAATGACGTTGACAAGGCCTGCGAATACTACAAATTGGCTGACAAATATGGTCGTCCCAACTTGGAGGACTACATCAAAAACTGCCAATAAGCCTTATTGGATCTCCTGCTCGCCAAAGGCCTCTTCGGCGATGACATCGCCTTCCTCGTTGTAGGTCTTCCACTTCCCCACTTTTTGGCCTTTTTCATATTGCCCCTCCTCTTTCAGAAGCGAGCTGGGATAATAGGTCTTTGCAGGGCCTTCCAGTAATCCGTTATGGTATTGGCATTCCATGATCATAACGCCGGTATCCGAATACTTGCGGCATGGCCCTTCAGGTTGACCTTCAACAAACTGGGTCTCTTCGGCAAGCACGCCATTCTGGGGATTGTAGAGCCGCGACCAGCCGTGCACCTTGCCTTCCTTATTGTCTTCAACCATGCGCAGTTGGCCTGAAGAAGCGTCGTAATACTTCCACTCTCCATCTTTCTTCTGGTTCAGGTAGGTGCCCGTGGCCACCACCCTGCCGTTGGGCGCATAGGTCTTGTTCAAGGCCCGCTCACCCGATTTGTCAAACTCGTTGGTAGCTTTCAGGTTGCCCTGCTCGTCATAATAGCGGAATATGCCCTTGCACTTGTCATTCTTGAACTCGCCTTCATAACGCAGCTGACCGTTGGGATAGTAGTCGTGCCACCGACCCTGTCGACGGCCTTTGGCGTCGGTTTGGTTGAAGTCTTGAGCCATCAGTGAGGTGACGGCGAACAACATGGTAGCGAGAATTAGGACATATCTTTTCATGATTTCTTCGTTTTTGAGGCTGCAAATTTAAGGAAATAACTTAATTTTGCCGCGATTATTGTATGGCAGAGTATTCATCCATATTGTTAGAGAATGCCGTTGAGGCGCTTTCCAAGTTGCCAGGTGTCGGCAAGAAGACCGCCTTGAGGTTGGCCTTGCACCTGCTCAATGAGGACAGCCTTGAGACCGAGCAGCTCGCCGATGCGTTGCTGAAGATGAAGCACAACATCATGTTGTGTGAGCGGTGCTACAACATCAGCGACACCAAGGTGTGTTCCATCTGTGGCAACCCGCGTCGCGACGAGAACACGCTCTGCGTGGTGGCCGACATGCGCGATGTGCTGGCCATTGAACGCACCGCCTCCTATAACGGGCTCTACCATGTCTTGGGTGGCGTCATCAGCCCTATCGAAGGCATCTCGCCCAACGACCTGAAGATCGCCCAGCTGGTGCAGCGCACCCAGAAAGAGGACATCAAGGAAATCATCTTGGCCTTACCTGCCACCATCGAGGGTGACACGACCAATTTCTACATCTTCAGGCAGCTGAAGGACTTCGAAGGCAAGGTCTCGGTCATCTCAAAGGGCATCGCCGTTGGCGACGCCTTGGAATACGTCGACGAGGTCACCTTGGGCCGCTCGATACAAAACCGCATCCCTTTCCATCAGAAATAAGGCAATGACATAAAACAAAAACGGCCATCCTCGATGAGGACGGCCGTTTTTTCGTTGTCACAAGGAATGAGGATTATTCGCCTTGTTGAGCTTTTTCTTGCTTCTCAAGGTTTTCCTTCAGACCAGCCAGGACTTCGAGGTCACCGAGGGTGCTGTGCTCAATGTTGTCATTGATTTGCTTCACAGTACGCTTGGCTTGCTTGGCGGCCTTGTCGGCGGCCTTTTCCTCTGCGCTCTTGACTTCCTTCTCTTCCTCTACCTTAGGCAGGGCGAGAATGATCTTCTTGCTTTCCTTGTTGAACTCAAGGACCTTAAACTCGAGGGTGTCGTCAACCTTGGCGTTGGTGCCGTCTTCCTTCTTCATGTAGCGGCTGGGGCAGAAGCCTTCCACGCCGTAAGGCAGGCTGACCACGGCGCCCTTGTCGTTAGCGCTGATGACGGTGCCTTGGTGCATGGAACCGACGGTGAAGACGGTTTCAAACACATCCCAAGGATTCTCTTCGAGTTGCTTGTGGCCGAGGCTGAGGCGGCGGTTCTCCTGGTCGACGTCGAGAACGACGACATCGATGGTCTCGCCAACCTTGGTGAATTCGGCCGGGTGCTTGATCTTCTTCGACCAGCTGAGGTCGCTGATGTGGATCAGGCCATCGACGCCTTCTTCGAGTTCGACGAAGATACCGAAGTTGGTGAAGTTACGCACGGTGGCGGTGTGCTTCGAGCCAATCGGATAGCGGTCGGTGATGTTGGCCCACGGGTCGGGCATCAACTGCTTCATGCCGAGGCTCATCTTGCGCTCCT
>JAEEGK010018230.1_pt1 | contig 15209 bp, 8 predicted proteins | sample 8958771 | NCBI WGS metagenome assembly JAEEGK01 (sample SAMN16246547, study PRJNA631951) | gut metagenome | biome: gut microbiome; feature: rumen; material: SC-attached | host: Bos | place: Iran: Karaj | collected 2018-10 | reverse complement strand
AATATCACCAACATTTATCTTCAATTATTTTGGTTTTATTAAATCAAAAGATATTTAAAGAATGATTTTAAATGTAGTTAAATAATTTCTGTGAATACTAATTATCTTGTTATTAGATTAGATTTTGAAAAAAATTATTATAATAAAATTAATATTTATTAACAATTTGCATCAATTTATCTGAATTTTTAGGTTCTAAAATTAATGTCCTTTAAATTTATATAAAAAATAATATTTAAATTAGATCAATAACAACATCAATAATCAAAATAATTTATATGTTATCTTGAATTACATTAAATTGCAAAAAATAAAATGAAAAATGTCAGAAAGAAGAAAAAAGTGGGGATTAAAATGAAATAGAACAAGTTAAATTACTAATTTTAGAGATTTAAAAAAAATAAAGATAAATTAAATGCTGTTTATATTGCTTATTTTGATACTACTAATAAAGCACACAAAATTTAAGAAATTAAAATAATTTAATTCGATTAAAAAAAATATAGATATTATAAAGAAGAAAATAAAGAAGATGAAGAAACTAATTTTTTTATTGTAAACATTCATATGAAAATTTTTCTACACCAAATAATACTAAAGCAAAATATAATTTAGTCAAAAAGATTATAATCCATATGATGAAATTATTATTCTAAATTAAAAAATACTAATAATAATGATATGAGTCGAAATTTTATAATAAAAGTGAAAATAATGATAATACAGCAATTCTCCTATTTTAATTTTATTATTTTTTGATAAAAATATATTTAAAGCTTTCTAAAAATTTAATTTTCCTTCATACATTTCTTTAAATCATTCTATCAAATTGATGATTTTAATTCATAACAATAAATTATATTAGATTGTTTTATTTTAAAAAAATTCTATCTTATATTGCAATATCTCTTTCTTTTTCATCTCATTTTAATAAATTAATTTCCTTAATAATTATTTTCTCTTAATTAGTTTTTTAGAATTAGGTAAACTTGTTTTTCTTTGTCTTTCATTAATTATCAATTTTTAATATTTAGATTTCTAATCATTTCTAATACTTCTATTTGATTATATAACAATTATTTTAACTTTCATTCTAATTTTATTTTATAACAAATTAAATTCTTTAAAATATATAATGTTATTGTTTATTTACTTTAATTTTTTTTTCATTTATATTTTGATATTAAATATTTCTTTATATTTTATAAGTGTATCTTTAAAAATATAATTTATTTTAATAAAATTCATATATTATATTTATTTAAATATAATTCAAAATAAATTATAAATTTTCTAAACTTGCATAATTTAATTTAATTGGATAATAGTAACTTCTTAAAGTCCTTTTTTTTTTTTTATTTAATTTTTCTTTTAATTCTTCTTCATTATAACGAGTAATTGAAATAAAAGAATTTAATTCACTATTTTTTATTGTTGTAGTTCTATTACTATTATATCCTTTATTTAAAAAATATGGTTGATGTTTTAAATTTATTGAATTTCCATTTTTAACAGAATAAAAATCAGGTAAATCAATTTTAATTTTTTTCTTTTTTAAACATGAAAAATTAATAGGTAAAAATTTATTATTATTTAATTTAGAAATTATTTCACTATTCTTATCAAATTTGAATTTTGTTTGAATATTCTTTTCAGTATTTTCAATTTCTTTTTTTTTAATTAAAGCTAATTTTTTATCTTCTTTTTCTTTATTGATTAAATATCTAGTATGATCAGTTAGAAATTCGTTATTATTAATCATTTTTTTTAATAAATTTATTTCATTACTATTATTTCTTTTAGTTTGAGTTAAATTTGAAATATGATGTGTTTTGACTTCAGGTAAATTATTCATAAAAGAATTATATTTTCTATCAATAATATTTGTATTTCTTTTAATTTTTTTAATTTTAAATAAATCTTCTATTTCTATATCATCTTGAGGAATATAATCATTTTCAAAATTATAATAATTTTTAATTAATTTTATTCTTTTTGGATTAGAAGGAAATAATTTATTTCTCATATATTTAATTTTTTCTTGTTCAAAATAAAATTGTTGATGTAATATATCAATATGAGTTTGATTAAATTTTTTTAAACTTAAAGAAACATTTTGAGTACTTTCACTATAATTTTGTTCAATAGATTCTTTAAATTCTATAAATAAAGCGTATTCATTTGTTTTTTCTTTATTTAATAATATTTTATCTATTTTTTCATATAAAATATAATCATATAAAAATTGAATTAATATTAAAAAATCTTCTATTATTCCTAATTGATTAATAAAAATAATATCGTTTTTTATTTTTGTTTTTCCTTTTGATAATTTTGATTTTTCAATTTCTAATTTGTTTTTTCTTTTATTTTCATTTAAAACATTTGCTTTTAAAATTAATTTTTCCATTGATCATATTTTTATTATTTCTTCATAGAAAATATTTTTTAAATTTTGAATGTTAAATTTATTAACCAAATCATCATATAATTGATAATAAATAGAAATTAAAGAAACTGAATCAAAAATATCAAAATCTAAAGGAATTAAATCTTCTTTTTTTATATGAAAATATTTTTCTAATATTGTATTTATTATAATTATTGTTATTTCTTTTGAAATTATATCTAAAGATAAAAATAAAATACCAGTTAAAATAATTAAAGAAACTTTTAAAGAATCTTCTCCAATTGCTTTATTCTCTTTTAATTTTTCGGCAATTCCATATAAATGAATATTATTTATTTTTTGATTTTCATAAATTGAATCTGAATTAGATATATAAAAATTATGTATATTATTATTTAATTTTGATAATTGCTCATAACAATTATTTAATAATAATAATTTCTTTTTTTCAATTTCTAAATATTCTTTATGATTTCTTAAAGTATGAGAAGTATTAATTAAATCAACATTTAAAATGTGATCAATTCTTTTTGTATATCTTGAAAAAAATTTTTGTAATTCTAATAAATTTTTATTTTTGATATTTAAACGAGAACTTGAATTAATTTTTTCTTCTTCAAATACTTCTACATTTATTTTTAAAATACTACTTCTTCTTCCTTTTTTTTGTTGTTCTTTTAAAATAACTTTATCAATAATATAATTAATTTCATTATTTAACATAATTATTTTTGGATTATTATAAATAATATTTTTAATTAATTGAGTTTCATTTAAATTAATATCAAAAATAACAGTCGTTAAACCGTTTATTTGTAAAATTTTATTTTCATTAAAATGATCAATAGATAATCTTATATAACCAAAAATATTTTTTTTATTTAAAGGAGTAAAATCATCAATTATGTTTTTATAAAGATCTAAATAATATATATTTGGAAGATATTCAATAAAATCAATATTTCTTAAAAAATTATGTGTTAAAGATAAATATTCTATATTTTGAAAATTATAAATTACATTTAAATTTGTTGAAGTAAATTCTAATGTTGATATTTGAGAAGAATTAAGAATTATTCCTTTTGTTAAAATAATATTTTTTTCTTTATTTTTGTCTATATTATCATTATTTTCATGGTGATTAAATTTTTTTTCTAAGAATGAAAAAATAATATCCGAAGTTATATCCATTTTTTTATAAATATTTTCAATAATAAAATTATATTGAGAGTTATATATTTTTAATTGATTCAAATAAAAAAATGAAATACTTATAAAATATTTCTTTAACTTTATAACAATAATAAATATTAAAGTATTTTAAATGGAAAATATAAAAAATAGAATTCATGATTCAAATTTTAAGAATTCTATTAATATAATAAAAATTAAAGAACTTGATTTTGTTAAAAATATTAAATATGCAATTCCAATTGAAAATAATAACTTTTTAATAGTTTATAATTCAAAAAAAATGATTATTATTTTATTTCCTGAAAATATTGATAATTATTTTACTTTTTTTCATGATGATTTTGAATTTATAAATTATGTAAAAAGATTAAACAATAATAATATATTAATTTGTTTAATCAATAAATTTATTATTATTAAAATAAATTATAAAGAAAAAATTTATAATATTTTAGGAAGTTATGATATTAATATATCAACTCCAACTTTAAGTGAATTTTATAATGAAAATAAATTTTTGTTACTTAATGAGAATAAATGTATAATTTTTCAATATGAATTAAAAAAAAATAATTATTCAATGATAAAAGAAGCAATAATTGTTGAGAATAATAAAATTAATTATTATCATTTTTGTTATAGTTATCATCCAAAAAATAATAATAAAGAATTTATAGTTATTGATAATGATTCAATTATTTATTATAATTCAATTACATATGAAATGAAAGAAAAAATTGGAGATTTAAATAATATTTTTTTAAGTAATAATGATACAAATATTATTGAATGGAAAAATAATATTCTTTTACTTTGTCAATTTAGAAGAATTTGTATTTTTGACTCAAATACTCATAAAATAATATTTCAAATTGAAAATACTTCAACATCATTATATTTTTTTAAAACTATTCAATTATTAAAAAATAATTCTATTATTATGGGAATATTTATTCTTTCTAATGGTACTGTAGGTAGTAATTTAGAAATATTATCTTTAGATAATTTAAAAAAAGAATTTTTTTTTAATAAATTTTTCTACAAAAAAGAATTACCAATAAAAGGAACACAAAATGAAATGTTAAATATTGTTTTAAGTGAAAATAAAGATTATTTTATTTTAATGAGTGGAATGAGTAGATTTTTTGATCCAACAATTTCAATATTAAAAATTGAATATTAACAAATATATATTACAATAAATAAACAAATAAAAAAAATTCATCAAATTGTTTTTTTTAATCAAACTTTTAAATATTATTTAAATATTTTTTTTAAATCTACTCTTCAAAAATAATTTTCTAAATTTATTCATCTTCTTCTTTCATAATATTTTGAACATCTTTTCTCATCAAAACAGTTTTCATAGTATTTAAATAATGTTTATTTTTATCTAAATAATCATCTCCTTTGGCAGAATAATGTTCAATAGCTTTTCCACATAAAATGGAAAAAGTATTAATAACATAATAACTAATTTCATTTCTATCTATTTTTTTCAATAAATTTTGAATATATTCTTCAATTTCATTAATTTTCATTTTATTAATATCTTTTGAAGTTAATCTTTTTTCACAAATTTGACCTCTAATTAATTTATTAGATTCAATTTTAATTTTTAAATTACTCATTCGTTTAACTAAAGCTTCTCGGAAAAATAATATATTTTCCATAGTTAATTTTAATTGTTTTTCAATTCCTTTTTCTTCAGAATAAAAATTTAATCTAATAATTTTTTTTTCTTTATTTATTTGCATATCTGTAATTGAAAATAAAGTACTCCAAAAAATAATTTTTCCGAATGAAGGATCATTTTCAAAATTTTGAAATAATAATAAGCAATCATCACATAAAATTAAAGTAAATCCAATTTCAGTTTTATTCAAATTAAAAATAATATTATTTCTTAATTTATCATCAGAATCAAAAATAACTTTACAATTAAAAGAACTAACTAACATATTATTATAATTTTTTAAATCATAAACAGAACCAATTAAGAAACTTCCATAAAAACAATAAGTTGTTGAAGTTAATATTTTTTTTAAAAAATTAGGTAAAATTTGAGCTATTTGAACTAAAGTTATTTCTTTATTCCATTTTGGAATTATTGAACAAGCCAAATTTCTTCCATCCATTAAATTTGGGAAAAAAAAATTTGTTTTTGCTAAAATTTTTGGAGGAAATTCTGGGAAAGAATAATCTATTATTATAAGAAATATTATTGTTTCTGGGAGATTTAAATATTTTTTTTCATTTAAATTTACTCCTATTTTATTTCTGTCTACTATTATTTTTATATAGTATCCCATTGGAAATTCTTTTATTTTAGAATAAAGACCATCTGTTAAAGTGGATAAATTATCTATTTCTTCCTTTATTCTTTTTTGGTTTTCAGATGTGATTTGATATTCTTTTTTACCTTTAAATACATTTAACATTTGCTTTTTTATTTTTTTTTTGTTTTTTTTTTTAAATTTTTTATATAATTATTAAAAGATGAAAATAGAATTTCATTGTTTTTAATAAAATTTTATAAATAATATTTATATTTTCTTCAAAAACTTTTTCATTAATTTAATGTTTTTTATTCGATTTCATACTTGTAAATCTTCTTTATCAATATTTATATATATATATAATATGAAAAATGTTTAAGTAATTACTTAGTAATTAAATATTATAACTTATAAGAATAAATAAGAAATAAATAACTAAAAAAATTCTTTAAAAAATTATTATTTTTCATAAAAAGCAAAACAAAAAATGTAAATTCTCACTTCAAAAAAAAATTAAAAGCCCTCCAAAAAAAATATATATAAATACCTAAATTAACTGAAAAAAACAAAAAAGCTCCTTCAGAAATTCAAAAAAAAATGGAAAAAGAAATCGACACAGAAATGGAAGATAACTCTCAAATGGACCTGTCCTCTACATCAATAGACCGTCTGCAAGAGCACAACATAAACATGGCAGATATAAACAAATTAAAAGCAGCAGGAATATGCACAGCTAAAGGTCTTCTAATGGTAACACGTAAGGAACTATTATCAATAAAGGGAATTTCAGATCAGAAAATAGACAAAATGATTGAAGCAGCTCAGAAAATAGAATCCCTTGGTTTCTCTTCTGCCTCTTCCATTATGGAAAAGAGGAAACATATCCGTCGCATAACGACAGGATCACATAATCTAGACTCCCTCCTCCATGGAGGGATAGAGTCAATGGCAATAACAGAAGCTTTCGGTGAATTCCGTACTGGAAAGACTCAGCTCTCGCATACTCTCTGTGTTACAGCCCAGTTACCTAATTCACAAGGAGGTGGTTACGGGAAGGTGATCTATATAGATACAGAGAATACATTCCGTCCTGAACGTATCCGTGAAATATCAAAGCGATTTGAATTAGATGAAAATCAGACATTGGATAATATTTTAGTGGCTCGTGCATATACAGTCGATCATCTAAACCAACTACTCATGGCAGCGGCATCTAAAATGTATGAGGATAACTACTCTTTGATGATTGTGGATTCAATAATGGCACCATTTAGAGTAGATTACACAGGAAGAGGAGAGTTAAGTGAAAGACAACAGGTTCTTGGTAAGACTCTGTCTAGATTATTGAAAATTGCAGAACAGTTTAATGTGGCAGTCTTTATGACTAATCAAGTGATGAGTGATCCTGGAGGGAATACTGCATTCGCTTGTGATCCAAGGAAACCGGTTGGAGGGAATATTGTGGCTCATGCTAGTACTACCAGATTGTATTTTAGGAAAGGTAAAGGAGAACAGAGGGTTTGTAAAATTTATGATTCTCCATTGTTACCAGAAAGTGAATGCACTTTTTGTCTTGGAGATGGAGGAGTTTGTGATCCTAATGATTAAAATGGATTTTGTGATATATTTTTTATATATTTTTTTCTTTTTCATTATATTTTAATTTTATTTTTTCTTTTTAAAGGTTTTTTTCGGAAGATTTAAGATTCACATATTATTTTATTGTATATATAAGTTGTTTGTTTAAGGTTTTTGGTTGTAATAATGAAAATAAAAATTTTTTTGAGTAAGTTAAATCTGACTGATAATAAATATTTTATTATTTAATACTAAATTTAATTTATAAAAGTATTTTTCACTTGAAATTCAAGACATATTTCAAATTAATTAAAATTTATGTTTTTATCATAGAAGAAATATATTTTTATATTATTTTTATTTAGTTTTATAGTTCTATTTTTATAATTATATTCATTTTTTTATTCATAACAATATTTATTTTTTCAAATTCACGAAATAAAAAATAAATAAAATAAATTTGAATTAATAAATAAATATAAATTGAATTAATTTATTTTTATCATGCTTTGTCAAAATTGTGGAAGTAAGGAAATAATGTATCAGTCAGAAATATCATCTTCTATTTGTTTAGAATGTGGAAGAGTTTTAGAAAATATAGATGAAATAATAAATCAAAACCCATATTCAGAAAATTTAAAAATAGGAAATAATTATAATTTATTAATATCAAATCATTTATTAAATTCAGATTTAAAAATAAAAAAAATATTTCAAAAATTAATATCTTCTTTAAATTTACCAGAATATTTTTTAGAAAATGCAATTAAATATTATAAATGTGCTTCAAATAAAAATTTTGCAAAAGGGAGAAGTCAAATATTAATTTGTAGTATAATATTATATACTTTATGTAGAATAAATAAAACTCAACATTTATTAATTGATTTTTCAAATGTTTCAAAAATAAATATTTATAAATTAGGAAATCATTATTTACAATTTATAAAATTATTTAATATAAACATTGATTTAATAGATCCTTCATTATTTTTAAAAAGATTTATAAATAAGTTAAATTTAGATTTAAAAAGTCAAAAAAATGTGTATGACATTTCTTTAAAAATTATTCAATGTATGAAAAAAGATTGGCTAATTGAAGGAAGAAATCCTTTAGGAATTTGTGGTGCTTCAATTTATTTAAGTTTATCTATTAATGATTTTAAATCTGACATAAACTTTATTTCTAAAATTGTTAATATTAGAAAAGAAACTATTAAAAAGAGAATTAATGAATTTTTAAATAGTAGATTTTCTAAATTTCGAAAAGATGAATTTTTAAATTTAAATTTGAATTTATTTAATGATATTTATCCTCCTTCTTTTATTAAAAATAGATTTTTGGATGAAAAAAAAGAAAAAAATAATAAAGATAATTTATTATTAGAAAAAAAAATAAATTCTGAAATTTCTTCTGATAATGATAATATTACTTTAACAAAAAGTGAAAGTTGTAAAAATTTAGTTAATAATGATAATTTATTTTTAGATGCTAAATTATTTTTAGGAAAAAAACATAATGAAAATAATATTGAATTAAAAGATATTAATGATAATTATAACGATTTAAATAATGAAGAAAATTTATCAGAATTAAGTGAAAGTGAAGATTCTAAATTTATTATTAAAAATGATGAAGAATATAAAATTAAAAAAGCTATTTGGGAAGAAAAAAATAAAGATTGGATTAATGAACAAAAAGAAAAAAAATTAATAAGGAAAAAATTAGAAAAAATGAATAAAGATAAAATTAATAAAAATTTAAATTTTAATTATAAAAATCCTAAAGAAGCTATTTTACACAATGAAAAATTTTTAAAAATGAGAATTAAAAATAAAGTATCTTTCATGGAAGAAATTTTACATAATGATATTTTTTTAACAAATGAAAATAAAAAGTTAGATAATAAATAATATATTTAACGTAAAAAAATAACAATTTAATTATTACATAAAAAACTGAAAAAAAATAAAATCCTTTAAAAATAATTCAATAAAAAAATGTCAAATAACTTAAACAATATATTGAATAAAATAGAAAATAGATTTGAGAGATCAACTTTAGTAGAAAATAATTGGAATTTATTATTAGAAAGAGAAAACAATAATTTTACAGAAGTAAATGAAAAATTTAGAAATGATTTTAGATTAAATACAGAAAATTTAAATAATATTCAACCTTTAACAAAAGCAAATTTTACTTATAATGGGAATCCAAATGATATAAATTCAAAAATGATTTTAACAAAATATGAAACAAAAAAAATAATTGAAAGTGAATTAAATCCTTATTTATATAAAGCTAAAAAAGAAATTGAAAAAGAAAAAAAACAATTGAGTGATCAAATAACTTTAAACAAAAATACCGAAATTAAAATTAATGATATGTATCTAAATTTATCTTTTTATAAGAATAGAATATCTAAAATTGATAATCAAATTGAATTTATGAAAAAAAAACTTAATAATACGAAACTAAATTTAAAAAATGAAAGTGAAGATTTGAAAAAGGAAATTGAAAAAACAAATAATGATTTAAATAATTTAGAAAATAATTTTTTATATTTAGAAAATAAAATAAGAGAAATAGTTGATAATCAAAAAAATATTAATAATTCTGTTAATGAAAGTAATAAAATGATTGCAGAAGAAATTATGAATAAATATCAAGATTTTTATATTTTAATAAATAAATCTATTGGAAATAATAATAATAATTTTTTAAAAAATATTCAGAATTTTAAAAATGAAAATGATAAAAAATTTAAAAGTTACAATGATGAATTTGAAAATTTAAAAAATCAAATTGAAACTTTTCAAAATCATTATTTAAATAAAGATAACAAAATTAATCCTCAAGAATTAGAAGAAAAATTTTCTGAAGATTTTAACAAAGTTAATTCAAAATTTGATGTTTTTGAAAAACAAAATAAATCTTTGGTAAAAACAATAAATGAAATTAATGGAAAAATTGATCTCAAAGAAGTTAATGATAATAACATAAATAATAAATTTAAACATTTTTCTTTTGATAATCTTGTTTCTCAAGTTAATCAAAATGAAGAATTATTAAATGAATTAAATTCAAAAATATTAGAAATGGAAAATATACAAAACCCAAATTTAAATAATATAGATAATATAAATCCTCAAATTGAATCTATAAATAAGAAAATAGAAGGCAATTCAAATTTATTGAATGAATTAAAAGAAAAATTTAATTCTATAAATATAAATAATCAATTAAAAAAAAATTATAGTAATAATAGTTATTCAATAAATGAAGTACAATTAAATGATACAATCAACTTAAAATCACAAAATCATTATAAAATAATAAAGAATGAATATATTCAAATAATGGAAAAACAAAATAATACCATTTGTCAGTTACTTGAAATTTTACATAAGAATATTGAAGAAATTAAAGGACAGATTATTGAATTAAAAAAAAATGAAGAATATTATGAACAAAATTTTGAAGAAATTCAAAATGGTTTTGATAAAATTGAATACATTTATAATAAAGTTCCTGAACTTGAAGAATATATCTCGAATTGTAAAAAAATTATAGAAGATTTAAAAAAAAAGAATAAATTAAATGATGAGGAAAATCAGAATTATGGAGTAGATAAAGTTAAGGAAGATGAGAATAATAATTTAAATCATGACAAGGAAGTTGAGAATTATGGAGTAGATAAAGTTGAATAAAATAATTATAATTTAATTAAAATTTTTTTATTAAATAAAACAAATATTATTTTATTTAAAGAAAAAAGATATTTTTTCTATATTATCATAATAAAAAAATTAAAATTCCTTTAATAATATTATAATATGAATACATTAATAATTTATAGAATTCCTATTATAAAAATATCAACAAAATTTTACTTAAAATTAATAAATTATTTTTATTGTTTTTCTTTCTTTATCCATTAAATCATTTCCAAAAAAATTTTTCATTTTCATTATTATTAACATTAGCTTCAGTTAAATTATTATTTTTTTCTTCAAAATAATTATTATTTATATAATCTCTTACATCATCAGCACTTTGATTTATTTTTTCTTCTTTTTTATAATAATTTTTTTTTTTACTTTTTTTAATATTTGATTCATCAACATTCCCTATTAAAGAAATATCAGTATTAATATAATTTTCAGAAAAATTTGGTTTTGTATTTCTATGAGAAAAACTTTGATAAATTGCATTTTTTGCTTTCATTTCAAAAATTGATTTATATAAAACCATATTTTCATTATTTTCTTTTATTAATTTTTCTTTCATTTCATTACATTCTTTTTTTAATTTATTAACTATTTCTTTTATTTGAACAATATATTTATTTATAATAACTAAAAGTTTTAATCCATTTTTACTTTGACAAATATTTTCTAATTCGTTATTATCTATATTAGGAATATTAATAATTTCACTTAAATCACTTATAGATATTTTATCATCTAAATTTGAAATAAAATTAATTATCTTTTGATGATTTTCATTATTTTCATTAATACTAGAATTTTGATATTTATATAATTCAGATTTTAATGTATTAATTTTAACTTCATATTTATCAATAATTAAAGTAGTTTCTCTTATTTTATTTAAAGCATTTTCATAAGCTTTTTTATATAACATTAAATCATCTTGTATTAAATTTACACTTGTTGAAGGATCAATAATATATATTTCATTAGGAATTATATTATTTCTTATATTATTATTTTCTGAATCTTCTTCATTTTCTTCATTATTATAATCGTCTTCATTTTCAATTTCATTAATTTGTTTTTCTCTCATTTTCGATATTTGTTTATTTAATGAATTTATTATATTTTCTTTTTTTTGATTTTCATTTTCTAAAATAAATATTTTATCATTTAAATCATTTGTACTTTCTCTATAATCATCAATGTCTGAATTTATTATTTTTTCATAATTTGAAACTTTTGAACGTAAATTTGAATTTTCTTTATTTAATTGAGTTATTCTATTATTTAATATATTTATTTCATTTTTTAAACTTATAATTAATTCTTTTGTTTTTTCATCTTGAGTTAAATTTGAATTAAATAATTTATCTATTATTTCCTTATTTACTATTATATTTGCTCTTAAGTCATTTACTTCTAATTGAAGACTTTTTTTTTCTTCTTCTACTCTATTACATTCATCTGCATATTTATTTATTAATTTTAAAGCAACTTTACGATCATACCTTTTCATTTATTAAAAATTATTTTTTTTAAATATTTTCAAATCAAATTTTTTTTCTGTTTTTTTTAAGTGAATTAAAAATGGATGATAACGATTCTAAAAATGAAGAAAATAATGAATCTGAAAATAAAGATAATGTATCTAAATCATCTAAAAAATCAGATTTAAAAAAAGATCAAACACCAAAAATATCAAAACAATCATCATTAAATAATGAGAATATTCAAAGTTCAAAAAGACAATCAATAAATAAAGAAAATATTTCAAGTTCAAAAAGACAATCTATAAATCAAGAAAATATTTCAAGTTCAAAAAGACAATCTATAAATCAAGAAAATATTTCAAGTTCAAAAAGACAATCAATAAATAAAGAAAATATTTCAAGTTCCAAAAGACAATCAAAAAATAATGATAATATATCAGAATTTTCAAAAAAATCAAAATTATCAAATAACAATATAGTTAATAATAATAATGATAATATAACAATAAAATCTGATACATCAGATGTAATATTAGATAATTTATCTCAAAAATATTCTCAAGATAAATTTAACTCAGAACAACTTTTTCAACCAAATATAAACAAAATATCAAATGACGAATTTAATTATTTAGAAAAGCGAAATCCAGAAATGATAATAAATAAATCAATACAAAATTTTAATGAAATATCAAAAGAAGAAAAAGAAAAAAATGATTATTTGAATAATTTAAAAAGTCATTATTTTATAAATGCAAAAGACTCAGACAATTTATCAATAGAAGAAATAAGAAAACAAAGAATAATAATGAATCAACTTCCAGAACTTTTTGATAATAAAGATATATTTACATATCATGATTTAATAATTCCAAATGGTAAAAATGCAAAATTAATATTAATAAATGAACCAAATAATAAGAATTTAAAAATAAATGAAATATTAGAATTATTTAATATATATGAACCAACTCCAATAATAAATTTAATAGGTGCAAATACTAAAAATAAAGGAAAATTATTATCTGGAATTTCAAGAGCTGCCTTTAATTCAAAAGCAATTATTATTGATAGTGGAATTCAAAATGGAATTGAAAGATTTTGTTTAAGGAAAAATTTAACTTTAATTGGAATTGCTCCTGAAAATAAAATTGAATATCCTAAAATAAATAGTAATACTTTTAATAATACTTGTTTAACTAATGGTCATTCTCATTTTATTTTATTAGGTAATGATGAAAAAAAATTAGAATGGGGAAATGAAAGTAAATTTAAAGTAAATTTCATTGAAAAAATAATTCAAGGAAAAAAAGGAGTTTATAATTATAATAGTAAATGTGTTGGAATTATTTTTGGAAATATACCAAATTGTGTTGATGAATGTTTATTATTTATTGAAAGAAATTGGCCTTTAATTATTATTGAAGATAGTGAATTTTCACAAATGATTAAAGAAATTAGAAATAGAGAAGTTCATGAAAATAAATATGGAGATAAAATTAAAATTATTGGAAAATATCATAAGTTAATTGAGATTGAAGATGATAGTGAAAATTTAGCTAGTGCTATTCATATTTGTTTAACTGTTAGTTTTTGATATTTTTATTTTTATCAATAAAATAATATTTATAATTTATATTTTATTTATTAAATATATATACCATTTTTTTATTTTTTTTATATTATAATTTTAAAAGTATTTCATTAATTTTTTTTTAATAATTTTTTTAACAATATAAATAATTGAGACACTTTTTTACATTTTTTTAATAACTTATTTTAAATCAATTCTTGAAAATTTTTCTTAATTCAAAAATTCAAATTTTTTATAATTCATTATATTCTTTTTAAATTAATATTTTAATCTGAAATTATTTTAAAAACTTCAACTTCTACATTATTATAATAACCACTTTTAAAATATATATTTTTACATTCTTTATAACAAAAACTATTAAGATTAACATAAACTTCATTCATTTTTTTACCATCATAGAATTGTATAACATGAGTATATGGTCCATGATCAGAACGACAATAAATTCCATTATTATCTTGATTATTTTTAATACATTTTATATTTTCAGTTAAATTAAAAACAAACATATTTAAATCTTTTTTCCATCCACTTGTTGAATCCCATGATAAAGGAGTATAATTACCTAAAATATTTCCATCTTCTAATTTTATTAAAGTTATTGTTGCTCCTTTATTATCACATAAATTATGAAATGTAGAATATTCTATTCCATCTCTACTCATTCTATATAATAATTCTGATTTTATTTTCATATTTGGATTTATCCAATTTTTAAGTGTTTTATTATATTTAATATTATTTTCTATTATTAAACTATCTATATTTTTAATCATTTCATCTTGATTTTTTTTATATTCTTCTAAATAAGGAAGATATTGCTTTAATATTTCATTTTCTTTTTTTAAATTATTTATTTTTGATTCTAAATTATTTATTTTTTCAGTTAATTTTGAATTAAATTCTTTTTCTAAATTATTTATTTTTTCTTTTAATGTTGA
>JAEEGK010018229.1_pt1 | contig 15210 bp, 11 predicted proteins | sample 8958771 | NCBI WGS metagenome assembly JAEEGK01 (sample SAMN16246547, study PRJNA631951) | gut metagenome | biome: gut microbiome; feature: rumen; material: SC-attached | host: Bos | place: Iran: Karaj | collected 2018-10 | reverse complement strand
GCGACGATCTCGCCGCCGTGGACGCCGGCGGCGGGTCCGAGGTCGATCACGAAATCGGCGCTCATGATGGTCTCGGGGTCGTGCTCGACGACGACGACGGTATTGCCGATGTCGCGGAGGTTTTTGAGCGTGGCGAGGAGCTTGGAATTGTCGCGCTGATGCAGGCCGATGCTGGGTTCGTCGAGGATGTAGATCACGCCGACGAGGCCGCAGCCGAGCTGGGTCGCGAGGCGGATGCGCTGCGCTTCGCCGCCGGAGAGCGTGCCGGATTCGCGCGTGAGGGAAAGATAGCCGAGGCCGACGTTCTTCAGGAACATGAGGCGGCTGCGGATTTCCTTCAGGAGCTCGGCGGCGATCTTGTCCTGCACATCGGTAAGTTTGAGGTTTGCGAGGAAATCCAGCGCGGCGGTCACGCTCTTGCAGTTGAAGTCGTGGATGCTGGCGCCGCCGATCTCGACGGCGAGGCTTTCCGGGCGGAGGCGCGCGCCGTGGCAGGCGGGGCAGGTCTTCCGCATGGTGAGCTCCATCAGGCGCGTGCGGACGCTCTCGAACTCGGAATCCTGGCTGCGGCGCTGGAGGTTGGCGAGGATGCCCTCGAACGGCTTCTTCATCTCGTGGCGTTTGCCGCGCATGTAGAAGCTGAAGTCGATGATCTCGTCGCCGCTGCCGTACAGCAGCACGTGGCGGATGTGCTCCGGCAGGTCGCGCCATTTGGTGTCCATCAGCTTCGGCACGCCGTAATGCGCGGCGATGCACTTCAGCATGTGGTTGTAGTAGATGATGAGGCGGTGCGCGCCGCGCCGCCATGCCGGGACGGCTCCGTGACGGAGCGTGGCGTCCTGGTCCTCGACGACTTTCTCCGGGTCCATGACCTGAAGCGAGCCGATGCCGCTGCACACGGGGCACGCGCCGTAGGGGCTGTTGAACGAGAAGTTGCGCGGTTCCGGCTGGGTGATGCTGATGCCGCAGTCCTCGCACGAAAGATGCTCGCTGATGAGCTCCTCGGTCCAGACTTTCTCGCCGGAACCGGAAACGAACGTGGCGTCGCGGTCCTCCAGCAGGAGCAGCAGGACGCCGTCGCCGAGTTTCAGGGCGGATTCGATGGAGTCGTTCAGGCGGGACGGGTCGAGCTTGCCGCAGACGAGACGGTCCACGACGGCCTCGATGTTGTGCTTGACCTTCTTGTCGAGCGGGGCGATCTGCTCGTCGAGCGCGACGATCTTCCGGTCGATGCGGGCACGGACATAGCCGTCCTTGCGGAGCTTGTCCAGCACGTCGCGGTGTTCGCCCTTGCGCCCGCGAACGACCGGCGCGAGGATCATCATGGCGGGCCCGGCGGGCAGCGCGAGCAGGCGGTCGCGGATGCGCTGCGCGGACTGCGCGGCGAGGACCTTGCCGCATTTCGGGCAGTGCGGCGTGCCGACGTGAGCATACAGGAGGCGGAGGTAGTCGTAGATCTCCGTCACGGTCGCGACCGTGGAACGCGGATTGGAGCCCGCGGACCGCTGTTCGATGGCGATGGACGGGGACAGCCCCTCGATGTGGCGGACCTTCGGCTTGCCCATGCGGTCGAGGAACTGCCGCGCGTAGGCGGAGAGGCTTTCCACATAGCGGCGCTGGCCCTCGGCATAGAGCGTGTCGAACGCGAGCGAGGACTTGCCGGAGCCGGAAAGCCCGGTGACGACGGTCAGGCGGTCGCGCGGGATCGTGACGTCGATGTTTTTCAGATTGTGTTCGGCTGCGCCGCGAATGATGATGTCCTGCATGGTGGCAGCGTCCGTTTCGTATCTATCGGTTCGGTCGCCTGAGTAAGGCTGACGGAGTTATTTGTTTTGTTCAGGTTATTTTACGGTGGTCCGCCCGCGGGCGAATCCAGCCGTGAAAAACAAATATAGCACGGTTTCTGTCAAAGGTCAAATCGTTTTCCGCGGTATTCTGGCAGGACGACCACGCGCCCCAGCACTACTTGCTCCGCGCCGATCCCGTAGAAACGGCAGGTCGCCACGGGGTAGCCGTCGTCCAGCAGCACGATGTACCGCGTGCCGTCGCCGTCGTGCTCGTCGAATTCTTCGCGCAACGGGATATGGTGCTGGCGGTTCATACCCTGGATGCGGACGGAATACGCGCCTGCCCGCTGCCACTCGGATTCCGCTCGAAGGACCTCGATCTTCAGGTTCGGATCGTTGTTCATGGGCGGCGTCCTCTCAGATAGATCCCGGCGAGCTCGTCGAGGCGGCCGGATTCGCGTTCCTTCGCGATGAAAGCGTTCACGTACTCCAGAAGGGGGTCGCCGCCCGGCGGCAGCAGGAACCCGAGCTCACCATGCGTGAACGGAGTGTTCAGCAGCGGCGCGGCCAGCCTCGAATCCTGATTTACATAGTACTCGGCCTCCAGGATCTCCGTGATCATCACGTCCGCCCTGCCCGACGCGACCAGCCCCGGTATCTCCTCGTTGACAGGATGGATGATCAGCGTGGCTTGAGGCAGATTTGCCCGTGCGAACTTCTCGTTGAGACCGCCGGGATTCTCCATGACGCGGACCTCCGGGCGGTCGATCGCTTCCAGACTGGTGAACTTGTCCGCATCTTCGGCGCGGCAGAGGACCGTTTTGCCGTTTTCGAGGTAACCGTCGGACATCAGGGCCAGCTCCTTTCGCGCAGAAGTGATCGTGATGCCGCAGACGGCGAGGTCGAATTTCTTTGCCAGCGTATCGTCCATCAGCGTCGGCCAGGTGGTCGGCACGAATTCGAGCCGGACGCCGAGCGCCGCCGCCAGGTCCTCCGCCAGTGCGGCGTCGAACCCGACGTACTTGCCCGTTTCCGGCTCAAGATAGGACATCGGGCGGTAATCCCCGGTCGCGCCGACCAGCAGGACCCCGCGGGACCGGACCGCCGAAAGGGAATCCCGTGCGGTGGAACATGAGGTGAGGATGAGGATAAGAAGCAGGCACAGCGCACTCAAAGACCGGAAGATTTGTTTCCCGAAAACCGTTTTTTTCATCATTGACCTCAAAATGTTCTGAACGTCCCTCATGGGATTTGTTCCTGTTGCTGCGGTGTCGCCGCGCCGCCGGTAAGATCGCGGACTGCCTCGGAGAACGCGGCGAAGTTCGCGCTCGGAAGCACGCCGGAAATCGTCACGCCTGCGGCAAACTCCTCGCCGGTGACTTCCGCCGCATAATCGGGGAAGCGGCGGCGGACCGTTTCGTAGTGAAGATAAGACAGAACGAGCGTGAAGCGGGTGAGCGGGACCAGTTCGGCGGTCGGCGCGTCGGCGAGCACGAGCTGGGCGCTCTCGGTGTAGGCCCGGACCAGTCCGCCCGTGCCGAGCTTGATCCCGCCGAACCAGCGCGTCACGGTGAGCAGCACGTTGGTGATCCCGCTGCCTTTGAGCACCTCAAGCACCGGGCGTCCCGCCGTCCCGGAGGGTTCCCCGTCGTCGGAACATCCCATCACGCCGCCCTGCGGTCCGCAGATGAAGGCGAAGACGACGTGGTTGCAGCCGGCGTAGAGGCGTTTGCGTTCGCGGCAGAGCTCCCGCGCAGCTTCCGCCGAGTCGACCGGAGTCGCCTCGGCCAGGAAACGCGATTTCCGCACCAGCAGTTCGGCGCGGGTCCCATGTCGCAGGATCAGCATGTCCGTTTCACCTCGGGTTATCAGTCCATGATTGCCATACACGAATGAAGTATACCTTTTCCCGGGCAAAAAGTCAAGCGGAGAACAAAGAAAACCGTCATTTTTCGCCCGGCACGCGGGAAAGTACGGTAAATAACGCAGACTTGTTTCACATCCCGGACCGCTTTTGAGCGTGAGACGGGCGATTGCCATCTTTTTTCCTTGTTTTTTTTCCTTGATTTTGATTCCCGGTCACGCTATATTATTGCGACAAACGGAAAACGACCTCGTTTTTTTCGCAAACGCACCTCAAAAACTACCCCCAACATCATTTCACAAACGGAGGTTTCCATGAAACCGTCAATGAAAGCTCTATCCCTTGCATGTTTCATGTTTGCGGCGACGGCGCTCTCCGCCGCCGATTTCCACGACTGGGCGCCGACCCCGCCGATGGGCTGGAACAGCTTCGACTGCTTCGGCCTCAGCCTGACCGAGGCCCAGGCGAAGGAACAGGCGGAAGCCATGATCAAACAGCTGAAGCCGTTCGGATGGGACGTCTTCGTGATCGACCACCAGTGGTACAACGACAACCAGCGCGGATTCCAGAGCGACGCCCGCCACCAGTTCTCCATGGATGAATACGGCAGGTTCATTCCCGGACCGCAGCGTTTCCCGTCCTCGGTCGGCGGCAAGGGCCTGAAGCCGCTCGCCGACTACATGCACGAACGCGGGTTGAAGATCGGCGTGCATCTGATGCGCGGCATCCCGCGCCAGGCCGTTCGCGAGAACACCAAGGTCAAGGGTACTGACTATCACGCGCAGGACATCGTGAACATGCGCAGCACGTGTGCATGGAATCAGGATATGTACGGCGTCGACATGCGCAAGCCGGGCGCGCAGGAATACTATGATTCCCTGTTCGAACAGTTCGCCGAGTGGGGCCTCGACTTCATCAAGATCGACGATCTCTCCCGCCCGTACGCCACCGCAGAGATCGAAGCCATCCGCAAGGCCATCGACAAGTGCGGCCGCCCGATCATCCTCAGCCTCTCCCCCGGCGACACCCCGATCCAGAACGGCGAACACGCCGACAAGCACGCGAACATGTGGCGCGTGTCCGACGACTTCTGGGACCGCTGGGCTCCGCTCTACGGCATGTTCGGCCGCCTGCACCGCTGGGAACCCTACCGCATCAAAGGCTCCTGGCCGGACGCGGACATGCTGCCCTTCGGCATCATCCAGTTCAACCGCAAGACCAACTTCACGCAGGACGAACAGCGCCTGTGCTTCACCCTCTGGTCGATCGCGCGCTCGCCGCTCATCCTCGGCGCGGACATGACCAAGCTCGACGACTGGACGCTGAAGCTCCTCACGAACAAGGAAGTCATCGAGATCAACCAGAACAGCGAAAACAACCGCCAGCTCTCGCAGAAGGGCGACCTCTTCGTCTGGACCGCCGACGTCCCCGGCAGCAAGGACAAATACGTCGCGCTCTTCAACGCCGCCACGCCCGGCACGCACAACATCGATTACCAGAAAGCCAAATACCACAGCATCAAGGTCGGCGGCTCCGGCGTGCGCGAAGCGGAGATCAAGGCCGACATCGGCGGCTCGAAGTCCTTCGCGCTGGCCGTGACCGACGGCGGCGACGGCATCAACTACGACCACGCCGCCTGGCTGGAACCGGTCCTCTCCGGTCCCGCCGGCACGAAGAAGCTCACCGAGCTCCGCTGGAAGAGCGCCACGCAGGGCTGGGGCAACACCCGCGTCGGGCAGACCTCCGACGGTCGCCAGATCGACGGCATCGGCACGCACGCCGCCTCGGTCATCATCTACGACCGCCCGGAAGGCTACGACACCATCACCGCGCGCGGCGTCCTGGCAGACGGCACCGACCGCCAGGGCGGCACGGTCGAGTTCCTCATCCTGACCGACGAGGCGTTCGACGTGGAGGTGAAGGACACGGCGGAAGTCTCCGTGGACTTCGCCGAACTCGGCATCGGCAAAAAGGCCAAAGTCCGCGACCTGTGGGAAGGAAAGGACCTCGGGACTTTCGAGGGATCCTTCTCCCGCGTGCTCAAATGCCACTCCGCCGGAGTTTACCGCGTGAGCCCGGCCGACTGAGCTTTTCGAAAACGCACATCACATGGAAGACGGCGGCTCATCCCGCTGTCTTCCGTTTTCTTTTCCGCACGTTTTTTGAAAGATGCTTGATTTTCACCGGACCATGGATATATTATCTATATCTCCGCTCTTGTTTATGTGGCAGCGGTTTTTTGCCGCAAAGCCGAGATAAGCATTGTTTTGGGACAAGCGGACAAACCGGGGTCTGGTCTTGCCCGGCCGGATAAAGTAAAGTGAGCTTGCATACGCGCAGTTTAAGCCGAGAGGATTTTCTATGCTTTCCAAGATTCAAGACGGTTCCATCAAGGTCGCAGTCATCGGCCTCGGCTATGTCGGGCTTCCGCTGGCCGTGGAATTCGGGAAAAAGTTCGATACCGTCGGCTTCGACCTGAAGGTCTCCAGGCTGGAAAGTCTCCGCAAAGGCAAAGACGTTACGCTGGAAACCAATTCGGAAGACCTCGCCGCTGCAAAAAAGCTGGTCTATACCGACGACCCCGGCGACCTGAAGGACCGCGACATTCTCATCGTCACCGTTCCGACGCCCGTCGACCAGTACAATCGCCCGGATCTGGCACCGCTTCATGGGGCCTGCACAACGGTCGGCAGGGCCATGAAACGCGGCGCGATCGTCGTATGTGAATCCACCGTGTATCCCGGCTGCACCGAGGAAGAATGCGTACCGATCCTGGAACGCGAAAGCGGCATGAAGTTCAACACGGATTTCTTCTGCGGCTACAGCCCGGAGCGCATCAATCCCGGCGACAAGGAGCACACGCTCCCCATGATCAAAAAGATCACCTCCGGCTCGACCCCGGAAATCGCGGAGATCGTGGATGCGCTGTACAACAGCATCCTGAAAAACGGCACGCATAAAGCCAGCTGCATGAAGGTCGCCGAGGCGGCTAAAGTCATCGAAAACAGTCAGCGCGACCTCAATATCGCGTTCGTCAACGAACTTTCCAAGATCTTCCACCTGATCGGCATCGACACCAACGAGGTCCTGGAGGCGGCCGGGACCAAGTGGAATTTCCTCCGGTTCAAACCCGGCCTGGTCGGCGGACACTGCATCGGCGTCGATCCGTACTACCTGACGCACAAGGCGCAGGCGCTCGGCTACCTGCCGGAGGTCATCCTCGCCGGACGCCGCATCAACGACGGCATGGGCAAGTACATCGCCACCGAAATCGTCAAGCTGATGATCCGGAAGGGGATCAAAGTCCTGAACGCGAAAGTCCTTCAGCTCGGGATCACGTTCAAGGAGAATTGCCCGGACATCCGCAACAGCCATGCCGTGGACGTGGTGCGCGGGATGGAGGAATTCGGCTGCACGGTCGACATCTTTGACCCGTGGGCTGTTCCGGCCGAAGTCAAACAGTTCTACGATCTGAACTCGATCGATCAGCTTGAAGACGTCAGGTTCGGCGAGTACGATGCCGTTGTCCTGGCGGTCGCACACCGCGAGTTCATGGAGCTGGATGTTTCGAAATGCAAAAAAAACGATGCCGTCGTTTTTGACATCAAGGGGATCCTGCCGCGGGATCTCGTGGACGGAAGACTCTGATTCGCGTTTTTTTCCAAACATATCCGATCATTCGTTAAGATGAAAAAGGTCACTGATTCGAAAATCCTGGTCACCGGCGGCGCCGGCTTCATCGGCTCCAACCTCGTGGAAGCGTTGCTTGCCCAGGGCAACGAGGTCACGGTGCTTGATAATTTCGCCACCGGGAAGATGACCAACCTTGTTCCCTTCGTCAGCAACAAGAGGTTCATGATGATCGTCGGCGACATCCGCAATGTCGAGGACTGCCGAAAAGCCGTTGACGGAGCTGAATACGTCCTCCATGAAGCGGCGCTCTGCAGTGTCCCCCGTTCGATCAGGGACCCGATGGCTTCCACGGCCGTGAACATCCTCGGCTTCGTGAATATGCTGTATGCGGCGCAGGAAGCCAAGGTCAAACGCTTTGTGTACGCCGCCAGCAGTTCCACCTACGGAGACAGCAAAACGCTTCCGAAAGTCGAGGACGCGATCGGCAAACCGCTTTCGCCGTATGCGATCACGAAATATGTCGACGAGCTTTTCGCGGGCAATTTCCATGACCTTTACGGCATTGATACCGTCGGGTTGCGGTATTTCAATGTTTTCGGCCGCCGCCAGGATCCGTTCGGCGCCTACGCGGCCGTGATCCCGAAGTTTGTCCTGAGCCTGATGAAGCACGAAAGCCCGGTCATCAACGGGGACGGTTCCTACAGCCGGGATTTCACCTATGTGGACAATGTGGTCCAGGCCAACCAGCTGGCGTTGCTGGCGGACAGGCCGGAAGCCGTCAACCAGGTCTACAATGTCGCGTTCGGCGAACGCACCACACTGAACGAGCTTTTCGCTTATCTCCGGGACGATTTGAGCGAGTTCGATGCGGAAATCGGCAAAGTGGAGGCGAAACACGGTCCGATTCGCGCGGGAGATATCCCGCACAGTCTCGCCTGTATCGACAAAGCGAAAACACTTCTCGGCTACGCTCCGGAATTCAATGTGAAACAGGGGCTGAAGGCCGCGACCAGATGGTACTTCGAAAATTTGTGAAATGAAAGAAGGACGGCCGGGAGAAAGCCGGTCGCCGTTTGCCGCCGTCAACGGCAGAAGGATCGGCGCCGCCGGGCGGACGATCGCCGGAAAGCGGTCAAAAGCCCGAAAAAACGTGAAAACGGCTTGAAAACGGCGGAAAAGGGTGTATATTATATTTTGCGATTGTCGAAAAAACATACAATATCAATACTCAAATACAGCTCGGAGGAACCCATCATGAGCAACGTCTGCGAAATTTGCGGAAAGCACAAAGTCCAGGGCGGACACATCATCCGCCGCGGTCTGGCCAAGAAAAAAGGCGGCATCGGTATGCACGTCGTGAAAAACACCACGCGCACCTTCACCCCCAATATCCAGACCATCCGCGTGGTCGAGAACGGCAACACTGTCCGGAAAAAAGTCTGCACGGCTTGCATCCGGAGCGGAAAAGTCCAGAAGGCCGTGTGAGGAATTTCCCCGCGCTTTCATGGCTTTTGCCAGGACCGTACGCTGAAGCCGCTTCGGACGCAAGCTGCGCCCCGGAGCGGTTTTGTTTTTTAAATCCGAAACCGAACTACGTCCACACTTCCCATTTTGTCCGGACCGGGGCTTTGAACAATGCTCCGTCCGCTCCCCAACCGTAAGGAGAACCCACCATGTCCAAAAAGAAAACCGGCCTGCTCATCAAGATCGTCCTCTGCATCCTCATCCTCCTGGTCGTGCTCGTCGCCGTCGTCATCATCCTGATCGACCCGATCGCGAAGAATGCGCTGGAAAAGGGTGCGCCGCTGGTCCTCGGCACCAATGCCTCCGTGGAACGCATCCACATCGAGCCGTTCAACGGCCGCGTGGAGATCACGAACCTGATCATCGACAACCCGTCCGAATCCTACTCCTCCGACTACGCGATCAAGCTCGGCGACATCGTGGCCGATATCAAGGTCGGATCCGTCTTCGGTGACAAGATCCACGTCGAAGACCTGACCCTGAAGGAAGTCGACGTCGTGTATGAAACGACTGTCATCAACAGCAACCTGCAGGAGATCCTCGAAAACGTGAAGAAGCTCGAATCGAAGGAGAAGGCAGAGGAGAAGGAAGACAAGGACAGCGGCAAGGAGAAGAAGGAGCAGACGCTTCAGGTCGACAAGATCGAACTTGAAAATGTCGGCATCACCGTTCAGGCAAAAGGCGCGGTCGCCGGTCTCCCGATCCACGTCTCCATCGATCCGATGGGCCCGCTCGGCGAGGGTGAGGAAGGCATCACGCCCGTCGGCCTCACGCTCCGCATTCTCGGTGCGATCGTGACCACCGCCATCAAGAGCGCGGGCGGTTCCGTGACCGAAGCAGCCTCCGTGATCGGCGATGCCACTGCCGATGCCGCCGCGGGCGCTGCCGCAGCCGCGGTCGATGCCGCGTCCGGAGCCGTCGATGCTGCGACCGGAGCCATCAAGGGGCTCTTCGGCGGCAGCAAGGACGACAACAAGTAAGCCGACGACCGATCTCGACATATTCATTGAACCCGCCTGTCCGCGTCCGAGCTCCAGAACGGCAGGGAAGAAAGGAAAACGCTCATGCGTAAATCCATTTGCTGTCTGCTGTTCTTTTTACTGGCCGCCCTGCCGTTCCTCTGCGGAGCCTGGGAGACCAAACAGGCCGTCGACAAAGACGGGTTCCCCTACGAATACATCCCCGACGATCCGTTCTCGACGCGCACCTACGTGCTTGAGAACGGGTTGAAGGTCTTCCTGTCCCGCAACACCGTCGAGCCCCGCATCACCTCGCTGATCTCCGTCCGCGCGGGCGGCGCCGACGATCCCGACGCTTCCACCGGCCTCGCCCACTATTTCGAACACATGATGTTCAAGGGCAACGGCACGCTGGCGTCGCTGGACTGGGAAAAGGAGGCCCCGCTGCTCGAAAGGCTCGCGGAACTCTTCGACCTGTACCGGAGCTCGACCGACGAGGAATTCCGCAAGGCCGTCTACAAGGAGATCGACAAGGTCTCCGGCGAGGCGGCGAAGTACTCCAACGACGAATACTGGACGCTCGTGCGCGGCCTCGGCGCCACCGACACCAACGCCTGGACCGGCTACGACGAGACCGTCTACATCAACAACATCCCGGCGAACGCGCTCGACAAGTACCTCTACCTCGAGTCCGTCCGCTTCTCCTCCATCGCGCTCCGCAGATTCCACACCGAACTCGAGGCTGTCTACGAGGAGTTCAACCGCTCCCAGAACAACGACGGACGCCGCGCCTCCGACGCGCTCCGCAAGCAACTCTTCCTGACGCATCCCTACGGACGCGACATCCTCGGCCTGCCGGAACACCTGAAGAGCCCGTCCATGAGCGACATCTCGCTCTTCTTCTTCGAGTATTATCAGCCCGCGAACATGGCGATCATCCTCGCCGGCGACCTCGACTACGAAGCCGCCATGCGGTCCGTCCGCAAGTATTTCGGCGTGTTCCGCACCGACACGGACAAGCAGCTTGCCGCACGGAAGGCGCTTGGCGAAGGCGGACGCGTCCGCCGCGAGGAGCCCATCGAATCCGTCCGCACTGCGGAAGTCGTCGGCCCCGACTCCGAAAGCATCCAGCTGGCGTACCGGTTCGAGGCCGACCGCGACACCGAGGTCATGCTGGAAATGGTGGACAGCATCCTGAACAACAATCTGTGCGGCATCATGGAGCTGGACCTGGAGCTCCCGCGCAAGGTCATGTCCGAATCCAGCGGCATCTCCAGCATGCGCGATTACCTGCTGCATGTCTTCGCCGCCGAGCCCGCGCAGGGCAAGACGCTCGAGGAGACGCGCGACCTGATCCTCGGCGAGATCGAAAAGCTCAAACGCGGCGAGTTCCCCGACTGGCTGCCCGCCGCCATCGTGAACAACCAGCGCCTCTCCCTCATCACGATCTCCGAGGACGCCTCCACGGCAGCCCACGTGCTGAACAACGCGTTCATCGAGGGCAGGCCGCTGGTCGACCAGCTGAACGACATCGACGCGATGGAGAAGATCACGAAGGAGCAGATCACCGAGTTCGCGAAGAAGAATTACCGCGACAACTACGTGATCGTCTACAAGCGCCAGGGCGAGGCGAAGGGTATCGTGAAGGCGGAGAAGCCCCCGATCACGCCCGTGCCCGTTCATGAGGAGCTGTCCGAGTTCGGACGCAACTTCGAGCTCCTGCCCACCGAACCCGAAAAAGGCCCCGTCTATCCCGACCTCGAGAAGGACCTCCACATCACGCAGCTCGCCGACGGCATCACGCTCTTCACCTCCGAAAACGACATCAACGAGCGGTTCTCGCTCTCCCTCCAGTTCCCCGTCGGCTCCCGCATGGACAAGGAACTCGCCCTCGCGCTCGGCTGGATCGACGAGCTCGGCACGGACAAGTACACCGCCGAAGAGCTCCGCCAGGAATGGTTCAAGCTCGCCGCCCGCATGGGCACGTTCGTCGAGACCGACCGCTGCGGCTTCACGCTGAGCGGCCTCCAGCGCAATTTCAAGGAATCGCTCGCGCTCTTCCTCCACGTCATTTCGAACGTGAAGGCCGACGCCGAATCCTACAAGGTGCTCGTCGACGCCGTCGAAAAGAGCCGCGCCGACCGCCGTTCGAGCCGGAGCGCCCGGCTTTCCGCTGCCGCCGGCTATGCCATGTACGGCGGGCCGAACAATTATTCCGCCGATATCCTGCCGGTGGCGAAAATGCGCGAGCTCGACCCCGAAAAGCTCATCGAACGCATCCACGGCCTGCGCACGTTCACGCACGACGTCGTGTACTACGGCCCCGCGAAGGACGCGGAAGTCAAGGAGCTTCTCGCCGGTTCGTTTGACCCCAAGGGCGCGCCCGGCACGTTCCCGAAGACGGAGTTCTTCATGGCGGTCGAGCCCGAAGAGGACATGGTCTACGTGGTGGACTACCCCGGCGCGGCGCAGGCCGAGATCGAGGTCATCCGCCTCGACGGAAGATACAAGGACAAACCCTACGATTTCGAGGAGATCTATTCCACGCTCGAATCCCGCACGTTCATGAACGAGCTCCGCGAACGCCAGGCGCTCGCGTATTCGGTCGGCGCGGGCTACTCCAACCCCGGCCGCGACCCGAACGGCTACTCCATGTCCTACGGCGCGATCGGCACCCAGCACGACAAGCTCTTTACCTCGCTCGATGGCGTCATCGCCCTGCTGAACAGCCCCGAAACGGGCGCGGCCGCCGCGTTCGAATCCTCCCGCCAGAACCTGCTTTCCCAGTTCCGCAACATCCGCGTCCAGAAGGAAAGCTACTACGGCGTCCGCCGCACCATGAAGAAGTTCGACCTGAAGGAAGAATCGCGGAAGACCGCCTACGAGGGCCTGCTCAAAATGAGCATGGACCAGTACATCGCCCAGGCGAAGGAACGCGTCGCCGGAAAGAAGAACATCATCCTGATCCTCGCCGACCTGAAGCAGATCGACCAGGACGGCCTCAAGAAGTACGGCAAGGTCCGCATCCTGACGAACGACGAGATCTTCCCGAACGACTGAGCGCGCCATGAATCACCGGAGACTTTACACGATCCTTCTTTTCATCGGGTCGGCGCTCATGCTCGCCTCGGCCGTGATCGCATTGCGGTCGCGCCCCCAGATGTGCGGCGGGGGCCGCGGGTTCGTAGCGGCGGATGAACCGGTTGATGCGGGGGATGAACCGGATGACGTGGTGTTTGATTCGGATGCCCGTGCGGCGGATGCCAGTTCAACGAAGAGCCGCAACAAGTCCGGGAAGACCCTCGCCGAACGCAACAAGGACAAATTCAATGTTGGCGAAATGCGGCGCGAGGCGGAGGACATGCTTCAGCGGTTCCGCGGCACGCCGGAGGAACGCCAGAGCGTCATCGAGGAATGCGAAGACGGCAAGGCGTTTATTCAGGCGATCACGGACGAAGCGGTCGCCGCGTTCGACGACAAGTCGCCCGATGAGCTGAGGAAAGCCCGCGAGGATTTCGAAAAGGATTACCGCGCCCAGCTCGATTACCTTCAGACCGGCAAGCTCCAGCGGATGCTGAAGACGCCCGAGGAACAGGAAGTGATCGGCAGCGCGATCGAAGTCGTGCAGCAATTCCTGGAGCGTCTGGACGAGGGGCTGCACGCCGCCGGCTACTGAGCTCGGCAGACATCATCTCATCGGCCTTTTCACCATTTGCCGCGCCGGCGTTTTCCCGCCGCCGCGGCTTTTTTTGTACCCGGGAGAAAAACGCGCGCGTCAGACGACGTAGAACCCAGCGCCGAGCCGGATGAAGTCATCGACGAATGTCGGGTACGTGACGGCGATGCTTTCCGCGGAGTCGATCACGGTCGGTTCCTTTTCGTCCGCGCCGCAGGTCATGCCGGCGATGGCGAGCGACATCGCCACGCGATGGTCGCGGAAGCTGTCGACATGTGCGGGCTTCAGCTTGCCGCCGGTGATCGCCATGCCGTCCTCGAATTCCTCGACCTGGATCCCCATTTTCGTCAGCTCGTGCGCCATGACCGCGATGCGGTCGGTTTCCTTCAACCGTGCCTGCGCCACGTTCTTCAGCACGGTAATGCCGTCGGCGCATGCGGCCACGACGGACAGGATCGGGAGCAGGTCGGGCGTCGAGTTCAGGTCGAGCTCGGCGGAGTGAAGCTTCACCGCGCCCGGTTTCACACGCGCGAACCCCTGTCCGACCTCGATCTTCGCGCCCATGCGGCGGGCGAGGTCGACGAACGCCTTGTCGCCCTGCGGGTCGTTGAAGTCGAGGTTGCGGATCTTGACGCCGCCGCCGGTGACGATGGCCGCGGCGAGCGGGAATGCCGCCGTGGAGAAGTCGCCGGGTATGGTCTCATTGAACGGCTTGAACTGCTGGCCGCCGACCACGTGGAACCGCGTGTAGTTTTTGTTGTATTTCAGGTTGATGTTCTGGCGCTTCAGCCAGGCGAGCGTCATTTCGACGTAGGGGACCTCGTTCAGGAACGGCACGTTCAGGATGGTGTCGCCTTCCGCGAGGGGAGCGGCGAGCAGAAGCGCGGAAAGATACTGGGAAGACGTGCCGTCGACGGAGGTCTCGCCGCCGCGGATGGGCCCCGTGACGGTCAGGGGGCAGTGTCCGTCCGCCGCAGATTCGGTCTTCGCGCCCAGGTCGTTCATTGCGGCCAGAAGCGGCGCCATCGGGCGTTTCTGTAAAGACTCGTCGCCGCCGAAGGAAATGGGCGAGGAGGAAAGCGCGGCCAGCGCGCTGAAGATGCGGAGTCCGGTGCCGGAATTGCCCATATCGAGCGCACGCGCCGGTTCGATCATGCGGCCGCCGGTGCCGATCACCTGCCACACGGAGTCGTCGCCGCGCCGGACCCAGGCGCCGAGGGCGCAGGCGGCGGAGAGACAGGAAAGCGTGTCGTCGGAGACGAGCGGGGCCTTGATGACGGAGGTGCCCTTCGCGAGGGAAGCGATGGCGAGGGCGCGGATGGTATGGGATTTGGATCCGGGGACGGCGGTTTCGCCGTTGATCTGCGAGTGTCTGACGGATAAAAGCATATTGGAAAACTCCGTGATTCCGGATTGATGTTGCTGGCAGTTACGGTTCGGCGGGTTCCGCCCCGGCGTCCGGCGGGAAGATGGCGTTCGCGTAGGTCTCCGGGTCGAACGCCTGCAGGTCGTCCGGCTGTTCGCCGAGCCCGACGAACAGGATGGGCAGGGCGAATTCGCGCTGGGCCGCGCAGGCCGCGCCGCCTTTTCCCGTGCCGTCCATTTTCGTGAGGATCATGGCGGAGGCGCCGGAGACGGACGCGAACTCGCGCGCCTGGGAGATGGAATTGCTGCCGTGGCTGGCGTCGATGGTGAGGATGGTCTCGTGGGGAGCGCCGGGCAGGACCTTATTGACGATGCGCGTGATCTTCGCCAGCTCATCCATCA
>JAEEGK010018228.1_pt1 | contig 15210 bp, 15 predicted proteins | sample 8958771 | NCBI WGS metagenome assembly JAEEGK01 (sample SAMN16246547, study PRJNA631951) | gut metagenome | biome: gut microbiome; feature: rumen; material: SC-attached | host: Bos | place: Iran: Karaj | collected 2018-10 | reverse complement strand
GCAAACTGGAATGGAGAGCAAGCCCCTTCAGAGCATTTGATTAAAACAGAATTGCCGATTGTCCGCAAGAAATGCCTAGACCTCTACCTCAATAGCGCACTTGCAAAGAGGGCGATGCAGATTTATTGCAATAACATTGTAGGTTCCGGCTTTCGGTTTTCTGCGTCCGTGAAAGACAAAGAGGGCGTTGATAATGTCCCATTGTCTGACAAGGTTGAAGACGCTTTCAATTTATGGGCGGCAAATCCTAGATTCTGCCACACCGGCAAGCGGTTTAACCTCACGCAGATTCTCAAGCAAGCCGTGCAAAGTTGGATGTTAAGCGGCGAGGCGTTTATAAGGATTTCGCGCGGCGTTGCCGACAATCCTTTCGGCTTTAGCATTGACCTTGTACGCGCCGACATGGTAGCAGTTGACCGCATACAAGACCTTTCGGACGGCAAGCGGATTCTTAACGGCGTAGAGGTGTCAGACAAGACCGGCGAAGTGCTTGCATATCACCTCTACAAAAATGTAAATCATAGCGGAGTGCCTTACGGCTTTACCGAGCGCCTAGACGCCTCAGACATCTTGCACTTGTACACGGCTGACACGGCGGGCCAATTGCGCGGCTTTCCTATCTTCGCAACGGTGGCAAGTTTGATAAAGCAATTAGAGGCTTACCGTGTTGCAACGATTACCGCAAGCCGCCTTGCAAGTATGCAAGTTGGGGTATGGAAAATGGCCGACGCCTCAGCGCTTGACCCGCTTCAAGTTGCCGAATTGGGCGACGACGGAAACCTCACGGCGGCAAGCACTCCAGGGGAGAATATAATCGCCCCTCCGGGCTGGGATTATGAGAGCAAAACGCCGCAATTTCCAACCGCAACTTATGACACCTTCAACTTGGCGCTTATTCGCGACATAGCAAGCGGCCTTGGCGTGAGCAATGTCTCTTTGTCGCAAGACCTGCAAGGCGTTTCTTATTCGAGTATCAGACAAAGCGAACTTGAAAACCGGCGCAACTTTATCGCTTGGCAGAGTGAAGTCATTTCATCAATTTTAATGCCGCTTTTCAACGGCGTTGGCAATTGGTTAGACTGCTACGGCTTGAAGCATGATATGCCGCTAGGTGAGATAGAGGCGGCACGGTTTGCGGCATCATTTACCGGCGTCCGTTGGCAGAACATCGACGCACAAGCAGAGGCCAACGCAATGAAGTTATTGGCCGATGAAAACATCATTTCAAAAGAACAATGGGCGGCAAGCCTTGGTAATGACTATTACGCAAACTTGCAGAACGCGCGCGATGAAAAATTGTGGCGGCAGAAATTAGAAATTGAATCAGACGGAGAAAGCAAAACAAATGAAAATCAATCTGAAAAGGGAAATTGATTTAGCCGAAATCGACAATGTTAAAAAGTTGACGATTTCGACCTCTACGCCTTGCGAATCTTGGATTGACGGCAAGAAAGTTTTTGTCATCCTAGAGCATACCGAAAGCGCCATTGATTTTGCATGGATTAGCGATGGTTGCCCCATACGCTACTTGCATGACGGCGACGTCATTGCAAGGGCGTTGGATGTCCATTTAGAGGGCGAGGCATTGGTTTCTACTAATGTCATTTGGGGCGAATCCAACGCCGCGCAAAAGGTCAAGGCCGATGTATTGAACAAGATACTCACAAACATCAGTGTTGAAGCGGATTACACAAGCGAAGACTGCGAAGTGCGTCACGGCGTCGAGGGTGAAACAATCATTGTCCGCCGGTGGCGTCCGTTGGCTTGCGCAATCGTGGTAAACGGCGCTGACCCGTCTTGCCGCATAGAGCGTGAGTATAAAGACGGTGACGAGCGCAAGGGCGATGAAGAGGCAGACGGCGAAGAGGGCAAAGCCGATGCAGTAGCAGACAACGGCGATGAAGTCAAAGCCGATGCCGCCGAGGTTGAAGAAGTGGCAGAAACTGCAACGGCTGATAATGCCGAGAATGCCAACGCCGAAACGGATGCAGACGCAGACAACGCCAACGGCGAAGCAGACGGCACCGACAATGCGGCCAACGCAGACGGCAACGCAGACAACGCAGACACCGGCAACGCGGAAGCAGACGCCGAAACCGATGCCGCAAGCAACGCGGAAGAGGCCGAGGAAATCGCCAAACTTGCGCGGCATTACAACATCAATCTTGATAATGCAACCACTTTATTAGAGGCACGGGCGCAGATACTACGCGCCATGTCAAACAAAGATTTTCCAAACAAATCGGAGAAAAAAACAAACATGAAATACTCAATCCTTCGCGCCCTCAAGGGTGCTGAAAATGAAGTCAAGCGCAGTAACGAACTTGCGCAGATTTGCGGCAAGCAGCCCAAGGGCGTTTTTATTGAAAGGTCTTACGACAATTTCAACACTACCGAGGGCGCGGGGCTTGTCCATACCGAGCACGACTGGACGCGCTATGTTCCCGAGTTGCTGAGTAATGTGGTCTTGGGCGAGGCCGGTGCCAATGTCATCGACGGCCTTGTCGGAAAGTCTCTTGCTATCCCCGTTTCCACGCAGGGTGCAACCGGCACTTGGATTGCCGAAGACGGCACCGTGCAGGGGACAGAGCCTAAGACCGGCACTCTCACGCTTACGGCCAAGACTTGCGCCGCACAGGTGACAATCACTCACGCCTTGCTTAATAGCGGACTTCCGCAGGCTGATGAAATAGTTTCCAATATGGTTTACGAGGGCCTTGCGCGTAACATTCAGCGCGCGGCCTTGCAGGGTAGCGGCGAAGGGGCCGAACCGACCGGCATTGTTACGGCGGTTACTCCTACGGAGTGGCAGACCACGCCGACCTATGCACAGCTCGTCGCCCTTGAGGGGACCATCCCGGACGGCATCGACCTTGCGCGTTGCGTCTATGTGATGACTCCGGCCATGTTCGCGGCTTTGCGCGGCGTTGCGGTTGGCGACCATGCTTTCGCGGCAGAGTTTAGAGAGGGTAAGGCTTATGTGCTTAACCGCCCTGCCTTGCTGACTTCCGACGCACCGGCCAACACGGTTATCTTTGGTGACTTCGCCGGACTCTATATCGGAATGTTTAGCCCCATTGATGTTTTCGAAGACAAATACTCCGGTTCAAACAAGTTGCAGGTCAAAGTCATCGGTAGCGTTGATGTCGGCATTGGTGTCATCGCCAACCGCTTTGCAGTTGGGCAGATTGCCGAGGCTTCCAGCTCGTCAAGCGCCGAAGAGGAATCTTCATCCAGCGGCGATTAAACCGAAAAACCTCAAATCAAAAACCTCAAATTAAACTAGGTTTGCGCCCTTGCCCTTACTGAAAAAGGGCAAGGGCTTTTTCTTATGAAGATAGACTTTGAAAAACTGATAAAGCAGTTGCCAAGCGCCTTTCATGTTTCCGCGAAAAGCGCCGACGATGTTACTCAAGATGCCGTAATACTCACGGCGAACTTTGCGCGGCAGTTGGGGCAATTCGGAATCACCGGCAACGGCGCGGATTATCTGTACACGGCGCGGCCATTTGCCGTGCCGAATGACCGCATAGAGATAACGCTTGCAGACGGCGAAACGATTAACCGCCGCATTGCAGAGTACACCGATTGCCCCTACTTTGTTTCTATCCAGTTGGGGGAAGAGTGCTAAATGGTCAAAGTAGAGATAGAGGAAAAATCGGCGCAAGCACTTCTTTCCGCAATGAGAGCCAACCAAGTTTTTGCGCACAAGTCGCAGAAATCGGCCTTGCTTTATGCGGTCAAGAAAGTGCTTTACCACTTGAGGGCGGCGACAAAGAAATCAAAGCCCAACGCCTCTACAAAGCAACTTGAAAAAGTGTCTGCGAAAAAAGTGCTTGAGGTGTTTCCATTCATCCAAACTAGAAACATCAACTTTGGGCGCGAATATTGGCTTGCCCATTCAGACAGAAAGAAAGACAACGGCGCATTGATTAAGGGTTGGTACAAGTCAACCGTGAAGCATACCAAGGCGCAAGCGGCAAAGATGCTGAAACACCGAAACGCCGGTCTTGCAAAACTGACTTGGCTTGCTGGAATGAAAAAGGCGAAAGTCAACGCCACCGGCGAATCTGAAAGCGGTGCAAATACAATGAGCATTGCAACCAAAAACATTAACTTTAGTCTCACCGAAAATGAAGAGCGTTGGCAAGCGTCGATTCGGAATAATCTTGACTACGCTACTGACGCCTTGACCTCGCCCAATGCGGTTAACAACGCCGTAATGATTGCGGCGAATCAGATGAAACAGATTTTAAGGCACAAACTGAAAGAACAAATGGAAGGTAAGTAGACATGAATTGCTTTGCATCAGTAGTAGAAAACGCATTGAAAGACACAATACTCAAATTCGGTGAAGACACGATTCCGGAAACATGGTTGCGCACAAGTCTGAATAATATCGACTACCGCCACTTGTCCGCAAAGCAGTATTTCCCGCAAGTGCTTATACAAGCAAGTACAAAGTACCAAGAGACGGAGGGAACCACACTTGCGGTTGATATTCAATTGGATTGCGCCACATACTTCGAAGACGACATTACATGCAGTCAGCTGAATCAGTTAATGGGGAATGTCGAAAGCGTCCTTGACCGCTTCCACTTGTCGGATGATGAGACAGACGAGCAAGCCTATTTTGCCGACATTGTAAGGCGTGATTTTCCTTCATTCTGTTTTGGCGGCTTTACGCCGAATCCAACCGGCTTTGTGACATTCAGCGAAGGGGCGCAAATCTTTTCTTACGCCGCTACGCTTCACTTCACACTTTGATTGAAAGCCCCTATTTATGATGAAAGATTTGTCACAGATTGCTTGCACTCACGCCGAGGCCGTAGAGGTACGGCGCATCCCGTGCCATTGCAAGACGCCTCGCGAAAAAGTAATCGTCAAGTGCGATGTATGCGGCGAGGTTGCGGCGGCGAAGTGCGGCAAGTATTGCGTACTCTTTGAAAAGAAAAACATAGGAGATTAAAACATGGCATTTGGTACAAGTGGCGGGTCATGCAGTTTTGTAACTGGTGCCCCTCAGTCTTACAATGAAGGCAATTACGCGAAGTCACGAGCCGATTTAACGGATGAAAACGGAAGCGTAACGGAATCGACTTACTACGGAGCCGGTAACATCAAAGAGCATACGGCAACCTTTGCGCTTGATTGTAGCGGCAGTATTGATGCAACGGCATTGGGCGAGGATGGTCTTGCAGAAATCAGCATTAGCACCTCTAACGGCGATTGGCCGCAAGTTACATGCAAGTGGTACACCGGCTTACCTCAGTGCCAAAGCGGTTGCACCTTTGCTTTGTCCGTGCCAAGCGTCGAGGGCAAGCGCAAGGCGCAGGCCCTGGGACTTTCGGCCGGTAACGGAAAGATTCAGTCATCGACATGGACGGCTTCCGCCACTTTGTCTTTGCTTTTGGACGGCGACGGGGTGCCAGTTGCCTATGCGTTTACCAATGGGCAAGTTTCCGCTTCTGTTACCGCAATCGGCGGCACTATCACGGCAAGCGGCAACATGACGCTTACAAACACGACTACAAGCGAAAGCAATAGCGGCTATGCGACCGTAACCGGCACGGGAGAAATGACCTTGACCGGCACGGCGGTTACTTCTGCATAGGGCGCAAGCCCAACGGCAAAGCCCCTAGCACTCTAGGGGCTTTTTTACTATATGGGGCATAGTTGATGACTTGGAAACTGACAGACTTGGCGCAAGACGAGATAGCGGCACTTGAGGCGGACGGCGTGAAGGTGACGCCGCAAGATGTATTGACAATACAAGCGCTTTCCCTTGAAGCAATCGGCAGATTTGAGGACGGCATAAAGCCCAAGGGCAAGCCGGTTATATGCGGCAATGTCACGCTATGGCCGCTAACGATTGCGGCGACGATTTGGCAGAGTGAAACAAACGAGCTTTTGAAAGATGATGCTTGGGATTCAAAACTTTTTGTGTTGGCTTATGCGATGGCGAACGGCCATAACGCCGAGGCGCTTGTCGAGGGCAAGGCGGCATTGCAAGCGGTCAAACAATGGGCGCGGAAAATCACCGCTACAACCGCCGACTTGATTGAAGCAATTAACGATGTTTTGGGGGATAAGCCGCGCGTATCACTTACCAAAAAGAAAGCCGACGATGAAGAAGAGCAAGCGGCCAAAGTGCCTTTGTATCTGCTTGAAACTGCAACGGCGATTTTCGGCAACGCGGAAACGGCTGAATATCAAATGTCGATGGAGTATGTAGCAAACATCATACACCGGCATTTTGTTCTTTCTGCAACGGCGAACGGCGGCAAAGTCATAGACAGTAAGACAACGGACGGCTTGCGGAAACTTGCGATGTTTGTAGATGAATTGAGGGCGAAACAAAATGGCTAAAATCAATGTAGACATTCAAAGCACACTTGACAAGAGCGGCTTTGACGCAACGGCGAAAGCCGTCAAGAACATGCAAGGCGAAATCAATTCCGCAAGCATGGACTTTAGCAAAATGGGCAATGTCAGCGGCGTTGTCACTTCCGCAATAAGCGGCGATGTCAAAGGCGTATCATCAAACCTTTTCGGCTTGTCAAAATCTCTCCAGAATGTCGGCGGCGCAATCGGCGGACTTGCCAAGGCGGCGGTTCCGTTTGGGCTGATTGCCACGGTAGCGGTTGGCGCATACCAAGCAATCAAGTCACTTGGGGAGAAAATCAAAAAGGCGCGTGAAGAAGCGGAGGCCGCGCGTATTGCCAAGCAAGCGCAAGACCTCAAAGACCTTGCAGACGCATACGGCGAGGCGACAAAGCAAGTCGAAAGATATGCCAAGGGCATAAGCATAGCCGCCGAGAATGCTATCAAACTGCAAAGCGCCGGTAGCGGACTTCAAAACGCCAAACTCAATCAAGCGATGAATGCCGAATTGGCCAACACTCCCGCCGACAAGCAAGACGCGGTAAAGACCAAATACTCACGATTCGCGCAAGACTTGAAAGACGCGCAAGCATTACGCGCTATTGAACTTGAAATGTCGAAGAATCAAGCCGAAATTGCGAAGCAAGAAAAGTTGGCAAGTGAGGCGGCGAGGTTCTATAACACACAGTTGGAAGCGAAGAACAAACTTATCAGCGACACGGCGAAGAAGATAGCAAGTGGCGAGGGCTTCACCGGTTCAATGAATGTTGCCATTACGCAAGCCGCCGGTGACAAGGATGTATCTCAAGCCGTCAACGCTGAAAAGAGCGCGAAAGCGGCGGCGGAAGCGGCAAGGAACGAACTTGCACGGCTAAAGGCCGCGCAAGATGTTTTGAAAGTCAAGCGCGAAGAAATCAAAGTCAATTCCGAAACGGCGAGGCAGTCGCGCGAAATTGAGGACAAGGCCAAACTTGAGAAAGAGCATGAGCAAGCCCTCAATGAAGCGTTAAAGAAAAAGAATGAACTTGTGGAGAAAGTCGCACAAGCCGAAAACGCATTGAAAAAGACCGTAGAGGCGGAAGCGTGGAAAACGCAGAATAAAGAACTTCAAAAGGGGCTTGAACTGCTTAATCAGCAAGTGCAAGCCGCAAAGGAATTGCTTGGCATTGCAAATCAAAACAACGGCGGCAAAGGCAGAGTAGCGAACATAGCAGAAGCGGAAAAGCAAGCGGCGAAAGAAGCGAAAGAATTAGACAGACAACGCAAGGCAGATGCCAAGCGGCTTGCGGCCATTGAGAAAAGAAGCCTTGGCGGCAAGTTTGGACAGGATGTAAACGGCGACTATTACCTCCGTAGCATGACCGGCGAAGACATTACAAAGACCTTGCGCGGCAAAGACCTTGAGTTTGTGAGGCGTCTTAACGAGCTTAACGCGGCAGAGCGAACCGCCAAAAATGCCGAGGCCAATAAACACGCAATCCAAGAGCAAATAGAAGCCGGAAACAAAGCCCTTGCCGGTGATGCAGTCGAAGCGGCAGAGGATGCCGTCGAAGCGGCCAAGGCAGAGGCGGAAGCGGCGCAAGAGGCGGTTGACGATGTAGAAAACAAGTTTGCAAAAGACTTGGTTTCGCTTGAAGAATCATTCGCCAATTACCAAAGCGAACTGCAAGCCAAGATTGCCGAAATCAATGCCCCGGCGGTTTCAGCGGTAGAGACTCTAAACTCAAACTTTGCCGACCTCAAAATCACGCTGAAAAATCTGCTTACGGCGAACTAAAGAAAGGGCTTTATCATGGTTAGCATACTGCAAGAAAAAATCATTAACAAGCAATCCAAGTATGTGTTTTCCGGTTCAAGTCTAAGCCTTGATTGGGCGCATTATACCCGCGTCCAGACGGTCGAGACTTGGCGGCACAAGGGAACGCAAACGGAGGTTGAAGCACACCTTGATTCAACCGGCGCGAAGAATACCGCCATGCGCAAGGCCGATGGGCCTTGGTGGGAAACTGATGAAGTAGTTACCACTAATACCAACTGGCAACTTGTCGCAGAAGGTTAAAGAATGGCAAGCGGCGAAATAAGCGGATTCTTTAGAAAGAACAAGAAAGGCGAGGCTTTGCGAAACCTCGCCAATGTCGAGAATTTGAATAGGGTTGCAAACATTCTGAATGACATAAGCGGCGAGGGATGCACGATAGATAAGCCGATGGACGGCGCGCCCTGGGTGATTCGGTTTGATGGCACAAACTCAGACAATGAGCCAAAGCAGATGCCGACGGCGATTGATGTCGGCGGCTTGAATGCTAATCAAACAATCTACAATGCAACCAACAACCGGCTTGAACCTAGCAATGTGCAAATCACGGTAAACGGCATTGCAGTTACAAGCACGGAAGTTGATACGAGTCATCTATCATGGACTTGCACGGCAGGGCTGAAGAATCTTTATGTTTACCAAAGCTACATATTGATTCAGAAAGACGCCAACGGCCAATATAGCACTACGCCCGAATACTGGTGGACTTGTACAAACCAAGGCGGCAACTATCTGCTAAGCGCCAACTTGGTTGCAACAATTCCTTGGTGCCGTGTTTCCATTCCGCAAGTTGGCGAACCGCCGCAAATCCAACCGTTGCTTGAATGCCCCTTGCACCTCTACTGCTATAGGGGCGACGATGAAGGCCGCAGTTTTCCGCATTCCTATGTGTTGGCTATGCGCAACGCGCTAAAGCAGACGAGCAAGACAACGGAAACGCCAAACGGCGCATTGCCCTTGAAAGTTCATAACATCAATGCCGCCGCAACATCTTTTGAAAATGAGTATCCCAATGGCCGCTACAAGATTGAAGATGGAGAAGTCGAATGGCTTGAACCGGATTCAACGGCGGTTGCTAAGAACGATGCCAAGGCGCTTCTACTGCGTTACATCGATGTTGGAAGCATGGTCAACACCGGTCAACCGTATTGGGTGAACTATCGCCAATTCATAACGGCTTGCGCCTCTTTTGTCGAAGAGTATACGCAAGAGGTGATAGACAATACGCATTCAGAACTATACCAAGCCTTGCATGATATTTGGGCCGAATTGTGGAATGAGATAGCGGGCGAATGGATAGAGCAAGTGCCCGATGATATAGGCGTTGCCATTGTCAACCGTCAAGGCCAATGGGTGAGCATTGCAGACACCGGCCTCTTTGCGTCTTTGGCTGATTACTTGCTTGCAGTCGCACTTTTGGAAGAGTTGACGGAAAGGGCGGATGCAGTCGAGGGCGCAATCGATTCGGCATTGTCTGACAAGCAAGAGGCGGAAGATTTGCTTGAAGATTTGGAAGACGGATATTCAGAACTTCACGACTTTTCTACTGACATTTCAAACCTTGACGGCGACTTGTCCGGCGCATGGGGTGACGCCGAAAATTTGGCAGATGATTTCTCTTCCTTGGATGCAAGAATAACGGCCCTTGAAAACCAATGGATTAATCAGCAATGAGCGAACAATACATTACAGACGATGACGCCCAACAAACGCAGATTTTCGGCTTTCTTCGCAAGTTGAAACGCGGCGAACCTCTCAGCCAAGAGGCGACATCTACTTTGCTTAATCGCATATACACGATACTTGAGGGCATAGCCGGTGAAGGTTGCCGCGTAGACAAGCCGCTTGACGCAAACGGCCTTGGCTGGCGCGTGATTATTGATGGATTCAATTCGGATGTAGAGCAAGGCGGCAGGATTCCGATGCCGTTTGAATTGGTTTATGTCGATGGCACTTGGCGCGTATGGATAAAAGATGCAGAAGTCTACCTTAACAACTTGCCATGTACCAAGCATTCATCATTGGACGCGGAAGGGGCTTACACTTCCACGGCTTTCGCGCCGTCTCAAACGGTGTATCTCTACATTACCCAACAAACCAACGGAAGCGGCGAAAAACATGCGAACAATACATACAAATGGAATCTTTCAACCTCCGTGCCAACGGGTGCGCTTGCTTCCGTCGCAATCGGCAAACCTACAAGCCTAACAACGGCGATACAGTACCAACGCGGCAACCAAATACTTTACACTACGGCGGATTCTGAAATCATCGGCCTTGATTCTGTCAACTGCGTTGCCCATGTCAAGACCGCAAGTGCAAGCGGCGCAATCACAGTTGACGAGCATTTGGCGTTTGTGATGCGTAGCGGCGGCGTTTTGGTTTATTACAAATGCGCAGACCTCTTGAAATTGGCCGTAAAGAAAATGGCCGAATTGATGAATGAAGAACCGGACCCGGAACTTGACCCGTCCGAAATTGTCCCCATAGGTGACGAGACTTTCGAGGAGTGGGAAGCGCGGATGCGTGAAGCAATGATGCAATGCATGGTTGGCATGGGCTGGCCTTGGATGCCGACGCTATCGCAAGAGGCGCTTGAAGAGTACCCGAGCGCCTCTTATTTCGCGGGGTATGGGATTCCGCAAACTTTGATGAATCCGGACGGCGGTACAAAATGGGTTGGCATTGAGAATCCGGGCGACTTCCACCTTCCACCGGCGGAGGATTTGACGGAGGCTTTGACTTTGCTTCAAGAGGTCAAGGCGAGGCTTGACTATCTGCAAAACGACCCGGACGGCGAAGAGGGGCCGTCTCTATCTCCAATTGAAGAACTAGGCTTAGAGGCCGGTCTTGCCCTTGGTGATTTGGGTATTTGTTCATCATTGCTTGCGACTTTGCAAGCCGCTGAATCTTCCACAAGCGCCGCATTCATCCAAGCGCAAGCGGAATATGAATCGGCTTCATCTTCGCTTGCGGCGGTACAAAATGAATACTCTTCACTTGAGGCGGAAGTAAGCATTTTGGAAGGGGTGAATTAAATGGAATTTGTGCGAAAATTCAAACACGGATGCCCCATTAACAAGGTTCTTTCGGTTGACAATCTGAATAGAATCATCGACATCTTGACAAACATCAAGGGCGACGGATGCTTAATTGAAAAACCTATCGACGCCGAGGGCCGAAACTGGAGAATCATATTCGACAAGAAACGGAGTGATTCGCCAACGGACAAATTGACCTTTGAAGTTGTCATGCCCTTGCCGCTTGATTACCATACGCGCATAGTTGGAAGCGATGAGCGTGAATCACAGTATGGAGATTTCAAAGGGTACACAGATTTCACCGGCAAGGCGACTACTCAGCAATACATCAAAGATACAATGTTGCCGTTAGGTTACTGCTATCTTACTTTCACGGCCCAAGGCGGCGATGTAACGAACTCACGCGGCACTTGCAGTATCACCGGCGGCGTTAGCATAAAGTGCCAACGCAAAAACGCCGACAAACTCTATAGGTTGACGCACGGCAATCACAATGCGGCATTCTTGCGCCAAGGTGACGGCAACTCTATTCAGATTGATACCAAAAACTATACCCAAGCACCGGCGTACATTTTGCGCCAATGGAATACCGATAACAACTATATCACGCTTTCATTGCAAGGGCTTCTTGGCGGCAATTACTCTTTCTTGGTTTATGATACTTACAAGCCGAGCGGCGAAAACGATTCATACTATTTGGACCATCCAAAAGAAATCAAATTCGCCTCGCCGGATAAGTCATGGTTTGAGCAAGTTGTCTTTGATGTCACAAACATTGCAAAGCCGGTGATAGAATCTTTGCTTTGCTTTCTAGTTGCCGATTGGGTTGCAAGCGTACCCGGCTACCCTTGGCAACACAGATGCTTGAACTACAATCAAGATGAAATCCCATACGCGGGCCTTTCAACCGGCGGTTGGATTTGCCTTGATTCAGTCGAAGGGCTTGCCGACCCGGACGCCCTGGCGCAACTGGTGGCGGATGTTCGCGCCTTGCATTCGCGCGTTTTCTCTTCGCCGTTTACAGAGGTGGAAACCGCCCTTGCAGACTTGAAAACAAATCTTCGCGCAAACATAGACATTCTTGAAACAAATCTAAGGCAACACGCCGAAAGCCTCACGCAATGGCAAAGCGATATAGCGGACTTGAGACGAGACGCGGCGGCATTGTCTGCGGAGGCGGCGAGACTTGAATCAATTGCCGCAAGCCAACGCGCAAGAGTGGAAAATCTGAAACGCATTATCGGCAATTCATAAGTTTTAGATATTCGGCGCAAATTATAGGGAAGAATTGAAGCATGAAAAATGAAGTCTTGACAATCAGAATTAGAAACCGAATTTTGATGCCGCTTTCGCCGATTTTCAGCGGCGAGACAATCGGCGTTAAACTTGCGATTGATGCCGCCGACGCGGACGCAAGCAAGCACAAACTTGTCTTGTTTGCCGATGACAAGACGGCGCTTGCGGAATCCGATTTATTCACGGCGGAAGATGAAGAGGTTTGGGCCGCGAACCTCAATACCGCAACAAACCAAATGTCGGCATACTTCGCAGACATAGAGCCAAACGCAAGCAAGCAAGTTGGCTGCATGGTTGTCAATGTCGATACCGCCGACATCATAGCGCGCGGCAATCTGCTTGTTATTTCGACGCCGTTTCCAAATGAGTTGATACCAGTACCACAAACTTACCATTACGCAACATCCAACGAGCTGGAAGAAGTTTCCTCTTCACTTTCGGCGCAAATTGAAGAAGCTTCATCTTCCCTTGATGAGAAAATCGCAGTCAAATCCGGCGTTGTCTTTAGAACATATTATTAAGAGGGCAAAAAAAGATGAACAATGAAATTCTCAATCTGAAAATCTGCAACCGCATACTTGAGGCCGACGGGCCTTTATTCAGCGGCGAAAGTGTAAACATTCGGCTTGCCATTGATGCCGGGGAAGCGGTAGCGTCAAAGCATAAACTTGTCTTGTTTGGATTCGACAAGAGCGCCCTTTCAGAATCGGCGGCATTTTCTGCAACCGAAAATGCTAATGTTTGGGAAAGCACAATCAACACGGCAACCAATGAATTTGCGACTTACTTTCGAAACATCCCGGCCAATGCGTCGAAATCGGTTGGGGCGATGATAGTCAACACAGAAACCGGCGACACAATCACGCGCGGCAATATAGCCGTTATTTCGACGCCGTTTCCGTCCGAATTGACACCGGTGCCAAAGCCGTTTGAGTTTGTTTCAGAGGCCGAAATGCAAGCGGCAATTTCCGCTTGTGAATCAAGCCTTTCGGCGGAATTTGAAAGCGGCCTTTCTTCGCTTTCCTCGGATGTCGCAGACATTGAAGACGGTATGCGAAGCCTTGCAGAATCATTGAGGGATTTGGACACGCTGAAAGCCGACGCCGAGACGGTTGATGACCTCGCCGCCGAGGTTGCAAACAAGGCCGATTCAAGTACCGTAGCCGAGCTTTCAAGCGAAGTATTGCGCAAAATGGACATTGCCACCTCAATCGCCGGCGTTACTGATTCACAGGTTTTGGGGGCGGAAACGGCCGTGGGATTCATCCAGGATGTAGAGTATTCCTTACACAATCAGATTTCGGAAAAGGTCGACGCAAGCCTGGTTGAAGATATTATTGCCGAAATTGAAGACAAGGTCAACAAAAGCGCCGTTATTTCGAGTTTGACAAGCCTGGCGACAGATGATGAAATCCCAACGGCCAAATCCGTGTATGAATTTGTTCTTTCCATGCTAAATCAGAGGATTTGAAACCATGAATGTCGAAAGCGAAATCGAAAACTTGAAAGAGGAAATCAAGACACTTTCCAAGGCCGTCTTTGTCGGCAACGGGACGCCCTCTTTGATTGCACGGTGTACCAAACTTGAAACCGATTTAACGAACCTCAAAGAATCCGTTGCCACAATCAAGGGCAATTCCACTTGGCTTATACGCTTGGTTGTCTCGCAATTGGTTCTTGCGGCTTTCGGTTACTTGCCGAAACTGCTTGCACTACTCTCCAATGCGCCGCATTAGCCGCCAGACGGCCTTTATTTCGCGTTGCTTGCGCTTGAGGGTATGCTTGTAAGGCTAGAGCGCGTAGAAGCGCGTAGAAGCGCGTAGAAGCGAAAAAGGCCGTTCGCCCTTTGCCCATGCGGTCAAAGTCAGTATTACACGCCGTCAACCTCTTTACCCCTTTTTTACCCCTTTTTTGCATTTGCTTTGTGACAAGGGGTAAAAAGTATACTAACCACTTTACCCCTATCGCAGACACCTTGAAAGGCGTTTCGCCCTTTATTCATGCGGTCAAACGCAGTTTTTAACCATCAAAAAGCCGAAAACGCCTCAGCCTCACTTTAGCCTCAAAAATGGCCTTACCCCTATTGTGTACCATTAAAGTGTCTTTCCCTCCAGTGATTACGCTAGACGATGTCTCAAACGAGGAAATGACGCAGGTGCTTTCCCATTTTTATGCTGAAGAAGCGCTTTCGGCGTTTCTCAAGTCGCAGAAAGGCATCGCCTTCCAAAAGGCGAAAACGGTGGACAGTCTACTGGAAGATGGTCGTGTCCAATGGTCGTTTTCTGTCCCCGCCAGCGCGATTTTTGAGGCCGATGTTGAAGTCGTAGAAGTTCGAAAGGAGGTTGTTGGCAAGAAGTCCTCAGTAGCAAAACCAGACGCCAAGACACGATTGCTTGATTTTCGCTCTTCCTGTTTCAGGGATTTGCGCATCGCGGAGTCGCTGTTCGCTGAGGAAGCCGCCAAGTGTAAGGATGATCAGGCGCGATCTAAGCTTCGCCAGAGAATTGCAGACGCCATAGCTGCCCTCCAGGAGAAAATCAGGAATGACGACAATCTTTTCAGAGCCGAAAAAAAGGAACTTCTTGAAAAGGCGGACAAGGTCGAGTCATTTCTTCTGCGGGAGGCTTCGGGCGAGGCAGGTGAGGATAACACCCCCCAAAAAAGGCAATCCCA
>JAEEGK010018226.1_pt1 | contig 15210 bp, 11 predicted proteins | sample 8958771 | NCBI WGS metagenome assembly JAEEGK01 (sample SAMN16246547, study PRJNA631951) | gut metagenome | biome: gut microbiome; feature: rumen; material: SC-attached | host: Bos | place: Iran: Karaj | collected 2018-10 | reverse complement strand
ACGCAAGTGATTTTACCCTGTTCAAATTTTGTGCCTGCATCAAAAGGTGAATCGGCATTTACAACGGATTCAAGTGAAACTTCTGAACCGTCTGATAACTTGTAAAGTTTATTATTTTTTGCTGAAAATTCTGCCTGTATCTTCATAGAAACCTCAAACTTTTTATAGAAGGTATATTATCACTTTTGAATGAAAAGTTGAATAGGCTTGTGCACCAGGGCAAACACAGTATATAAAATCTATGCAACCGAGGTGGCGTATTTTTTGCTTTGCTTCAGGTGCGGGTTTTACAGGTGTGGTTTTGTATTTTAAAACAGAAAAAGGCTGCCCAGTGGAATTAAAGAATTCCCCGACAGCCTCTGCCTAAAATAGCGAAGAAACTATTCTGTTAAAATCTTAATAACTTCAGCTTTATCCTGTGTATTAAGAATCTGCTGACGTTTTTCAGCACTCTTGAATAAAAGGCTTACTTCAGCAAGGAACTGTAAGTGTGGACCTGTTTTGTTAACTGGTGAAAGGGTCATAATAAAAATACGACATGGCTCCTGATCCAGTGAATCAAAATCAACAGGCTTGTCTGAAATTCCGATGCATGCAACCAAATCTGTTACTGTATCAGTCTTTCCGTGAGGAATTGCGATTCCGTGTTTCATGCCTGTAGACATCTTGCGTTCACGATCTAATACACATTCAAGAGCAGCATTCTTATCTGTTACTTTTCCAGCTTTTACGAGAATGTCCAGCATTTCATTAATAATTTCTTCTTTGGTACTTCCCTTAAGGTGAAGATTTACCGTATCAGTTGTTAAAACAGTTCTTAGATCCATAGTTTTTAGTTTATGTTTAGTTCATATAAAAGTCAAGAAAAATGCGGATAAAAAAACATATTTGTGCTAAACTGTAGCGGATGGATTTTTCTCAGGAAATTCTTTATGAACAGTCTTATTCAATCCGCGTGAATAAAGAAACCGATAGTCTTTTTTATTATTTTGACTACGATGAGCGAAGTTATGCCATCAACATGGAATTCCAGCATTTTCATCCTTTTTATGAGATTTTTATTCTATTAGATACAAAGGCGTCTCATATTATAGATGGAAAATATTATCCCTTAAAAATGTACGATATGGTTTTGCTGCGGCCTGCACTTTTGCATAAAAGTGAATACCCTCCGGGACCACCGAGAAAGCGCATAATCATTGATTTTAATATTCCTCTTGATTTTGGCCCGTTAAAAAATTCAATGGAAAGGATTTTTTCTATATTTAATGTACAGGAACCGGTTTATAGGTTTTCTCCTAATCTTCAGAAAAAGCTTTTTTCTATGCTGAATGAAATTTTTATGCTGGGCAAGAATACTGTAGCTGTTCGTGATGTTTCCATAAATGCAAAGTTTACGGAATTTTTATATACTCTTTACAGTGAATCAAAACGCAATATCTACAAGATGGATATTAAGCCTGATACAAATGAATTCCGTATGTATACGATAACAAGCTGGATTCACGAACATTATCAGCAGCCGATTACGCTGGAATTTCTTTCTGAACAGTTTAATATAAGTCCGTATTATCTTTCTCATCTGTTTAAAAAGGTTACGGGTTTTACGGTTGTAAATTATGTTCAGATGACGCGGATAAGAAATGTTCAGCAGCTTTTGCTTTATACACAGCGGAAAATTACAGACATTGCTGAAAGCTGCGGATTTACAAGTTTTTCTCAGTTTAACAGGACATTTAATAAATTCTGTAAAATCTCTCCTTCTGAATACCGGCAGTCGCCTAATGACGGTGAACGGCTTCGTATGTTTAATGAGTAGTAAAATTTCTTGTTTTTTCGCAAGATATGCAATGTTATTTTAAAAAGTCGGCAATATGTGCGTTGTTTTTATGAAATTCACTTTTATACTGAATTCCATGAACACTAGATTGACGGAAATTAAGGGAAAATTTGAGCTTCTTTCTGAAAGTTTTAAGAAGGTGCTTTACGAAGACGATGTAATCTTTCTTGAAAACATGCGCAAGAAAAATGTCCCTGAAGATGAAATAAAAAAATATCAGTTCTGGGAATGGACTCAGGGCGTCGGACTTTTCGGCTTCTGGAAATATTTTGAATTTACTAAAAACGAAAATTATCTGAACATCCTTAAGGAATATTATGAGCGTCAGTTAAAAATCGGGCTTCCCGGAAAAAATGTAAATACTGTTACGCCGCTTCTTCCTATGTGCTTTCTTGCCGAATACAGCGGCGAGAAAAAATATCTTGATGTTTGTGCCGAATGGGCAGAATGGATTATGAAAGATTTTCCGCGTACAAAAGAAGGCGGATTTCAGCATATAACTTCTGATTCGTTGAATGAACAGGAACTTTGGGATGATACCCTTTTTATGACGGTGCTCTTTTTAGCAAAGTTTGGAAAATTGAGCGATAAAAAAGAGTATGTTCAGGAAGCAATTTATCAGTTTCTTCTTCATGCAAAATATCTTGCAGACAGAAAAACAGGGTTGTGGTATCACGGCTGGACTTTTTTGAAAAATAATAATTTTGCAGGTGCTTTCTGGGGCAGGGGAAACTGCTGGGTGACTGCGGCAATTCCTGAATTCCTTTCTATTGCCGGAGATGATTGTTCTTTTGCAGAAAAGCGTTACCTTATTGAATTGTTGAAGCGTCAGGTAGAAACTCTTGCAAAGTTTCAGGATTCTGACGGAATGTGGCACACTTTGGTTGATGATAATTCATCTTATAAAGAAACTTCTGCAACCTGTGGATTTGCCTGGGGAATTTTACATGCAATTCATATGGGGTTGATAGAAAGTTCTTATAAAATCTGTGCAGAAAAAGCTCTTTCTGCTGTTCTTGAAAATATAGATAAAAATGGAATTGTAGGAAATGTTTCTTACGGAACGCCGATGGGGCGTGAAAGTAAGGATTTTTATAAAAGCATCCCGTTAAAGTCTATGCCTTACGGTCAGGCTTTGGCAATGCTTTATTTGATTGAGGTTATGAAGGAGCAGTAAATAAGCTCATATCATATAAGTGGCTTGAAATTGTTTCTGTATGGCTTTTGTAAGTGCTGACAGGGATTTTAAGCCGGATTGAAATACAAACGGAAAGTCTAATAAGGAGGACTTTTATGAAAAAAACAAACGTACAGCGAATTATTTCAACTGTATCGGCACTTCTTCTTGGTGCAGGAATTGTTTTTGCTGCAGGGCAGGCAGATACTTCTGCTGCTGCCAAGACTGTTTCATCTTCTGCTAAAGAAGCACCATCTCTTACCGCTCTGGTAAAGGCCGGAAAGCTTCCGCCTCTTGATCAGCGTGTGCCACCTGCTGGAGAAGCAATGGTTTCGCCAATGGAAAAACCAGGTGTTTATGGCGGAACAATGCGCCTTACATCTTACGGTGGAGATTCAAAATGGAAGGTTGGTAAACTTACAGAAGAGCCTTTATTCCGCTTTAAACTTGACGGTACAATCGAACCGAACGTTGCAAAAGGATATGATATTTCTCCTGACGGAAAAGTTTATACAATTTATCTGCGTAAAGGAATGAAATGGTCAGACGGAGTTCCTTTTACTTCTGATGATGTTGTTTTCTATTATAATGATATGTGTGTTCCAAAAACTTTTGGAAAATCACTTTATAACTGTTTCTTTTCTACAGATCCTGTAACAGGCAAAAAGGAACCTTGTACAGTAGAAGCTGTTGATAAGTATACAGTAAAAGTTTCATTCAAACACACAAATGCTACTTTCCTTGAAGCACTTGCAAACGATGCAAAATGGTTCTTTGCTCCAAAGCATTATTATGAAAAGATTCTTCCGGCATTTATCGGTGAAGAAGCTGCAAAGGCAAAAGCAAAAGAACTTGGCTATTCTGATGTAAAGGCAATGGGAAAAAATACAGGATATTATTACTGGCCAATCGTTGGTCGTCCAACATTGCGTGCGTGGGTTGCTAAAAACGACATTGAAGACGGAATCTTTACAATGGAACGCAATCCATACTATTGGAAGGTCGACAAAGACGGTCGCCAGCTTCCTTATATTGACACATTGAGCTTTGTTAAAGTTTCTGACTATTCACAGGAACTTCTTAAAGTAATGGCAAAAGAAGTTGACTTTGGTGCATTGAACCTTGCAGACTTTACAGTTCTTAAGGAAAACGAAAGAATTGGTGATTACAAGGTTTGTGCATGGGGAACAACTGCATGGGCAGAACGCTCTACAACAGTTCATTTTAACCAGACAATCAAAGATCCAAAATATAGAAAACTTTTCCAGAACATTAACTTCCGTCAGGCAATGTCTATTTCCGTAGACCGCAAGGAAATTGCAGAACTTGTAATGGATGGTCTTACAGAACCAAGCCAGTCAGCAGTTCAGGAAGGAATGCTCGGATATGATAAAAAATGGACAGAACAGTGGGCTGAATACGATGTTAAGAAGGCTGAAAAACTTCTTGACGGCTGCGGAATTAAGAGAAATGGAGCTGGAAAGCGCGTATTCTCTGATGGAACTCCTGTAGTTCTTGAACTTCAGCTTACAGAACTTGAAGATATCCGTCAGTGTGAAAGAACAGCAGAATTGCTTTCAAAATTCTGGGGTGCATTGGGAATCGGTACAACTGTAAAAACATACAGCCGCGATTTGATGACAGAAAAAATCAATGCTAACGACCACACTGTATTGGTTGGACCAATGAACGGAATCGTTACATTCAACCCTGCATTGCGTTCTAACACTGTTGTTCCAACACAGAACTATGCTCCATGGGCTGGTGCTTATGGTGAATGGTATGCAACAAGCGGAAAGAGTGGTGTAGAACCGCCTGCTGAAGTAAAAGCTTTGATGGATATTTATGACAAAATCAAAGGTGCTACAAATGTTGCAGATGTAGAAAAAGGAGCCCTTGATATTATCAATATCCACAAGAAATATCAGTGGGAAATCGGTTTCTGTCGCTCTGCTCCAAAACTTGTAATTAAGTCAAACAGACTTCAGAATATTCCGGATACTTTAATCTGGTGTGAAGAGTACCGTGACCTTGGTATTGCACACATAGAAAACTCCTGGATAAAGACAGGTAAGTAAAAATAAACGGCGGCATCGCATCTGTAAATCAGATGTGATGTTACAGCAAAAACATTGCGATGCCGCCTTCTTTGTAAATCTTTACAAATCAATGTAAAACTTTTGGAGCGGAACACTATGCTTAAATATATAGGGAAACGCATACTTATTATGATTCCTACTGTGTTTATCATCTCTATGGTCGTATTTTTCATTATTCAGCTGCCGCCTGGAGACTTTGTAAGCAGTTATATTACAACCATGCAATCAGAAGGTGAGATTGTAACAGCTGAAATTGCTGCACAACTTCGTGCTCAGTATGGAATGGATCAGAGCTGGATAGTTCAATACGCAAAATGGATGAAAAACATTCTTCTGCATGGTGATTTCGGTTATTCTTTTGAATATGAACGTCCTGTAATTGATATTATAAACAGCCGTATGGGACTTACTATTGCAATTTCATTAATAACAATGCTGTTTACATACCTGGTTTCTTTACCGATTGGTATTTACAGCGCTATAAAGCAATATTCTATAGGCGATTATATTTTTAGCGCTATCGGATTTTTAGGGCTTGCAACGCCTAATTTCCTTTTGGCAATCGTCCTTATGTATCTTTCATTTAAGATGACAGGCGACCCGTTAATCGGTCTTTTTTCTGATGATATGCTTTCGAATGGATTCAGTTTTGCATATACCGGTGAATTTTTAAAACGCCTTGTAATTCCTGTAATTGTTATTGGAACGGCAGGAACCTGCAGCGTTATCCGCACAGTCCGCGGACAGATGTTAGATGAATTAGTAAAACAGTATACGCTTACAGCACGTGCAAAAGGTGTTTCTGAGCGTGTAATTACATATAAATATTGTGTAAGGGCAGCAATAAATCCTGTTGTTTCAGGACTTTCAACTTCCCTTTCCAGCATTTTCACTGGTTCTACAATTTCAGCAATTGTTATGAACCTTCCTATTCAGGGACCTGTTTTGTACAAAGCATTGCTCAGCCAGGATATGTATCTTGCAGGTTCAATTCTTCTTATTATGGCAATTCTGGTTGTTTTAGGAACCTTGCTTTCAGACATCGTTCTGGCATGGCTTGACCCAAGAATCAGATTTGGTTCAAGGAGTTAAAAATGGCTAAGACACAAAACGACGAATCATACTACCTTGCTTCCCAGTGGGAACTTATGGGACGCAAGCTTATTAAACATAAACTTGCAAAATTCAGTTTATATATACTTGGTATTCTATATTTAGGGGCAATTTTTGCAGGCTTCATAGCACCGCAGGGACTTACAGATTACGATTCCCAGACTATGAACAGTCAGCCTACAAAAATCCATTTGTGGGATACAGAAAAGAAATTCCATGGACCTTTTGTTTATGGGCTTAAATCTCAGCGCGATAAGGTTACGATGCGCAAGGTTTATGTGGAAGACACAGAAAAAATCTACAAGGTAAAATTCTTTGTAAAAGGCGAAAAATACAGAATTCTTGGGATTATTCCGTCTAACATCCACCTTTTTGGTGCAGAAGAAGGCGGAAGAGTTTTCCTGATGGGAACAGATTCTATGGGACGTGACTTGTTCTCACGTCTTATTTTGGGTAGTCAGGTTTCTTTGACTATTCCGCTTGTAGGTGCTGGAATCAGTTTTATTCTTGGAATCATCCTTGGCGGAATTTCAGGCTACTTCGGGGGATTTATAGACACATGCATTCAGCGTTTAATCGAAGTTATCTGTTCATTTCCTTCGATTCCGTTGTGGATGGCTTTGTCTGCCGCAATTCCGCCGGATATTCCGATTGTCCGCATGTATCTTTACATTACGATAATCATGTCGTTTATTTCCTGGACAGGTCTTGCCCGCATTGTTCGCGGTAAATTCATGTCTTTGCGTAAAGAAGATTTCATTATGGCAGCCCAGATTGCAGGCGTTAGCGATGTAAAAATCATTGTTACGCATCTTGTTCCTGGTTTTTTGAGCTATTTAATAGTAGATATTACGCTTGCAATTCCAAAAATGATTATCGGTGAAACTTCCATGAGCTTCCTTGGATTGGGAATGCGCTCTCCTGCAACAAGCTGGGGTGTTTTGCTTCAGGAAGCACAGAATATTACAAACATTGCAATTTATCCTTGGAAGCTAATTCCATTGTTCTTTGTAATTATTACAGTTCTTGCATTTAACTTTTTGGGCGACGGTCTGCGCGATGCAGCAGATCCTTATAAATAATGCAAATGAGGTCTGTTATGGAAAACGATGTTTTATTAAAAATAGAAGACCTTCATGTTGATATTAAAACTGATGAAGGTATATTAACCGCAGTTCGCGGCGTAAACCTTAACATAAAGCGTGGTGAAACGGTTGGTCTTGTAGGCGAATCAGGCTGCGGAAAAAGTCTTACAAGCAAGGCTATTCTTGGAATAAATACGGCAAACTGTTCTGCAAGCGGAAAAATAATATTCAACGGAATGACACATTCTGAACAGAATGAGCCGCTTGATTTGCTTAAGCTTAAACAGAATGGAAAAGAAATCCGTGCTGTACGCGGCCGAAGAATTTCTATGATTTTCCAGGAACCGATGGCAGCTTTTTCACCGCTTTATACAATCGGACATCAGATTAATGAATGTACGCTTTTGCACAGTACAAAAGATAAGGTTGAAGCTAAAAAGCAGACTATTGAAATGATGAAAAAAGTCGGCATTGCAAATGCAGAAAAACGCTATGACCAGTATCCGCATGAATTTTCTGGCGGTATGTTACAGCGTGCGTTGATTGCAATGGCTCTTGTCTGCAAGCCTGATCTTTTGATTGCAGATGAACCTACAACTGCGCTGGACGTTACGATTCAGGCACAGATTCTTGAACTTATGAAATCTTTGCAGAAAGAAATCGGCATGTCCATTTTGTTTATCACACATGATTTGGGAATTGTTGCAAAGGTTTGTGACACTGTTGCCGTAATGTATCTTGGAAAAATCGTAGAAAAAGCTCCTGTACATGAAATCTTTAAAAATCCTAAACATCCGTATACACAGGGCTTAATCGGTTCTGTTCATAAAATCGGGGGACCAAAGCACGAAAAACTCTTTTCTATAGAAGGAACTGTTCCTGTTGCGCTTAATTTACCTGCCGGCTGCGGATTCTACGATCGCTGTACAAAGTGCATAAAAGGCAAATGCAATGTGGAAGAACCTGAGCTTAGAAACATCAGTGAAAATCACATTGTAAGCTGCTGGAATGAAGAAGCGGCAAAATCAAATAATGCGGAGGACGCAAAATGAGTGAAAAACCAATCCTTGAAATTCAACATCTTCATAAAAGATTTACTTCCAAAGGAATTTGTGTCCGTGCTGTAACAGATGTAAGTTTTACCGTAAACGAAGGCGAAACTGTCGGTCTTGTAGGTGAATCAGGTTGCGGCAAAACAACATTAGGCCGCTGTATTGTCCGCGGAATTGAAGCAAGCGAAGGTTCTGTAATTTACCGCAAAGCCGACGGCACAGAACTGGACTTTCTTAAGCTTGATAAAAAACAGATGAAAGAAGTTCGCCGTGAAATTCAAATGATTTTCCAGGATCCTTATGCATCGCTTGATCCTCGTATGACGGTATTTGATATTATCAGTGAGCCGTTAAAGGCAAATTTTAAGCTTACCAAAGAGGAACTTGCCGCAAAAGTAATGGATATCGCAAAAAAAGCAGGATTAAATACAACTTATTTAAAACGTTATCCGCATGCTTTTTCCGGCGGACAAAGGCAGAGAATCGGTATAGCACGAGCTCTTGTTCTTATGCCGCGCGTAATTGTCTGCGATGAAGCTGTCTCTGCGCTTGATGTTTCAATTCAGGCACAAATTATCAATCTTTTAAAAGAATTGCAGGACGATTTTAAGCTGACCTATCTTTTTATCAGCCACGACCTTTCTGTAGTTGAACATATTTCCAACAAAGTCGGCGTTATGTATCTTGGCCGCATGGTAGAATATGCAAAAACAGAAGATTTGTTTGCAAATCCTCTTCATCCGTATACGGAAGCATTGCTTTCTGCCGTTCCTGTTGCAGATCCGGATGTAAAAATTGAACGCATACCTTTGCAGGGAGAAATTCCAAATCCTGCAAATCCGCCTTCAGGCTGTTACTTCCACGAACGCTGCCGCTATTGCACAAAAAAATGTGAAGAAGAAGCACCTGTATTTACGGACATGGGCAACGGACATTTTGTTGCATGCCATCGTGCTGCAGAATTAAAGCTTAACGGAATTACAAAAAACGGAGTTCTGAAGTGAAAAATAATCAAACAAATAAATCTCTGATTGTTTTTTTTGACAGTGGCGACACAATCGTTGAAGAAGCTACAGAAATCCGTAATGACGCAGGCATTGTAGTTGATTGCAAACTTCATAAAGGCATGAAAGAGCTTTTGCGGGAACTTAAAAACGATGGTTTTACACTTGCCCTTGTTGCAGACGGCGAAGTTGATTCATTCAAAAATATTTACGAACTGCATGAACTTTCTGACATTTTTACGGCAAGAGCTGTTTCTCAGGCTGTGGGAATAATGAAGCCTGCTAAAGAAATGTTTCAGACTGCGTTTGATTTACTGAAACTTAGCGAAGCAGATAAAAAACGCGTCGTAATGATTGGAAACCGTTACAATCGAGATGTTCTTGGAGCTAACCGTTACGGAATAAAATCCGTTATGTTCAACTGGTCTACACGCTATGCAAAAGAAAAGCCTCAAAGTCAGGAAGAAATGCCTTGCTATACAGTTTCTACAGCGGAAGAACTAAAAAAACTGATTTACAGACTTGAAGCAGAAGTTGAAGAGGAACTTTCTAAATGACGCAGGAAGAAAGAGAGCTTTGCATAAAATATGCGCCTGAAATCTATTTCGATAAGAATGATCCTTTTTCTATCCGAAAAGTCGGCTGCACAATCTTTAACCGTTCGGGTAAAAGTCACTCATTTCCGGGTTCTCCTTTACGACGGCGCGAAATAGAACTTAAGCCAAAAAATGCTGCGTTTGCCATAGAATATGCCTATTACATGGATTATGACATTCAGCATCTTTATGAACTTGAGCACATCTGGGTTTATGTTGATTCAGAAGGCAAGGTTTGCGGCTGTGAAGGAAGTTTCCACGGAAAAATTTTAAACGAAATGACTTCGCTTTTTCCAATCTGCGAAGAAGATGAAACACATGTTCATATTTTTTCTCAGCCTGGAAAGCATGCCTTTATGCCTCGCCCGGAATTATTTGAACTTTATCCGAACCCGGACTGGTGCTGTTATGAAGGAGCCGGCAAAGGCGGACTTGATTTGCCTGAAATGTTTGAAGATACAGTGCAGGTTCAGATTACAGAAAAACTTCAGCAGAAAGTTAAGGCATATATAAAGAAGAGATTTGCGTTTAAGCCTTCTTGGGATTTTAAACCAGTAACAATTTCGGAAATTTTATATACTTCATGGGAAGAGTTAAGCAAAGAAATTCCTCATCTTGTTCAGCAGGAACTGGAATTGATTGGAGTAAATTAATATGGATTTAGGCCGCCAGTGGAATGAAAGAATAAAAATCTGGAACGATTTTCTTCCGAAACTATATTTTAAAGAATGCGGAACTTTTTCGGCTTTATATTTTACAACAATGGAACATTTTACTTATGAACAGGCTATGGCTGAATTTTCTGCGAAAGGAAAAATTCGTCCTGCACCGGAAGGAATGAGCTGGGGTAAAAAATGGGAATACGGCTGGTTTAAGTTTTCGCTGAAAATTCCAAAGGAAATGGCCGGAAAAAGAATTGTAATTTATCCTGAAGCAGGACCAGAAGCGCTTGTTTATGTAAACGGCGAAGAAGCCGGGGCATTTGATAAATTCCACAAATATATAACGGTTGCAAAAAAGGCAAAAGGCGGCGAAGAATTTGACGTTCTTTTGGAATGTTATGCCGGCCACGGAATAAGACCTGAAAACGGCGGCCCTTATATGGCAGGTGAAATTCCTGTTCCTGAGCCGCCTGAAAAGCAGGTAAAAGTTGGACACATCTGCTGGGGAATCTGGAACGAAGAAATTTTCCAGATTGCCATGGATGAATTTACCTTATACAGCCTGCTTTCGGTTCTGGATGAAAAATCGCTGCGCGCACAAAAAGTTGCCAAAGCCCTTAAAAATTTTACGCTTACCGCTGATTTTGAATTGCCGGAAGATGAACTTTTACAAAGCCTGCGCGCAGCGGATAAATATTTAAAGCCTGCCCTTGCCTGCGTAAACGGTTCAACTGCTCCTGTAATGAACATATTCGGGCAGTCGCATCTGGACTTAGCATGGCTGTGGCCTTTAGCCGAAACAAGGCGGAAAGCGGCAAGAACTTTTTCTACCCAGCTTGCGCTTATGGACGAGTATCCTGAATACCGGTTCTTGGCCTGCGAGCCGTTTTTGCTTGAAATTCTCAAAACAAAATATCCGTCTCTTTTTAAACGTTTTAAAGCAAAAGTTAAAAACGGTCAGATTTTCTGTGACGGCGGAATGTGGGTTGAAAGCGATGTAAACCTTCCCTGGGGCGAAGCAATAATCCGCCAGATTGTGCTTGGCCGAAAATGGTTTAAGGAAAATCTAGGCGTAGATTCTAAAACCGTGTGGCTTCCTGATACCTTCGGATTTTCGGGTAGCCTGCCGCAGATTTTTGCAAAATGTGGAATAAAATATTTTTCTACACAAAAGCTTTTGCGCTGTGACCCGGAAAATGAACAGTTTCCGTACAATAATTTCTGGTGGAAGGGAATTGACGGCACGCGGATTCTTTCAAACATGCACATGAAAAATAATGCCGTACTTACGCCTGCTGCATTGGCAGAACGCTGGAATAAACACCGTAACCAGAAAGAAAATATCAGTTCTATGATTTTTCCTTTCGGTTATGGAGACGGCGGCGGCGGGCCTACAAGGCAGATGCTTGAAGTCCTTAAACGTACAAAAGATCTGGAAGGGCTTCCGCGTACAAGAATCGCTTCTTTGCAGGATTTTTTTGAAAACCTTACAAACCCTGAAAGCGATTTATACGAAGAAATTCCAAACGAATATACGGGCGAGCTTTATCTTTCATGGCACCGCGGAACTTATACAAGTCAGGCACGAACAAAAAAACTTTCGCGCAAAGCTGAAGTTGCGCTTCACGATGCAGAATTCTGGACGACTCTTGCCGTAACAATCGCAGGTACGTCCGGTTTCCGTAATTTTTCTGACTGCAGGAAAGAACTTGATGAACTCTGGCACACGTTGCTTTTCTGCCAGTTCCACGATATTTTGCCTGGAACTTCAATAAGAAGAGTTTATGAAGAAGCTGAAAAATCTTTAGCAGAAGTAATTGAAAAAGCAGATGTAATTACACAGAAAGCTTTATCGGTATTGACTGAAAAAAACTTCTATAATATAGAAGAAAAACCTATTAATTCGAAAAAAAATATCTATGCTTTTAACTGTTTAGGGTGGGAACGCAAAGAACTTGTAAAACTGCCCGGAACAGATTTGCTTACAGAAATTACTCTTCCGCCATTCGGCTGTGCTAAAATTAATTCTGCAAATGCTGTCAATGCTGGGCAAAAAGCATCTGAAAAAGCAGGTTCTGCAGTAATTGTAAAAGAAAGCAAAAAAGGTGGAAAAACAAAGGCTCTTACCATCCAGAATAAATTTCTTAGGATTTGCATAAATTCCAGCGGCGAATTAACTTCTGTTTATGATTTAGAAAATGGACAGGAACTTGCCGCTGCAGAATGCAACAGATTTAAGATGTACAGGGATGTTACGCCATTTTATGATGCATGGGAACTTTCGCCAATGTACACGGAAAATCCTGTAGAACTTAGCAAAGATGCAGAAATTTCTGTAATTGAAAATCAGGCGGAATTTACGCGCATTTTAATCAAGAAAAATCTGCACTATTCGACTCTTGAACAGATTTTAACAATCCGAAGCGACAGCCGCCGGATAGATTTTGAAACAAAAATCGACTGGAACGAAAAACATAAATTCCTGAAAGTTGAATTCCCGCTGGCAATTAACAGCGAAGAAGCAATCTCAGAAACCCAGTTTGGTTATGTAAAACGCCCGACACACGCTTCGCGCCAATACGATAAAGACCGTTACGAAGTCTGCAACCACCGCTATACGGCAATTGCAGATGAAAGTCACGGGGCGGCTGTTTTAAATGACAGTAAATATGGTGTAAGCGTAAAAAATAACGTAATTGCGCTATCTTTGCTTAAAGCAGCGGTAATTCCAGATATGTTTGCAGATCAGGGAATGCAGGAATTTACGTACAGCCTGTATGTGTTTAATACACCGTTTGCACAAAGCCGCACAATTCAGGAAGCGTATAATCTGAACTATCCTGTAAGAACCATACAGGCGGTGGTTGCAGATGCCGCACCGATTGCAAATGCTGCACAGGCTTTATCCGCCGGCAATAATTGCAGTTATTTTACGCTTACAAATCCGAACGTGATTTTGGAAACCGTAAAGCTGCCGTTTGATGTTTCCGGCAAGGCAGGAGCTTCTTCTAAGACCGGCATAAACAGCAAAATTGTACTGCGTCTGTATGAAGCAATCGGTGCGGCGCAAAACTGTACTTTATCGGTAAAATTCCCTGTAAAAAGCTGTTTCTTTGCAGACATGGAAGAAAATAAGTTGGAAGAAGCACCACAGACAGCTGTTCACGAAAAATTTACTGAAAAAAATATCTGTACAACTGTCGGCGCGGCTGCCACTTTGCTGGATACGAAAGAGCAGGCTGGAACTTTTGCAGCCGCGCCCTTCAACTTAGAAAAAAACTCAATGGAAATTAACCTTGGTTTTAAGCCTTTTGAAATAAAAACACTTGTTTTGGAATTATAGATTTTGGAGATATAAACGGCTCGTCAAAGTGCGTCGTAGTGCGTCAAAGTACGTTCACGTCAAAACGCACTTTCGGCGAGTTTCGAATTTTGTAAACGGAGAAAAATATGAAAGAACATTACTTGAAAATGCTTGCTTACAGTGACATAAGAGTTGAAAAGGCTCTAGCCCGGCAGGTAATGGATAAAAATCACAAATATTTTGGTGGTTTTAAGGACGAATACGATTTAATTGAAGCCAAAAAAGCTATTTACCACACAACCACAATGACGGCGTGTTTCTGCAACAGCGGAAGCAGATTTTTTCAGAATGCCGAGCTGGCAAAGCGGATTTTTCTTGCTTTGGATTACATTGAAAAAGTTCAGCACGAAAATGGACTTTTTGACTTTATTAACTGCAACTTTTATTCAGCACCGGATACGGCATTTTGCATAAAACGCGCATTGCCGACTTACATTTATTTAAAAAATCATCTTGCAGAATTTAAAAAGGGAAGTACGGAAGTTCAGATTTTTGAGCGTCTTGGAAAGATTATAAAAAAAGGTGCTGCAGGATTAGTTTCCGGTGGATTTCATACACCGAATCACAGATGGGCGATTGCTTCGGTTTTGTATCAGTGCGCAGAGCTTTTCGAAAAGCCTGAATACAAGGCTTGTGCTGATAAATATCTTAACGAAGGAATTGACTGTAACAGTGACGGTGAATATGCCGAAAAATCTTCAGGAAATTACAACCGCATTAACAACGATGCGATGATTACGCTCGGCGACCTTACAGGTGATAAAACATATTATGAACACGCAATACGCAATCTGCGCATGATGCTCACATATTTTGAGCCAAACGGCAGTATTTTTACGGCGAATTCTACACGTCAGGATAATGGTGTTTTAATTTATCCGCGCGATTATTATACGGAATATCTCCGCATGGGTCACGATTTTAATATTCCTGAATTTCTTTCAATGGCGAACACGATTTTTGATTTAATCGAAGAAAATAATCTTAATCCGCCGGATTTTTTGATGCATCTTATGAATCGTCCTGATTTGATTGAAGTTGAACACGAAGGTCATTATAAACAGGAAAATTTCTGCAAATTCTACAAAGAATCTGGAATTTCGCGCGCTCACACAGAAGTTAAGGCTGATTTTGCAGGATTTGCCGGTACTAGTGTTAGTGCCGGTAATGCCGGTAATGCTGGTACTTCCGGTAGCGCAGGTAATGCCGGCGGCGTTT
>JAEEGK010018224.1_pt1 | contig 15211 bp, 10 predicted proteins | sample 8958771 | NCBI WGS metagenome assembly JAEEGK01 (sample SAMN16246547, study PRJNA631951) | gut metagenome | biome: gut microbiome; feature: rumen; material: SC-attached | host: Bos | place: Iran: Karaj | collected 2018-10 | reverse complement strand
GCCATTCTAAATCGTATTAGCGTGCTTTAACCCCTCCTCTCGACCATAGTTAAAGCACACTTTCGGCCACTGGACCTCCATTACCGTGCTTTAACCCCGGCTCGACAAGACCGCTTTCCCGGCTTTTCGGTCCAGGCCAGATGTTGCTTTGTCATGCCCCGCCCCGACCGGGCATCTCCTGTCATTCTGAGCGCCCCTTCTGTCATTCTGGGCGTAGCGAAGAATCTATGCCCACTGGGCCCACGGCCAAAGGAATTTATTTTTCGGGACGGGGCCCGAAAAACCAAATTTCTTCGGCCATCGCAACCCCCACGCGCAGCACAACCATTTATATTCCGCGAAGACCAAAATCGGCTTTTTCTGTCCTGACCAGTACAAAATAATATTGGCCAGGACCATTTTAAGCCATTTTGGTCCTGGCCAATAAAAATATAACGTTACTTACTTGGACAAACGCTCTTTGGCGTATTCCAACGTAAGGTGGAATGTCTTTTTGCGGGAAGAAGGGGCTTCGAACATGGCATCGGCCATGAGCTTCTCGCAGATGCTGCGGAGGCCGCGGGCGCCGAGTTTGTTCTTGATGGACGTATCGACAATCAGGTCCAGGACCTCGGGATCGATCTCCAGCTTGATGCCATCCAGTTCGAACATTTTCTCGTACTGGCGCAGGAGGGCGTTCTTGGGCTCGGTCAGGATGCGTTTCAGGGAATCGCGGTCCAGCTGGTCCAGGTAGGTGACGACAGGCAGACGGCCGATAATCTCCGGAATGAGACCGTAGGCGCGAAGGTCCATGGCGTCAACGTACTCGAGAAGGTTGTCCTTGTCTATACGCTGCTTCTCCTCGGCGCCGAAGCCGATGATCTGCGTATTCTTGCGGCGGGCGATGTGCCGTTCGATACCTTCGAAGGCGCCGCCGCAGATAAATAGGATGTTCTGCGTGTTCACGTGGATGAACTCCTGCTCGGGATGCTTGCGCCCACCCTTGGGCGGAACATTCACGATACTGCCTTCCAGGAGTTTGAGCATGGCCTGCTGCACGCCCTCGCCGGAGACGTCACGGGTAATGGACGGATTGTCGCTCTTGCGGGCAATCTTGTCTATCTCGTCAATGAATACGATACCGCGCTCGGCCTTGACCTGGTCGAAGTCGGCCTCCTGGAGAAGGCGCGTAAGGATACTCTCCACGTCTTCGCCCACATAACCTGCTTCGGTGAGGACAGTGGCGTCCACGATGGTGAACGGCACATCCAGGAGCTTGGCGATGGAACGGGCCAGCAGCGTCTTACCGGTACCGGTAGGGCCCACGAGCAGAATGTTGCTCTTCTCCAGCTCCACGCCGTCCTCGGGCTTGTCCAGCAGATTGTGCTGCACGCGCTTGTAATGGTTATACACCGCTACGGACAGCACCTTCTTGGCGCGGTCCTGGCCAATCACGTACTGATCCAGGTAGGCTTTGATCTCGGCCGGCTTGGGGGCTTTTCCCAGCGCCGGAGCCGGACCATGCTTCCCGGATGCAGGCTCCCCTTCCAGTTCTTCCACATATTGGGCGGCCAGCTTGGCGCAGTCCGAGCAGATATACCCCTCCAGTCCCTTGAGCATGAAGGGAACCTCGGACTCGCTGCGGCCGCAGAACATGCAATGGTTGTGTCCTTTCTTCGGCATTACTTCACGCGCTTACGAAGAATTTCATCAACCATACCGTATTCCAGAGCCTCCTGGGCGGTCATCCAATAGTCGCGTTCGCCGTCGGCCGCCACTTTCTCGTAGGGCTGGCCGCTGTGCTCGGCAATGATGTTGAAGAGCTCGGTGCGGGTCTTCTCGATCTCCTTGGCGGCGATGAGAATCTCCGTAGCCTGGCCCTGCGCACCGCCGAGCGGCTGATGAATGAGCACGCGGGAATGAGGGAGGGCCGACCGCTTACCCTTCTGGCCGGCGCACAGAAGCACGGAGCCCATGGAGGCGGCCATGCCCGTGCAGACGGTAGCCACATCCGGCTGTACCAGCTGCATGGTGTCGTAAATGGCGAGACCGGAGTGCACCTGGCCACCGGGGGTGTTCAGGTACATGGTGATGTCTGCGCCCGGATCCTTGGCGGCAAGGAACAGGAGCTGTGCCTGGATGATGTTGGCCACGTCGTCGTCGATGGGAACGCCCAGGAAGATGATGCGGTCCATCATCAGGCGGCTGAATACATCCATCTGGGCCACATTGAGCTGACGCTCTTCCGTGATCGTCGGGTTGATGTACCCGTCCACGACCGACGTATAACGAGAGAGGGTCATCGAACTGATGCCCCTCCCCTTCAATGCAAATTTCTCGAATTCTGTCATAGTGATCAGATTCTTCGCTTCGCTCAGAATGACAATTGTCATCCTGAGGAGCGTAGTGACGAAGGATCTAGTTAAGCTCCTGGAACTTCTCCATGGAGATCTTCTTGTTGTTCAGAGTAACCTCCTCGCGGACCTTGGCGATGGCGATGTTGTCCTCGCACTGCTCTTCCAGGCGGCGGTACTGATTCTGATCCTGGAGCATGTTCTCGGCGGAAGAATCAATGAGGTTCTGGGGAACACCGGCCATACCGTACATGGCGTACTGATAGGCGACGAAGGACTTGGCTGCAGCCAGGATGTCCTCCTTGGTTACCTTGAGGCCGAACTTCTGCATGAGATAGCCGCGAACCAGCTGCCACTTGAAGTCCTCGATGAAGGCAGGGAATTCCTTCTCTACCTGCTCGGCGGTGAACTTGCCCTCATTGGCATACACCAGCCAGCGCTTGAGGAAAGCCTCGGGGAGTTCCACGGCGGCCTTCTCCACGAAGTACTTGCGCACATCGGCACCAAAGCGATAGTTGGCGTCCTGCTCGTGGGAAGCCTTGATGCGCTCGGTCACCTTCTCCTCGAACTGCTCGGGAGTGGTGACGGTGCCCTCGCCGAAGATCTTGTCGTAGGTCTCCTGGTTTTCCTCGGCGGCCACGAAAGTCTTCACGTTCACCACAGTGAAGGTGAACAGGGGGTTGAGGGAAGCGAGCTCGGATTTCTCCACCTTAAGCATGGCGGCACGGTCGGTCTCATTGGTGAAGGCAGCGTTCACGTCCAGCTCGAACTTGTCGCCGGCCTTCTTGCCGATGAAAGCGCTCTTGGCTTCCTCGGCCACATTGTTGATGCTCACATACACGCCTTCGGCCTTGTGGCCCTCGTTCTCGATGTCGGCGATGATGTAGTCGTTCTCACCGGCCTTCTTGCCTTCCTGCAGGGAGCCATACTGCTGGAGCAGCTGCTCGCGGGCCTGCTTCTTCTCGGCGGCGGTGATGTTGATATCGTAGTAAACGATCTTGTCTTCCTTGTTTACCTCGAACTTGAGCTCGGGGGTCTGGGCGATGTCGAACTTGAAGGTGAAGTCGTTGCCGGCAACCCAGTTGAGCTGGGGCTGATCCTCGGCGGGCATGGGCTCGCCGACGATGCGGATCTTCTCCTTATTGATGAAATTGTCGAGGGATTCACCCACGAGGGCGTTCACGCTCTCGTACAGGCACTGGTCCCCGTACATACGCTGGATGAGGCTCATGGGAGCCATGCCGCGACGGAAACCTTTCACGTCGGCCTTGCGGCGGTAATCGTTGAGGCGCTTACGAAGCGGCTCTGCATAATCCGCTGCCGCGATTTCAATGGTGAGCTGATAATTCAGGGCATCAGCCTTCTTGTTGCTAACTTTCATAGTATCTGTTGAATTTTATTTTCTAAAAAGGGCCGCAAAGATACGAAAAATCTGCGGGAAAATCAACGCTTGCGCTTGGGATAAGCGACACGGCCGTGATAAATCTGCTGCATATACGTCTTGAGCATGCTTTTTATCACGTTCATCTCATGCAGCGTGATGTCCGCGTCTTCGAACTGGCCGGCTTTTTCCTTCCCGGAGACGATGCTCTCCACGAAGCGGTCGAAGGATTCCGGAGAGAAATCCTTGAGCGTACGGGACGCCGCCTCTATGGAGTCGCAGATCATCAGAATCACCTCCTCCTTGGTGGCAGGTTTCACGCCGTGGTAGTAGAAATCGGCCACATCATCGGGATCCCCGCCTTCGTTGAGATACTGGTTCAGGAAATAAGAAGCCGCCGTGGTGCCGTGATGGCTGCGGATGAAGGCCTTGATTTCACTGGGCAGGCGGTGCTCGTCGGCAATCGCGAGGCCGTCGTCCACGTGGCGAATAATATCCTGGGCGCTTTCCCGGGGCGTCTTTCCTTCATGATACCTCCCGGCACCGGGACTGGACGTTTCGTTCTCAATGAAGCAGAGGGGATTCTGCATCTTACCCAGGTCATGGTACAGGGCGCCGCAGCGCAGCAGGGGCACATTGGCATCCGTGGCGCGTCCCACGGCTTCCACCATGTTCATCACCTGCAGGCAATGCTGGAAAGTACCGGGAGCCTTGGCCGAGAGTTCCTGGAGGAGAGGGTTGTTGGTGTCTGCCATCTCGATGAGACGCGTGATGGACACCAGGTTGAACATCTTCTCGAACAGGTACACCAGCGGATACAGGGCTACGGTGAGCAGGGCGCCCACGAAAATCTGCAGCAGCTGCAGCCACCACAGCGAGGTGCTGCCTGCATCGATGAGGCGGAATCCCAGGAACACGGCCAGCTCTACGCCGAAAATGATACCGGCATTGAGGAACTGCAGCCACCCCTTGTTCAGGGAGGCGAAAGTATAGATGGTAACCAGACCGGCGGTAAGGTACATCACGAAAAGTTCCATGCCGTTGCCGCAGAAGATGAGGACCGGCAGCAGCAGCACGAAGTAGAACGGCATCACCACCCGGTTGCGGAAGAAAGCCTGCAGGTACAGGGCCGCCACCGGATAAGGGATGAGATACAGCAGCGTAGGGGCCACCCTCTCCATCACGAAAGTGATGACCGAGGATAGCAGGAATAGGAACAGCAGATAGAAGTACCTGTGCCCTGTCTCGAACACGGACGGCTTGGCAAACAGGATGCAGAAATACAGCAGCGCCACCAGCACCAGTGCGATGAGCACATTGCCCAGGAGCAGCAGGATGCGGGGGCCGCCGTATCCGAATACATTGTTATACTCCGCCCTGTAGCTGTCCAGTACCTGGGCGATTTCGGCCGTGACGATTTCCCCGTTGGAGACAATCTTCTCCTCCGCCTTCACATAACCCAGCGTCGGGGAAATATAGTCGTCGGACTCCACGTGGGTGAGATTGGTGAGGGACTCGTCATAGACAAGGTTGGGAATGATGCCGTTGTACACGCCCGAGCGGCGCAGCAGCGAATCCACATTCACCGAAGGATAGGACGAAGCCAGGGCCGATACCAGCTGGTCCTTCGCATCCGACACCTTGTAAACTTCGGAACGGGGATGCGTAGAGGCACGCTTGTCCCGCTGGATGCAGATAAGGTTCTCCGAGAGCTGGGCCGATCCGTGCCCGCCGCGCAGGTGGGCGTCCGAAATGACGCCCCTGGAATAGATGGCCGACAGACGGGTAACCACGGCCGGACGCATGTAATTGAACACGCCCAGGTCCAGTCCCTGGATGTTCTTGATGACGGAGGTGGTCACCTCCGCCGAATACCTGTAGTAAGGGATGACCAGGCTGCCGGCCTGCTCCCTTTCCGCCTGGATCTGTTCCTCCGTCTTGAGGATGGGGAAGTCGAACTGGGAGATGAGGGTCTCGTACGGCCAGGGGCTGCCTTTCTTATAGTCATAATTGAATTTCGCGGTCCTGGGCATGAGAAGCACCAGGACTGCGAAAACAAAAATCAGCGGAATGAACTTCCGGGGTATTCTAAGCGTCGATATTGGCATAATGGGCATTTTCTTCGATGAAAGCGCGGCGCGGCGGTACATCGTCACCCATCAGCATGGAGAAAGTACGTTCCGCATCGGCGGCGTTTTCAATGGTGATCTGACGCAGTACGCGACGGGCCGGGTCCATGGTGGTTTCCCAGAGCTGCGTATCCGACATTTCACCCAGACCTTTGTATCGCTGGACGGTCACACCCTTATCCGTTCCGCGGCCCAGTTCGGCCGTAGCGGCTTCCCGCTGGGCGTCTGTCCAGCAGTAGCGCTCTTCCTTGCCCTTCTTCACCAGGTAAAGCGGCGGAGTGGCCAGATACACGTAGCCGTTCTTGATGAGGTCGAACATGTAACGGAAGAAGAAGGTGAGAATGAGGCAGGCGATGTGGGAACCATCGACATCGGCATCCGTCATGATAATGACTTTGTGATAACGGAGCTTGCTGAGGTCCATGTGCTTCTCGCCAGTTTCGTCTTCCTGGGCGACGGTAACACCCAGGGCGGTGTAGATATTACGGACTTCCTGGCTTTCGAAGGCGCGGTCCTGGGCGGCTTTTTCCACGTTCAGGATCTTGCCTCGCAGCGGGAGGATGGCCTGGATGCGACGGTCGCGGCCCTGCTTGGCCGTACCGCCTGCGGAGTCACCCTCTACCAGGAAGAGCTCGCACTTCTCGGGATCGTGGTCTGAGCAGTCGGCCAGTTTGCCGGGCATGCCGGCGCCGCCCATCGGGGTTTTGCGCTGCACCATCTCGCGGGCCCTGCGGGCTGCGGCACGGGCCGTTGCAGCCAGCACGATCTTCTCCACGATGGTTTTGGCTTCCTTCGGATGCTCCTCCAGGTACTGGTCCATGGCGGCAGCCGTAGCCTGGGAGACGGCGGAAGTGGCTTCCGGGTTACCCAGCTTGGTCTTGGTCTGGCCTTCGAACTGAGGCTCCGCCACCTTGACGGAAATGACGGCGGTAAGACCCTCGCGGAAGTCTTCCGGACTGAGTTCTCCCTTGAACTTGGAGAGCAGGTTGTTCTTCTCCGCGTAGTTCTTCAGGGAACGGGAAAGACCCATCTTGAAGCCCTGCAGGTGGGTACCGCCTTCGATGGTGTGGATGTTATTGACGTAAGAGTAGATGCGCTCGCTGTAGCCGGTGTTGTACTGGAGGGCGATGTCGATGGGAATCACCTTGTCGGAGGCTACCGTGATGGGCTCGGGGATGAGCTTGGGAGCGCCGGCGTCGAGGTAGTCGATGAATTCCTTCAGGCCTTCGACGCTGTGGAAAACTTCGCTGCGATAGACCTGGTTGCCGGTAGCCTTGCGCTCGCCGTCTTCGGCGGTGACGAATTCGTCCACCTTCTCGCGCAGGTCCGTGAGGGTGATGCGGATACCCTTGTTGAGGTATGCCAGCTCACGGAGGCGGTTGGCCAGGGTGTCGTACTTATAGACGGTGGTCTGGGTAAAGATGGTGGCGTCCGGATGGAAGGTGATGGTGGTACCGGTATCGTTGGACTCTCCCACCACCTCTACCTGGGTGATGGGCTTACCCTTGGAGTATTTCTGGACGAAGATCTTGCCTTCGCGGTGGATTTCCGCGGTAAGGGCGTCCGACAGGGCGTTGACGCAGGAAACACCCACGCCGTGCAGACCGCCGGAGACCTTGTAACTGTTCTTGTCGAACTTACCGCCGGCATGCAGCACGGTGAGCACGACTTCCAGAGCACTGCGATGCTCCTTCTCGTGCATACCCGTAGGGATACCACGGCCGTTATCCTTGACACTGATGGAGTTGTCTTCCAGAATTTTCACATCCACGTCCGTGCAATAGCCGGCCATGGCCTCGTCGATACAGTTATCGACGACCTCATACACCAGGTGGTGCAGGCCGCGTTCGCCGATATCGCCGATATACATGGAAGGGCGCTTGCGCACAGCCTCAAGGCCTTCCAAAACCTGAATACTACTGGCCGAATACTGCTCCTCGGCCGCTTTCATCTGCTCGTTTTCTATCATTTTTCTATCTGATTTTTCAGTTCAGTTCAGGGCTTCCCCTAAAACATACAAATTTAGGAAAAATTTTGACAAAAACCAAGCAAAAAACCTACAGACTCAGGGATACACCTACGGTGAAGAAGGGGCCTTTCCGGGCATAGAAAGGCACGCGCTCGATTGTAGTATTCAGGAGGTTCCCGAAGCGGGACCAGAAGCCCAGGGTGGGCGTCATCCGGAAATCCGCCTGCATGCCCAAATCCAGGTATGCAGGGACGGCCCCTCCGGCCGGGCAGACCATCTGCGAACGGCCCTCGAGGGTGAGACCCGCCCGGATCCGGGAGCCCCAGTTATAGAAGATATGGGCATCCCCGGAATACTCCGCCGGCAGGAAAGGCAGCACGGCCGGCGTAATGACGGTGGGCTTATTGAGCGTTTTCATATACTTCAGATGAGCCTTGATGTCCAGGAAGTGGTTCTTCCAGCCGCCTTCCACGTCCACAAATGCCACATGGATGGGGCCGCCGTAGCAGAAGGCAGGCTCCCCGGAGGGAGTCTTTCCCCACAGCCAGGAATTGCCCATCCAGGAATAGCCGCCCTTCACCTCGAAGCCGAAGCGGTGCGCGATATTGCCCCGAAGGCCCGCGACCGCCGCCACGTTCACCCGCTTCACATCCGTCGTAGCGGAAAACGCGTCGATAAAGGAGTTCTGCGAAAGCAGGGACTCATAGGAGACCAGCTCGTTGCCGCCCGTCACCGCCGCAAAAAGCGTAAGGTACTCAGGCACAATCTTCCAGGACAGCTGTACGTCCGGGAAAAAGTATCCGCCGGGGGTGGGGGCGAAGGTATCCTCCGAACGGAACACATAGGCGAACTTCACGCCCGCATTGAACGAGAAGCGAGCGCCGCCGCGCACGTAGCGGGGCGTCAGGGAAAGGCTGGCGGCCGTCCCTCCGGGCTGGGAAACGGTTTCGGCCGATGCCAGAAGCCGCAGGTTGCGTCCCAGCAGGCGAGAGCCCAGCTGCACGTCCGTCAGGGTATGCGTCTCGGAAAAGCCCTCGGGGGCAGACACATAAGACACGCGGGATTTCACATCATAATCCACCCGGGTGGTACCGGGGATATTCTGCACACGGGCCGACGCCTCCACCTGATGATGGTTCATCGGGGCATTGTAATCCCGGGCGAAGACGTTGTTGTATTGGACATTCATCGACAGGGAGCCCCTGCGCCAGCCCAGGAGCATATCGGCCCCGACTCGGCTGCGGAGATCGCTTCCCTTCCAGTCCCCCACATACGGGCCGATATAGGAATCATGGCCCGCATAGAGGTTCACGTGGAACTTATTCGACGCCACGGGCGTATAGACGGCCGAGAACTCCGGCTGAAAAGTATAGCCGGCGCCGGCACGGAGATAGAACGAGCCTTCCTTCGAGGGGCGGGCCAGCGGACGCAGCTGCACCAGGTAGGGCTTGAACTCGTAGGCGCCGCGGTAGGGCGTCTCGTTCACGGCGTATTCAAAATCCAGGTTGAAGCGCAGGACCGAATCCGGCAGCTCCATGAGCTGGGAGGGCTTTTCGATGCCGGATGCTTCCCGGACATACGCGTTGGTCACCTCCACGGTAGGGTTCAGGTTCTGGGCGAAGGCGGCCGCGCCCATCAGCAGGCAGGCGGCCGATATGAGGGTTCTTTTCATGCTAATTCAGTTTTTTCAGTCTCATCTCCACCTGGTCCAGGACGTCGTCCTGCGGACCGGACGGGGTGTAACCGGAACGGATGCTCTCGAAGGTGGCGCGGGCCTGTGCCATGTTGTCCTGCTCGGCGAAAGTGTCTCCCAGCACGATGAAAGCCTTGGCCAGCCAGTAATTCTGGCCGCCGGCCTTCTCGGCGAAGGCATACACGCGCTCCTGGACGGCGGCGAAATCGGCCCGGTCGAAGCAGTCCTGGATGAGGACGTAGGAAGCCTCGGCGCCTTCGTCAGTAGCAGGAGCCTTAGCCAGCTCGCGGAATTCGTTCAGGGCCGCAGTGCGGCGGCTGGTGCTCATCAGCGATTTCGCACACACGAAACGGGCCTCGCGCTGCAGGGATTCGTCGGCCTTGAAGGCGGCCAGGACGGCGCGGGCGTCGGAGAGGGCGTCCTCCCACTCGCGGGCGCGGAACGCGCTGCGCATCAGACCCAGAAGGGCGCCTTCGCGGTTCTGCTTGAACTGCGCGCTGTCACGGAGCGTCAGATAACTGCGGTAGGCCTCGGGGTAGTTGCCCAGGCCGTACTGGAGGGTGGCAAGCTGGAGCAGGGCTCCCTCTGCGAGCGCTCCGTCCAGGCCCTCGTCCAGGGCCTTCCGGTAGGCGTCGCACGCAAGTTCCTTGTTATCCGTAAAGCGGTAACACTCCGCCAGGTAGAAACGGGCCTTGGTGCCATAAAGGGCGTCGGGGTATTTTTCAAGATAGGCCAGGAGGGTTGCCTGGGCCTTGGCGTAATCTTCCGCAAGGTAGAGCTGCTCCGCGCTGGAGAAATAGACTTCCTCCTTCTGGGCCTCCGTACGGTTGGCGGCGGTTCCCAGGCTGTTGACGTAGGCCAGGTAGGCTTCGGGGTCGTTCTGCGTACGGTAGATGGCTTCGACGGCGAGGAGGGCATCCTCGGCGTATTCACCTCCCTGCGCGACGACTTCTTTGTAACACTCCAGGGCGTCCTCGCTGCGGCCGGCGTTACGGGCAATCATGCCCAGTTCCAACAGCGAACGGGCCACCAGGGAAGAATCCCGGGAAGAACTGCGCAGCTGGCTGAAAGCCCTCACGGCAGCCTCCTCTTTATGAAGCGCCACATATCCCCTTCCCAGTTCGTAGAGGGATTCCCCATAGTAGGACGCCTCCGGGCTGGACTGGGTAGCAGCCTCCAGCAGGCTCACTTTCTTTACGTTGTCTCCCAGCAGACCGCAGGCGACACCCGCGCGGAATCGCGGATAGAGATTCTCCAGCTGGGAATATGCGGCCATCTGACGCTCGTAAGCGGCCACGGCCCCGGCATAGTCTCCGCTGAAGAAATGGCAGTCCCCGATGCGCGTGAGGGCATCGGCCCCCTGCATGGGCGAACGGCTTTCCATGTAAGTATTGAACCAGCGCAGCGCCTGCTGGTAATTGGCTTCCTTGAAGTACGTATATGCCAGCTGATAAGGGATGAGCGATCCTTCGGGCCGATAAGGAAGGGCCGACAGGTTGTACAGTTCTGTGAGAATGCCGCGCGCGTCGGGGTATTTTCCGTCGCGGAAATAGGCCTCCGCGAGATAGTAACGGCACAGCTGGTTGAAGCCGTCCTTGCGGTCGCTGTAGTAGGCGGCGGCCTTCAGGGGCTGCACCGCACCGCGCCAGGACCCGGCTTCCATGAGCTGACGGGCCCGGAGGAAGTACGCCTTCATGTAGTTGGACTTCTGCCGGGGATCCAGTTCGTCGATATGGTCGTAGGCGTCCACGGCGCCCTCGTAATCACGGTTCTGCAGGGCCGCCATAGCCATGTAGGAGTAAATCTGGTCTCCCTTGACGGTACCGTAGCGGTCTATGTACTGCTGGAAAGGACCGGTGTCCCGGCCCAGGTCGAAGGCCAGCTTGGCGTAGTTGTAGAATGCATCCTCCCGGATACTGGCCGAATACGGAAGGGCCGATGCCTGCTGGAACGCCGTCATGGCCGCCACCTTGTTCTTGAGGCGGATGTAGCTGTATGCCAGCTGGTAAGAGGCAATCTGTCCCAGGGAATCACTGCGGTCCCCCATCTGGGTAAACTGGTCCACGGCGCCCTGCCAGTTTTCCTGGAGGTAGTTGATCTCGCCGGCGTAGAAGCGGTCGCTGCGGGTGGGGGCGGCGTTGCGGTCCTTGCTATAGTACCGGCCGGCCTCTTCCACATTGCCCAGGATGAGGTGGCTTTCTCCCAGGATGCGGGAGAGATGGGCCTGCCTGTCCTCGGGGACAAGGGCATAAAGCGCGTCACCGTTTTCCACCACATAGCGGTAGTCCTTCTCATTGAAACGGCACTCCAGGATATAGTAGCGGGCAAGGGTTCCGAAACGGTAATCCCGGGCGGCCGCCTCCAGGTGCGGAATGGCGTCGGAGAAGCACTCGCGGGCGTAATCCATATAGCCCAGCTGATACTGCGCCGGAGCGTAATACGGCTGGTCCTTTACCTTGTTCAGCAGCATGGTGGCATAATCCCAGTTTTCCAGCGAATAGGCGCAGAAGCCCATTTTATACAGGCGTTCCTGTTCCTGGGTGGTATAGACGCCCTTGCATTTTTCGAACTGGGCGAGGGCTTCCGCGTAAGCCCCCTCGTCAAAGAGCCCGCAGGCCAGGGCAAAACGCACCTGCGGAGCCAGCACGTACTCCCCGTTACGGGAGAGGAAGGCCCCGGCGAGCGCCTTGGCATTGTCCGCATGCATGCCCAGCGCGCAGAGGGCGCGATAGGCATCGGCCTGCTGTCCGGCTGCGTCGCCGAGCAGACGGGAAGCCTCTGCATACATTCCTGATTGGTATAAATGCTGAACCTGCCGCCAGTCCTGGGCCTGGGCCCCGACCTGGAAAAGGAGCGCTGCGGCTACGGCAGGAAGGAGTTTTTTCATCTTTTCCATCATTCTACAAATTTACTAAAAAATTCTGATTATATTTGCCTGAATAATGATTTTCTCGCCATGCAGCAGCCGCTCATCCATTTCAAAGACGCCGATATCCTCAACGGTGAAAACATAGTCATCTACTCGCTGGACATGGACATCCAGCCCGGAGACTTCGTGTACATCGTAGGAAAGGTGGGTTCCGGAAAGACCTCCATCATCCGCACCGTCACGGCCGAAAACCCCATCCACAAGGGAGAAGCCACCGCCTGCGGATACAACCTTGTGGGCATCCGGAGCCGGGATATCCCCTTCCTCCGCCGTTCGATGGGCGTCGTGTTCCAGGATTTCCAACTGCTCACGGACCGTTCCGTGGAGAGCAACCTGGAGTTCGTGCTGCGCGCAACCGGCTGGAAGGAACGGGCCCTCATCGACGCCCGCATAACGGAAGTACTGGAGGCCGTGGGTATGGGAACCAAAGCCCACAAGATGCCGCACCAGCTCTCCGGCGGCGAGCAGCAGCGCATCGCCATCGCCCGCGCCCTCCTCAACAAACCCGCCGTCATCCTGGCCGATGAACCTACCGGCAACCTGGACGGAGAAACCGCAGACGAAATCCTCCAGCTCCTCAGGGACCTCAACGCCGCCGGCACCGCCATCGTCATGGTCACCCACAACCGCGCCATCTTCGAGAAATATCCCGGCCGTGTCTTCACCTGCGAGAACGAACACTGCCACGAGGTCTTCGACGAAGGCATCGACGTCACCCTATGACAAGGAAGGAACGCTTCAACGCCGTCATCGGCTGGTTCTCGGAGAATCAGCCCGTGGCCCAGAGCGAGCTCAACTTCCGGAATCCCTTCGAACTGCTTGTGGCCGTAATCCTGTCGGCCCAGTGCACGGACCGGCGCGTGAACATCGTCACTCCTCCCCTTTTCGAGCGTTTTCCATCGGCCCGGGAACTGGCCGCCGCTTCCTTTGAAGAGGTTTTTCCTTACGTGAAAAGCATTTCCTACCCCAACGCCAAGGCCAGGCACCTCATCGCCATGGCGCAGATGCTGATTTCAGATTATGACGGGGTGGTTCCCTCGGACATCGACGCGCTCATGCGCATGCCCGGCGTGGGCCGCAAGACGGCCAACGTGATTGCATCCATCGTCTATGACCAGCCGGTTATCGCCGTAGATACGCACGTGTTCCGCGTGGCGCACCGCCTGGGCCTCTCTGACGGCAGCACGCCCCGCGCCGTCGAGCTGGACCTGGAACGCCACATAGCGCCTTCGCTCAGGCCCGTCGCCCACCACTGGCTCATCCTGCACGGCCGCTACATCTGCACCGCCCGCAAGCCCAAGTGCGACGAATGCCCGCTCACCGCCTGGTGCCGCGACTATCCGCTACTCGCAAACCAATAACGTGTTGCCGGAGGAGGTTCTTACGCCGAAGATGTGAACGGTACCGCCGTCGGAGACGCCGAGCTTTTTGCGGAGGGCGTCACTGGTCAGAGGGATGTTACGGGCCGTAACGGAGGCCTTGGGATAGCGCCGGCCCACATCCTTAATCCCACGTTTGTCCAAAGGCACAACCTCCAGGATTCGGAACCACTTGCCAAAGGGGGTCAAGGCCTCAACCGGGGCCGGGCCGATGTACAAGTGTGTATGCCGATCCAGTTTCTCCAGACCATACCGGCACGGCAGGTCAAAAGCCCCGGCCTTCAGCAGTCCCTTCCCCGGTTCGAACAGGAAAGATGGCCGATCAAAGTCGGCCATGACGCCATTAAGAGCGATTACAACGTCATTCCCGGCTTGACCGGGAATCTCCAGAACAGAGCCGTTTTCATAGACGAAGAGGGAATAAGGGCCGATGTAACCTCGTTCCAACAACAGTAACAGTTCCTTGCATTCGCCGTCGGCGGCGACTACGTGGACCGAACGGACTGAACCCAGTTGTTTACAGACCAGGGAGATGTCGGCCATCGGGGAGAGTTTCAGCAGGACGTGAGGTGCCGCAGCGAACAGGTCTGGGAGCAACTGCAACACGTCAGGTTGACAGTCTTCCAGACGGAACACTTTACGGCCGTCAGATGCACGTCGGGCCGGGTCCAGGAATATAAAGTCAGGCTCGAACCCGTCCAACACTTCATTCAGGAGATGCCCGGTCGGGGCCGGGCATGACGATTGGGTCGGGGCCGGGCATGACGATTGGGTCGGGGCCGGGCATGACGGCACCAACTCGCAATTGCGAACCCTGACATTCTTCAGGCCCAACGCCTCAAAATTAACAGAAGCCGCAGCGGCCAACGCAGGGCGCATCTCATTATACAACACCTCCGTAGCTACCTGTGCAAAGGCCCAGGAATCCACCCCCAGGCCACCTGTCAAATCGGCCACTCGGCCATGGACCAACGAGGCCTTGTACCGCGCTGTTTCTGAAGACGAGCACTGTTCCCCGGACAGGCGCAACGGGAACTGCAGCGCGGGCACGGCATACCACTCCGGCACCTTCAGACGCAGCTTCCGGCGCACTTCCAACGTAGTGAGCGCCAGGTCAAAATCAGAAACCAAAGAAGCAAACCTGGACCGCGAAAGCGCCAGCGCCCCCAGGTCGTCCCCATCGTGCGCAAGTATGAACGAGGCAAAATCCATATTGCAAAAGTACGGAATTATCTTTAATTTTGTTTGTTAAAAACATTCGATATGAAAAACTACCAAGAAGCAGCTCAGAGCTGGCTGGACGGCAATTTCGACGCCGAGACCAAAGCCCAGGTCAAACACCTCATGGAAACAGACCAGACCGAACTGGAAGACGCATTCTACCGCACCCTCGAATTC